>Ga0316189_10000416_pt1 | contig 42449 bp, 27 predicted proteins | sample LowCovwburrow_MG_FD_204930 | JGI IMG/M metagenome (GOLD analysis project Ga0316189, IMG submission 204930) | Coastal sediment microbial communities from Maine, United States - Lowes Cove worm burrow | ecosystem: Environmental > Aquatic > Marine > Coastal > Sediment | place: USA: Maine... | reverse complement strand
GGGGGCGAGGCCGCCGAGCACAGCCGTCGTCACGCCCGTGAAGACCTGACCGTCGTACAGCGAGGTGTCGGGGATGTCGTCGACGGCGAGTACGTCGAACGCGTCCGACTGAAAGTGCGTGCTGCCACTCTCGTCGGCGATCATGTAGCCCGCCCCTGGAGCGAGCGTGTTGCCGTCGACGAGTGGCAAGCGGGCTGCATCACCCGACTCAATCACCGCGTACTCGGCGGGCACGTAGGCAAAGTGCGCCTGGCCCTGATCATCGCTGACGATCGTGATGAGCTGCTCGCCCTCGGCGTTGTACAGCGTCAGTGGAACGCCGGGCTCCGCGTTGATGACGGTCGCAGTCTCGACGCCCGACAGGACGGTGAACTCGGCCGACTCGATTGGAATGCTGCCCGCGGTGTCTTCGCTGCAGCCGGCAAGCAGTCCGAGCGCGCTGACGAAGATCCAAGTTTTGCTGACGCCGATACGTTGTGCGGTCATTGGTAGGCCCCCGCGGCGGACTGTATCGGCGGCCTATTGCCACGTCAGCGTTGACTGCTGTCACGGGCGCCGTTTGCCCGTGGGGGCAGCTGTGACGCCGTTATTCAATAATCGCGGGCCGAGCCGTGGGCTTTGCCTCAGGTCGCCTTTGCGCCGCCGTGGAGGCCGCACTCTTTCTTGGTCGCCTCTTCCCACCACCAGCGGCCCTCGCGTTCGTGCTGGCCCGGAAGCAACGCGCGCGTACACGGCTCGCAGCCGATGCTGATCATGCCCTGCTCGTGCAGCGCGTTGTACGGCACCTCAAACGCGCGGATTGCATCCCAGACATCGCGGCTGGATCGCCCCGCCAGCGGGTTGAACTTGACCAGCGGTGCTCCGCCCAACCCGACGTGCGTGTCGAACTGAACGACCGGGACGTCGCTCCGCGTACCTGGGCTTTGGTCGCGGCGCTGCCCTGTGATCCACGCCGACATCGATGACAGCTGGCGCACCAACGGCGAGACCTTGCGGATCGAGCAGCACTGCGTGTGGCCGTCCTCGTAAAACGAGAACATGCCCTTGGTGCGGACCAACGACTCCACTTGCACGGTGTCGGGAAAACAGAACTCGATCTTGATGTCGTAGTGCTTGGCGACCTTGTCGAACAATCGATAGGTCTCGGGGTGGAGCCGGCCCGTGTCGAGGGAGAACACGCGGAACGGCAGGCCCGTCTGCTTGGCGTACTCGATGAGCAGCACGTCCTCGGCGCCGCTGAAGCTGATGGCGATGGTCTTGCCGAAACGCTCGAGCGCTCGCTTCATCACGATGACGGGTGGGGCGGTGGCGAGCTCTTCGGCCATCGCGGGTACCCACGTCGACAGCGGGGCGGGCTGCGTTGGGGGGCTGTCTGGCTCCTGCTGCGGGACGTTGGGTGCGCTCACGATGGACTCCCTCGCGGTGTGCGGGGCGTCTGCCTATCATGGCGCGCGGGGTGCTGTCGTCCAGCCTCCCGGGAGATGACCGTGGAATACGAGCAACACGAGGTCGCAGGTCTGGCGATCGACAGCGACGAGACGCAGGACATCAAGGGCGGCTTTATGGCCGTGCGACGCCTGCACCTGGCAAACCGGCGTGCCGACGGCACGTTGTCCGCGCCCTACGTCTGTGACTTTGTGGTTCGGCCCAAGGGGATCGATGCGGTCGTCGTGGCGCTGTGGCATCGGGACCGCGGCGGACGCGTGCATGTGCTGCTGCGGGACGGCTTGCGACCCGCGCTGGCCCAAGGCCGACGCGGCGCCAGGCTCCCCATCGCCGACGCTGCGGCGTATCTGTTTTTCACGGAGGTCGTCGCGGGAATCATCGAGCACGACGATGTGGGAGAGCAGGGGGTTCGGCAGCGCGCGGCGGCGGAGACGCTGGAGGAGGCGGGCTACGTCGTCGAGCCCGACGCGATAGCGTTCCTGGGCGCGGGCACGTTCCCCAGCCCCGGATCGATGCCAGAGAAGTACTGGATGCTCAGTGCGGAGATTGTCGATCGCGACGCCCAGGCTCCGTTGTCGGGCGATGGCTCGCCGATGGAGGAGGGCGCGACAACGCGATGGGCTCCGCTGGAGGAGACGATCCAGGCGTGTGTGGCCGGGACCATCGAGGACGCCAAGTCCGAGCTTGCGCTGCGGCGCCTTCGGGATGCGCTCGCCTAGCGGTCCATGGGTTCGCCGCGGGGCGCTGGGCTACAGACCCTCGGCCCGCACCCATGCCACAAGCTCGACAAAGAACGTGTCGTGGCGCCACCCGTTGAGCACGCCCGGTAGATCGCCCAAGAAGTGACCTATCTGGTCGGGGTGATCGGCCGGGATGCACCCGAGGAACTCGCCCCACTTGGCGTCGTCCACCAACACCAACCCATCGTTGGGCGCGGGCGTCAGCACGCTTCCGGAAAGGAACGCGGCCGTGGCTGAGAACAGCGGGTCGATCGGATCGCGCTCGTCCTCCCAGTCCGTGATGAACTCAGGCGCGTTGTCGGGCGCCGCACAGGCCTCGCCGCCCGCGGCCAACGACGACCGCCCGGTCAGTGAGGCGTACCGGACATCGGCAGAGTCGGGGTACATCTCGTTGAAGGCTGTGATGCCGGGGGTCGACATCTGCTGCATCGAAAGGGCGAGCGAGGAGTTGCCATCGACTTCCTCCCACAGCCCAACGCCCGCGAAATTTACGACCGCGTCGATGACCGACTGCGCAGCCGGGTCATCGACTAGCCCCAACGCGACATCGGCGACGGGAGTCCCGTAGTGTGGGGTCGCGATCGTGACCACGGCGGCGACCAGATCGGGTCGTAAGCTGGCGACCACTCGCGCGTCGAGCCCACCCTGCGAGTGCCCGATGATCACGACCTTGTCGTAGCCCGTGGTCAGGAGGACTTCCTGAACATGCGCGAGCAGCTGCACCCCGCGGACGGTCGAGTCGTTGAAGGGGTCGACGGCGGGTGTAAACACCAGCGACTCGCCCGCTTCGGCGAGCGCTTCGGGCACGCCGAAGAAGTAGGTGAGGGGATCGATGCCCGCCAGGTCGTCGAACCCGAAAAAACCGTGCGCAAGCACGATGGGGTAGGGCGGCCCCAACAGCGGATCGCCGGGGCTCCCATCGGAGCTGTCGCCGTCGCTGTCGCCGGTGCCTTCGCCGCTTCCCGATTCATCGGTTTCGGGGTCGGTCGTGCTGTCGGCTGCGGGAGGAGTTGGTGCGTCGCCGGTCGTCGCGTCGCCGGTCGTCGCAGATCCAACGTCTTGCACTTCCGCGGCGGCGCCACATGCCGCGAGGCCCACCGCGGCGACCAGGCCGCTCAACATTCCAAGGCGCCTCACGCGGCGCAGTGTCTGCGGTGGTCTGACTCGCGTCAACCGCCGTGCTCGGTTCGCCTAGGGCTCTGCGACAAACCCGGCGTCGGAGAGCACGCCGTACCAGTGCCCGGACGGCGCGAGCCATTGCGCGCCCGTGTCGTCCAGGCCGGACCTCCACAGCAGGAACGCCGTTGACATGCCCACGACCGTGGACGCGATCGTTGCGTCGTCGATCGCTCCGGCGCCGCCTCCGCCACACAACCCGCCGCACAGCGCGTCGGCGGGGCTCTGGAAGTCGCAGTGGTCGGCGGCGACCACGGCCAGCACGCGCGGGTCTGCGGTCGCGTTGAACACGGCGTGCCCGTTGTTGGACTCGTTACACATCGATGGGTCGCCGATGAGGTCGAACGCGGGCGCAACGATGGCGGGAGCGGCCGACATGCCCAAGCCGCCAGAGTCGACCATGTCCAGTCCCAACAGTGCCCTGGTGGTCCCGTCCTGCGCGGCGGCCAGCACTGCGGCCAGCCCACCCGCGCTGTATCCGGCGTACGCGGGAGTCGCGACGCCCAGCTGGGCCGCCAGCGCCACGAGGTCGCCGCCATTGGCCGCATGATCGGCGTCGAAGATGGTCGCGTGGCACAGATCGGGTGCGATGACCTCGAGCCCCCAGCCCGCGAGATGCTCGGCCCACACCGCCATGGTGGCGCGACTGCCCTGGAACCCGTGGGCCAGGATGACCGTCGGCGGGGCGTCGGCGTCGACCGGAGTGTATCGGTCGTAGTTCATCGAGCAGCCGCTGGGCAGGCTCGCCGACGCGGTGCTCGTTTCGGTCGCGAACGGGCCCGCCTCGCGGAAGTCAGGCCCGGGTTCACCGAGCCCGCCGCCCGTGGTGTCACCCGTGTCGTCACCGTCGGTACTGCCGCTGTCGCCAGCACCATCGGACTCGCCCGTGTCTTCGCCCGCAGACCCGTCGGTCGCAGCCGAGGACCCGTCGTCATCACCGCCTTCGCTCGGGGTGCCCCCTGAATCGTCGGCACCGCCCGTCGCGCCCGTCGCAACGCCGCTGTCTAACGTCTCGCTGGACTCCGTGCCGTCGCCATCGTCGCCTGCGCAGCCGCACAGCAACGCCACCGCCGCAAGAACCTTCCAATTTGCTCGTCTGGTGATCATCCGTTGGACTTCCTTTTTCTCTGCGAAGTGGCCTTGGCCTTCTTCTTGGCTTTGGTCTTGGTCTTGGTCTTGGTCTTGGTCTTGGTCTTTTTCGCTGCCCCGGTCGCCGACTTGCGGGCGGGTTCAGTGACCTCGTCGACCAGCGTCTCGAGCGTGGGCAGCAGCAGCTTGCGCCGCAGCAGCACAACCAAGCGCTCACTGAGTGTCGTCGCGACCTCCGTCAGCCGACCAAGGTCCGTGCCCGCCCGGGGGACAACGCCCGCCTGGAACATGGCGAGCTCGGCACGCACCAGCCCCTGCAGGGCTTCGAGGTAGGTGGCCAAGATCTGCGGAGGCAGCATCGACGGCGACAACCCGGCCTCGCGCGCCTGCCCCAGGGTCCGCAGTAGCGCGACGTCGTCGCCGCGAAATACGGATTCGCCGTCGACGGTGACTGGGGTCAACAATCCCAGGCCCTCGATGAGCGCCAACTCCTGGGCCGGGACTCCGCTTTGAAGGACGTGCGCGCGGCTGACCGTGTGCTCGGGTGCCAGCTCGGCCAGGACGCGCGCAATGCTGCTGCTGACCGCTTCGTCGGGTGGGGTGCCCTCAGCTTCGAGTCGCTCCAGCAATGGGCCGATGACACGTAGCGGCAGATGCAGCGAGTGCTGGAGCTTCTTGATCGCGCGGACCCGCGGTACCAGCGCGGGGTCGTAGTAGGCCATGTTCCGGCTCGTCCGCACTGGCTCGGGCAGCAGACCCTCGCGCACGTAGTGCTTGATCGTGGCCGACGGAACCCCGCTTTGGCGGGCGAACTCGGACATCTTGATCCGTTGTGGCGTCACGTGAGGCATAAAGTGGGAAGTTCCACTTCTTACTTTGCATGCGTTTCGAGCCGAGATCAACCGGGTCCGCTGTGCGGATCCCCGGTATGTCGTTTAAAAGGACGACGCCAGGTCAGCCCGCGCGCGGATCGGCGACCACCAGGGTGTGGTGCCCACAAGGGACGAACCCCGCCCGCTGGTAGATCATCAGCGCCCGCGGGTGGTCAAACGCCGCCACGTGGACCGTCAGTCGCGTCGTGTCACCGTCCCAGGCGTAGTCGACGACCCGGTCGAGGAACCGCAATCCGAAGCCTTGGCCAAGGTGTTCGGAGACCAAGCCGAAGTACTGGATGTCGGTATCGGCCGCGCCCGCGCGCCTGTCGAGCTCGGCAAATCCAGCCGGACAGCCATCGACGTAGAGCACCAGGAGCTCGACCCGCTCGTCGTGGATGATCGCCGACAGCGCCTCGTCACTCATCACCGAGCGCGAAAACCACAGGTACGGGGTACCCACCGTCTCGTAGAGGTAGCGGTAAAAGTGCAGCGTCGGTTGTTTGGCCCGCCGCACGTCCAGCGTAGTTCCGGCGAGCGGGACACGATTGCTGCGCACCGGCTTGTTGGTCATCTCGAGGTCGGTGACCTCGATCTCGAGCTTGCCGTCGGCGCGTGGTTCGGGCTGGGTAGGGATCATGGTGCGGGACCCGGGAGATTCCGCGGGACTGTATCAGGATCGGCGGCGCCTGCAGTCGGATGCGGATCGTGGTGCGATTCCACGCTCGCGTCGTGGTATGCCACCGCTTCGGGGCCGTCGGTGGGCAAGTACTACGTGGTTTGGGTTGGGCGTCGGCCGGGGGTCTACGCCACATGGGACGAGTGCCGGGCTCAAGTCGATGGCTTCGGCGGGGCCTTGTTTCGCTCGTTTGCCTCGCCTGAGGCCGCGGCGCGGGCGTGGGATGCGGAGCCGGGCGCTCCCGATCCCTTCGATCCTCCCATGCGTGAGGAGCCCGATAGTGTCTCGCCCGCGATGACAGGCGGGCGCCCGGCGGAGTTTCCCCCTGAGGCCATCGCCGTCGACGCCGCGTGCTCGGGCAACCCAGGGCCCATGGAGTACCGCGGCGTATCGCTCGCGGACGACACTGAGCTGTTCCGGGTGGGCCCCATGCACGGCACCAACAACCTCGGGGAGTTTCTCGCGCTGGTGCACGGCCTGGCCTGGCTGACCCAAAACGGACGTCAAGGGCCAGTGTTCTCGGACTCCCGGGTGGCGATGGGGTGGGTTGGACGCGGGCGCGTGGGCAGCACGCTGACCCGCGATGCTTCGAGCCAAGAGGTATGGGCGCTGATCGACAGGGCGTTGCGGTGGCTTCGGAATACACCCGACCAACCACACGTCCTGAAGTGGCCGACGCGGCGCTGGGGTGAGATCCCCGCCGACTTCGGACGAAAATGACAGGCGCGGCACTGAATCTCTGGCTCGTTGGGATAGGCGTAGGGGGCGTGGCCCTTGCGGGTGCGTTGTCGTGGTGGTCGCACGGTGCCCGACCTTGGCGAAGGCTAGCGGCGCGCATCGTTGCCGCGCCCGTGCTGCTGCTCGCGGTGTATTGCTTGTGGTACCGCTTCCGCCCGTGGCCGACGCCGCGCCACTGGAAGCCGCACCCTGCGGTGACGGTGCAGGTGCTGACGCGCGACGCACCGCGGCCGGTCGTGCTGAGCGTCGCGACCGTTGACTTGGATCACCCGGGCCTCGAGCTTGTGCTCAGCGAGCCCGCGGCCGATGGTCAATTCGCCGCCCGCACCACCGAGCAGTTCGCCGACGAGCAAGGCCTACAGCTCGCCGTCAACGCCCAGTTCTTCACGCCATTTTCGAGCACACATCCGATGCAGTTCTATCCGCAGACGGGAGAGCTGGTCCGCGCGGTGGGGTTCGCGGCATCCGATGGCGCGACGATCTCCGCTCAGCAATGGCGGGGGGCAATCCTCTACTTCGATCGCGACGGCCGTGGCAGCGCAACTGCGCCTGATGCCGTCTGGGACGCGGTCGGCGGGAGAAACGTGCTCGTCACCGATGGCGAGGCGCAGCCGCTGGCCGATAAAGGCACGGCCCCACGGGTTGGCCTCGGTCTCGACCCGGCCGGGCGCACACTGATCATTGCCGTCGTGGATGGTCGGCAGCCGGGCTACAGCGAAGGCATGACACTGCCCGAGCTGGCCGCGCTCATGGCGGAGCTGGGGGCGCACGACGCAATCGAGCTGGACGGTGGTGGCTCCGCCGCATTGGTCGTTCGCGATGGCGAGGACTTGGCGGTGATCAACACGCCCATCCACACACGGATCCCCGGCCGGCTACGGCCCGTGGCCTCCAACTTGGGCATTCGATTCTCCGGGCCTAGCGAGCCAGCAGGCTGACCAACGCGGGCGTGTGCCCCTCGGCCTCGCGCTCGCCGAGCTCGATCGTTCGATCCACAAGATCTGCGTTTGTGTAGTCCCATGGATCGACCGGCGGCGGGACGGAGGGGGCGATGTACAGCCGCTTGCCCTGCGTGCCCACAACCTCGGGCGGGTACGGGCGGGTCATGAGCACGAGGTTGTACTCCACACCGCGTACGGCTTCGGCGACGCTGGCGGGGACGTTGTCGATGAGTCCGCCGTCCAACAATCGCTTGCCGCGGAAGTTGCCGATCGGCGTGAACGGTGGTGTCGACGACGAGGCGATCACGAGGTCTGCCAGCTCATCGGGGGTCTCGCACGAGCGCGCGTCCACGACGTGGGGCCGGAATCCAAGGCGCTTGGCCAGCGTGGGGTGGACCATCTTGCGACGAACGCGTTTTTCGAGGTTGTACGCGGAGTACCCGAGCATCGCCGCCGCGGCCCCCGTCAGTACCCGCGGCACGGCGGCGGTGACCACCAAGATGGGAAACGGCTGCGCCCGCACGCGCTCGAGGCCACCGTCGGCGTACGCGCACAGCAGGGTGTCGCGATAGATCTTGCCGTGCGGGATGACAGCCTGGCGCCGAAGGATGCGGGTGAAGTCGATGTTCTTGGTGACGTGCTGACGACGGGCGCGCCAAAAATCGCGGGTGATCCGCTCGCGCTCGGCCAAGAACATCGTGACGACACACGCGCCCGCACTGCAGGCGGCGACGGCGGCCGTACGCGGCATGAGCTTCTCCGCCCAGTGGTGCAGCAGCCCCAGCTGATAAAACGCCCGGTTCCCGCCGCCAGCAAACGTTAGCCCAATGTTGCGCCGCGCATGGGGGCGCGCATCGAGCAGTCGTTGCAGTCGCGGAGACGACATGCCCGTGTCGTACCACACCCGCCCGCTACCGCGGTTGCGGGTCGTCGCGAGGCTGCATGATCGCTCGGCGCAGGGCAGCTCCCGGGTGCGCGTCGTCCAGGTGCACGTGCCCGTCGTCATCGACCTCGACGCCCAACCGCTCGAGCACCTCAGCGACCGCGGGGAAGGTGGTTCGCGACAGCTCGCGCTCGGCCACCTCGGTGAACAGCGGCTTGCCGTACCACGCGTCCAGGTGCGAGAGCAGTGCGTCGGCCGGCCAGCGCTTGGGCGTTTCGCCACAGCAACGGCGCAGCTCGACCAGTGCGTCGTCCAGCGTGACCGTGCCCCCCGAGTCCTCGCGAATCGCGACGTCGGTCAGCAACGCGAGCGCGGCGCCACCCCAGTACACGCGCTGGTAGGCGTACGTCTCATGCATGGCCGCGCTCGTTGCTCGCAGCGTGATGCCGCGGCCGCCGCGGTCGCCGCGAGCAAACCCGGCGGCCATTCTCGCCCACGCGGCCTCCTCGGTCATGTTGCCGTGCCGCGCGCGCAGGACGTCGGTGTAGTAGGTGACCCAGCCCTCCGCCATCCAGGGCTCCTGGATGAAGGGCATGCCGTGATGGAGCATCTCGTGCACGGTGGTCCAGGTCCCCATGAGATCGGGACCGCGCGCGCCGCTGTCCAACAGGACAAACACTGCAGAGCCGCCGCCGCGCGCGGCCATGCCGAAGTCGACCGTGCCACCGTGCGCACCCACGGGTACCAGCACGAGCTGGAGCTGCTCGCGCGGAAAGCTGCCACCAAATGCGCCCGCGACGATCTCGGTCGTGTCCTTGAGCCATCGCTCGAGCTCGGGCCGGGTGCACGCGATCGGCTGGTCGAGGGTGGCGACCTCGATCTCAGCTCCGGCGTGACCGATGTGCAAGACGTCGATCTCGCCCCACAGCGCATACGCCAGCCAGTCGAAGGCCGTGTCGTCCAACACGTACGTCGCGCTGCTGTCGCGCGGGGAGCCTGGCTCGGTCGGCCAAGGCACCGAGACGCGGGATGCCGCGGGCATCTCAAACGTGACCGTGACATCGGCGTTCTTGGGCCTCACCGCGGGTCGCCACATCCACGCCGACGGCCGAGCGAGCACGCTGTTCCCGACTCGACGGGCGACCCTGGAGCTGCCTCCGGTCGGCGCCATCTCGAGGAGGTCGAGGCTCATGTCGACACAGGAGCCCGGGGGCAGCCCCGCGAGGTCGACATGCTTGCGTGTGCGTCGGAGTGGCTTGCCCCCCTCGGCAGAGGCATGGGTCAGCCACTTGCCAGCGTCGGTTCTGCCGGGCACGAGAAATTGGGGGGGCAGACCATCGAAGCAGATGTTGATCTCTGCAGTCGTGAGCCCCTCGTCCAGCGCGACGCGGTAGTGCCACCCCGTCAGGGGCCCTGGGGGGGCGGTCGGCGGTGGGCTCGCGGGCCGCGCTCGACAAGCGTTCAGGAGCAGGGCCGCCGCGGCGACGGTACGCCCAGCGCTCACTCTACTTTTGAACCCGCCGCCCAACGCTGCTGCCAAGAATGGGCCCGTCGTCGCGCGACCGCAAATCAGGCCCGCGCCTTTGGCTGGCGCGGAATAATTGGCGGACAGAATGGGTCCATCCGAGGCACCTGAGGGCCCGCGGATCCGCGGATTCCGCCCTCGCCCCCCCAACTCCCCTGCGTCCCGGATTTCCTCGGTATTGCCTTGGAACGTCGTCTTGCGCGTTCAGGCCCCTGTGGCCTACACCGGTGCCGTGTAAGACCCCTGGCTTGGCTGTCCTCGGTCGGGCCGACTCGTCCCGCCATCATCCGCAATCAGATCTCTGGCGCCATCGCTTACCCCGAGCCAAGCCCCTCCGGTCCTGATATGGATCGTCTTCTTCTTTTCGCGCCCCCGCACCATGTCCGAGTTTTTTGCAGCCGCCCTGAGCTTCCCGACCGTCGTGTTCACGGTCGCAATGCTCGTCGTCGCTGCGTACTGGGTGATGGTGATCCTCGGTGCGCTCGGCGTCGACGTCCTCGAGTTCGACGTGGATGCGTCGCACGGCGCGGGCGAAGGTGCGATGGAGGGCGCGATGGAAGGCGCCACCGAGGGCGCGGTCGAGGGGGCCACCGAGGGCGCGGTCGAAGGCGCGGTTGAAGGCGGTGTCCACGGTGCCACCGAAGGCGCGGCCGAAGCCGGCGTCGAGGGGGCTGCGGATGGCGCATCGCACGGCCTGCTGGGCGCGCTGCTGGCCGCGATCCGGGTCAAGGGGGTGCCGATCACCATCGTGCTCAGCTTCTTGGTGTTCTACGCGTGGATCATCGCGCACCTCAGCACGCTGTACCTCTTGATGGGGTCCTCGTTCGACTCGGGCCTCACCCGAGGCCTGCTGTTCGTGGCCGCTGGCGTCGCGAGCTTTCCTCTGGCCGCACTGACCGCGCGCCCGCTGGGCTCGTTGGTCAAAGAAGAGGTTCCCGTGACGCGGGGCGACTTGGTCGGCAAGGTCGTCCGGGTCGACACCAGCCGCGTCGATGCCAAGTTCGGCGCCGCCACGCTCGACGACGGCTCGGGCGGTCTCAATCTCCAGATTCGGTGTGACGCGGACGACAACGCAATGTCCCGCGGCTCCAAAGCACTCATCATGGCCTGGGATGCCTCCCGCGAGGCATTCGAGGTCACTCCGTTCGATAACTTGCTGGCCAAGCGCACGCCTGAGTAGCGACGCGCCAGCCGGCCCGCCCCCAACTGCACAACGCGGCGCTTTTGTGCCGCTCACCCACCACACCCGAGGTCCTCCCCATGCCTGACACCGCACTGCTCATCACGATCGGCGTGATCGTTGCCACCTTCATCTTCATCTTGATCGGCGGCGCTGCGCTGTACTCCAAGCTCTACCGCAAGGTCGAGCAGGGCAAAGCGCTGATCGTCAGCAAGAAGAACATGGTCTACGTCTACTTCACCGGTGGGATGGTGATCCCGGTGATCCACCTCGCGGAGGTGATGGATATCTCCGTGAAGATGATCGAGATATCCCGGGTCGGCAAAGAGGGGCTGATCTGTCAGGACAACATTCGCGCCGACATCAAGGTGACGTTCTTTGTCCGCGTCAATGGTCTCGAGGCCGACGTGAAGAAGGTCGCCCAGACCATCGGTGCACAGCGCGCATCGACCCAAGACACGCTCGAGTTGCTGTTCAACGCCAAGTTCTCCGAGGCGCTGAAAACCGTGGGTAAGCAGCTCGACTTCGAGGAGCTGTACACCAAGCGCAACATCTTCAAGGAGCGGATCATGGAGGTCATCGGTGAAGACCTCAACGGATACGCCCTCGACGACGCCGCGATCGACTTTTTGGAGCAGACGCCCATCGAATCGCTGGACCACGAGAACGTGCTTGATGCACAGGGTATTCGCAAGATCACCCGCATCACCGCAGAGCAGGCGGTCCACACCAACCAGATCAAGCGGTCCGCCCAAAAAGACACCAAGAAGCAGGATGTCGAGGCGCGCGAGGCCATCTTGGAGCTGGAGCGCCAAGAGGCTGACGCCGTCGCCAAGCAAGGGCGCGAAGTGGCCAGCGTTCAGGCCCGAGAGATGGCCGAGACGATGAAGGTCCAGGCCGAGGAGAAGAAGAAGGCCGAGTTGGCGCGCATCGGCCTCGAAGAAGAAGTCGCCATCAACGAAGAGAACAAGCAGCGGCAGATTCAGGTGGCGCAGAAAAACCGCGAGCGTGTCATCGCCGTCGAGCAGGAGCGCGTGCTCAAGGACCAGGCCCTCGAAGCCATCTCGCGCGAGCGCGAGACAGAGCTGCGCCGCATCAGCAAGGAGAAGGCGCTCGAGGTCGAGAAGAAGGAGATCGCCGACGTCATCCGCGCGCGTATCGCCGTCGACAAGACCGTTGCCGAAGAGGAAGAGCGCATCAAGGACCTGCGTGTGGTCGCCGCCGCCAACCGCGAAAAGGACGCCACCGTGATCAAGGCGGAGGGCGAGGCGCAAGAGAAACTGGTCAAGGACATCAAGGTCGCCGAGGCGCGTGACCAAGCCGCGAAGTTCCTCGCCCGCGAGAAACTCACGATGGCTGAGGCCGACCTGGAAGCGTCCGACAAAGAGGCGCGCGCACAGATAAGGCTTGCCGAAGGCGCGCAGGCCACCGCGGCTGCACCAGGCTTGGCAGAGGTTCGGGTCTCCGAGGCGCAAGCCGTTGCGATCGAAAAGCAGGGCGATGCCAAGGCGCGCGTGACGTTGGGTCAAATGAAGGCTGAAGCCGAAGGCACGCAGGCCAAGGGCTTGGCCGGGGTCACGGTGCAAGAGGCACAGGCCGCCGCCATCGCCAAGACGGGTCAGGCAGAAGCCACGGCAACCCGCGAGATGCTCTTGGCCCAGGCCGCGGGCAAGGAAGCCGACGCGGGCGCGACCGAGAAGATGGGTCAAGCCAAGGCCGTCGAGACGCGCGAGCAGCTGCTGGCCGAGGCCCAGGGCCTCGAGCAGAAGGCCGCGGCCATGAAGCAGCTCGACGAGAAGTCGCGCGCGCACGAGGAGTACCGACTGCGCTTGGACCGGCACGTTCAGGTGGAACTGGAGCGCATCGGAATGCGCCGCGATGTCGCCGAAGCCCAGGCCAAGGTCCTCGCAGAGGCCATGGGCAGCGCCAAGATCAACATCGTCGGTGGCGACGGTCAGTTCTTCGACCAGTTCATTCGCGCCGTCTCGCTGGGTCAGTCCCTCGATGGCGTGGTGCACAACAGCGAAACGACGCAGCAGCTGTTCTCCGGCTACCTCGACGGCGACGAGAGCGTGACCGACGACATCAAGGAGGTCCTGTCGCGGCCGGCCTTGTCGACCGAGGGGGTCAAGAACCTGTCGATTACCGCGGCACTGACGTCGGTCATGGCCAACCTCAGTGAGGGGGAGCGGGGCAAGGTCCAGAACCTGATCTCGCAGGCCAAGAACTTGGGTCTCAAGTAGGCCGCGAGGGCTAGCCTGCGATGGCGGACCAGGAAGAAACCGAAGGCGAGTCGGGCACCTCGACCTCCGAACTCGAGGGCGGCTCCTACGAGGTCATTCGCGCCCGCCTGCTCGTGCAGGCGGCTGCGTTGTCCGACAAGACGACGGCGCTCAACGAGCGCCGCCATGAGGCCTTTGGTGGGACCGAGCTGAGCGTCATCGCCAACGAGCGCGTGCGCACGGAGAACAACTGCACGCCCGTCGATATCGTGCAGGTTGGTGGCAACCTCTTGTTTGCCTTCAACGTGTTCATGGGGCTCAAGACCGAGACGACCGTCGCGGACGTCTTCTCGCTGCACAACTTCAAGCCCACGGACACGGGTATCGATCTGTCGGCGATCGCGGTGGGGGCAGACAACCCGCTGCTCGCCGATGCCACGTTCATCGAGCACTTCAGCGAGCTGTACCGGTTTTACAAGACCGCGCAGATCATCCAGCTTTCGCGCAGCGAGACCAAGCTTCTGTCGGTGTGGCAGATTGGCGGCGAGGTCGGGGACGTGCGTGTCTCACGATGGACGCTGCGCCCCAACGGTGACGCCCAGTACGTCGACAATCGCGGCGAGCGTGACTACGAGCTGCCACCGCAGCACGACTTCGAGTGGCAGATCGCCAACCGGGCGATGCACTCGTCGGGCGAGTTTCCGCATGTGTCCATCCGCGACAAGGTGTTCGTGGAGACGACGGGCGGCGACCTGACGATCAAGGTCGAGGACAACACGGCGTCGGGCGAGGGCATCTATGCCGAGCCTGTCGAGGATGAGTTTCAAACCCTCGACGACGCTGACTACTACTTCGTCGAGGTGGGGCCGCTGATCCTGCTGCGGATCAAGCCGTATCGCGAGGAGAGCTGGCGCCACTTCGTGTTCTCGACCCGGTCACATCATGTCGTCCGGATCGACGCCATCGGTGAAGCCTGCGTCAGTCTGCCCGAGGACCACGGGGTCATCTTTCCGGGCGGCTACTATCTCCAAGACGGCGAGTTCAAGGTCTTCGACGGCGACTTCGAGGGCTACGAGTTTCAGCGACAGATCCGGTCGCCGAACGGCGAGGACGTGCTGTATGTGTTTCACCGCCGCGGCGAGGGGCTGTACGCGTTGTTTCCGTACAACCTCATCCGCCGTGAGGTGCAGACTCCCATTCGCTGCAACGGCTTCAGTCTCTTCGATGACGGGAAGATGGTCGTCTTCAAATACGAAGACGGCAGCGAGCCCACGCGCGTGCACCCCATGCAGGTGTGGCAGACCCCGTTCGTCTCGACGGAACACGCCGCCGCCGCGCCCAACGAGGCCGGGTTCCTCGGCAACATCGGCAATGCAGACTTGGTCCGCGGTATCTCGGACTGTCTCGCCATCCCACGGTTCATCAAGGACCAGACTCCGTCGCGGCAGGTCTTCGAGGACTTGATCGCCAACGTTACGCGTACAACCGACGCGTACCACTGGCTGTCCGATGCCGAGCACATCGGCGATCTGCACTCGACGCTCCAGGAGATCCGCGAGACGGCGGAGCTCATCGTCGATGAGTTCGTCAAGGTCGTTCAGATCCGCAAGCGCGCCGAACAGGCGCTCAAGGAGTCGGCGGAGACCCAAGACAAGCTCATCCGCGGGCTGCGGCCCGACTCCTGGGAGCGGGTCGACGAGTTCATGGGCGGCCTGACCGCCCTGCGTACGCAGCGTGGGCATCTGATCACGCTCAAGGAGCTGCGCTACATGGACGTCGAGCGGGTCGACGCGCTCGAGGCCGAAGTGGTCGAGAGCTTCGACCAGCTCTCCAGCTCAACGGTCGAGTTTCTGCTTCGCGACGATGCGATGAAGCCGCTGCTCGAGCAGCTGGAGACTCTGCTGGAGACGTCCGGTACCGTCACCAAAACCAACGAGATCCAGCCGCTCGTCGAAAAGATCGAGAAGGTCTCCGAGGGACTGGCGTTGCTCTCGGAGGTCGCGGCCAATCTACAGGTCGATGACCCGACCAAGCGCACCGCGATCCTTGAGGGGGTAAGCGAGGTCTTTGGGCATCTCAACCGCGTCCGCGCGACGGTACAGAACCGTCGCAAGGAGATGCTCGGCACCGAAGGGCGGGCCGAGTTCGCGGCGCAGTTCAAGCTGTTCTCGCAGGCGGTCAGCTCCGCGCTGGGGATGGCCGACACCCCCGAGGCGTGTGATGAGCAGCTGTCGCGCCTGATGGTGCAGCTCGAGGAGCTGGAGGCGAAGTTCTCTGAGTTCGACGAGTTCATCGGCGAGCTGGCCTCCAAGCGCGAGGAAGTCTACGAGGCGCTCACCAATCGCAAGCAGCAGCTGCTCGATGAGCGGCAGCGACGCGTCGCCAATCTGTGGGGCGCAGCCGAGCGGATCGTGACCGGTCTGCAGCGGCGCGCGCGTAGCTTCAAAGAGATAGACGAGCTCAACGCCTACTTCGCGGCCGATGCGATGGTGCTCAAGCTTCGGGACCTGGGCGTCAAGATCGCCGAACTCGGCGATACGGTCAAAGCCGACGAGGTTCAGTCGCGTCTCAAGTCCGCCAAGCAGGATGCGCTGCGTGGGCTGCGGGACAGGATCGACCTGTTCGACGAGGGCGACCTCATCAAGTTTGGCCAGCACCGGTTTACCGTGAACACGCAGCCGCTGGAGCTGAGCGTGCTGCCGCACGACGACGGAATGGCGCTGAGCCTGGCAGGCACGGACTTTCTCGAGGCCGTCAGTGACGAGGCGTTCTTGGCGACGCGGGAGTTCTGGGACCAAACCCTGCCGTCCGAGACCAAAGAGGTCTATCGCGGCGAGTTCTTGGCGGCGACCATCTTGTTTGCTGCGGACGCGGGAGTCGATGGGGCTTCGATCGCTGCACTGGTCGATGCCGAGCGGACCGAAGAGGGCCTCCTCGGTCTTGTTCGGAAGATCGCCGCCGATCGCTATCAAGAAGGTTACGAGCGCGGCGTCCACGACGTCGATGTCGCGGCGATCTTGGGCAAGATGCTCACGCTGTACACCAGCGCTGGGCTGCTGCGTTATGCCCCCACCGCGCGCGCGCTGGGTTGTCTGTACTGGGCGTTCGCGACCGAAGACCCCCGCCGACAAGCCTGGCATCGGCGCGCACAGAGCCTCGCACGCCTGCGTGCTGCGGTCGGCAACGCGCCCGCGATTGAGCGGCTGGTCTCCGAGCTGAGCGTGGCGATGGCGGAGTTCATCGAGCAGCATCGGCTGCCCGTGCCCGCAGAACAGACGGGGATCGCGGCGCGATATCTCGCCGAAGAACTCGGGGTCGAACGTCCGCACTTTGTGACCAGCGCCGACGCGGAGCGCTTGGTGACTGGCCTGCGCGGCTACCTGGAAGAGGCTGGGACGCGCCATGCACTCGATGAAGACCTGCGGGCGCTCAAGGACTCCCCGGGCGACCGCTACGCGCTGGGCCGCGCTTGGCTCGAGGGCTGGGTGGCCACCGCCGACGAGGACCTGCAGGCGCTGTCGCATGCGGTGACCGAAGCGGCTGCGGTCCTGGCCACCGAAGGCGTCTTGGATCGCGACAAGAGCGCGGCGCTCACGGTCATCGATGTGCCCGAGCTGTTGGGCCAGCACCCGCGGATCGTCGGCCAGACGCTGACCCTGCGCATCGACGAGTTCATCGAGCGCCTCACACAGTTCACAACCGTGCGGTTGCCCGGCTACCTGGCGTTCCGCGAGGCGCGGCACGAGATGCTGGTGCGTGAGCGGAAGCGGCTGCGCGTCGACGAGTACAAGCCTCGCGTCTTGTCGTCGTTTGTTCGCAACAAGCTCATCAACGACGTGTACCTCCCGCTGGTCGGCGACAACTTGGCCAAGCAGCTCGGCGCTGCGGGCGACGCCAAGCGCACGGACTTGATGGGGCTGCTGCTGCTCGTGTCGCCGCCCGGCTACGGCAAGACGACGCTGATGGAGTACATCGCCAACCGGCTGGGGTTGGTGTTCATGAAGATCAACGGCCCCTCATTGGGGCACGACGTCGTGTCGCTGGATCCGGCCGAGGCCGGAAACGCGACCGCGCGCCAGGAAGTCGAGAAGATCAACCTGGCATTCGAGATGGGCAACAATGTGATGCTCTACCTCGACGATATTCAGCATACGCACCCCGAGCTACTGCAGAAGTTCATCAGTCTGTGCGATGCGCAGCGACGGATCGAAGGCGTGTGGAAGGGCGTGACCCGGACGTACGACCTGCGTGGCAAGAAGTTCTGCGTGGTGATGGCGGGCAACCCGTACACCGAGTCGGGCGACAAGTTCACGATCCCCGACATGCTGGCCAACCGTGCCGACACCTACAACTTGGGCGACATCCTGTCGGGTCAAGACGACGTGTTCGCGCTGTCGTATCTGGAGAACTCGATCACGTCCAACAGCGTGCTGGCGCCGCTGGCCACACGGGAGCAGGCGGACATCTATCGCCTGATCCGTATGGCGCAGGGCGAGGAGATTCCTACGTCCGACCTGGCGCATGGCTACTCGGGGGCTGAGATCAACGAGATCGTCAAGGTGCTGCAGCACATGTTGGGGGCCCAAGACACGCTGCTGAAGGTCAACATGCAGTACATCAAGTCGGCCGCCACCGACGAGAAGTTCCGGACGGAGCCGCGGTTCCAGTTGCAGGGCTCGTACCGCAACATGAACAAGCTCGCGGAGAAGATTGTCCCCGCGATGAACGCAGAGGAACTCGAGCTCCTCATCGAAGACCACTACAACTCCGAGGCGCAGACGCTGACCAGCGGCGCCGAGCACAACTTGCTCAAGCTGGGCGAAATGCGCGGGAGCCTCTCCGAGGAGGATGCCGGCCGCTGGGAGCACGTCAAGAAGGAGTACAAGCGCCACAAGATGCTCGGCGGTGGCGACAACGATCCGGCTGCGCAAGTCTCGGGCCAGCTCAGTCTTCTCGGCGATCAGCTCGAGGGCATTCGTGATGCACTCGGAAACACCGACAGCATTGCGGGCGTGTCGGAGCGACTCGAGGCTATCGGCGCAGTGCTGGGCAAGAATGACCACCTCCAGGGGGTGGGCCAGCGGCTCGATGCGTTGAAGGCCTCGGTGCTCGAGGCGGCGACTCTGGTTGGTGCGGGAGCCGCCGCTCCGGCGGCTGACGACGCGGGCAGCGGGGCTGTGCTGCACACGTACTTGCAGCGGCTGGAGACGGCGATCTCCGGGCTGGCGGAGCCGCGGGTTCAGGTCGAGATCCAGAACTTGCCGCCCCCTGGGGTCGAGGAGTTGTTGGCCCAGCAGATAGCCATCATCGAGCGGACGCTGGTGCCGCTGGTCCGCACGACCAACCAGGAGATCGCCAATCCTGGCGTGCTGTCCTCTGAGATCGGTGAGCTCCTGACGCTGCTCCGAGGCGTCGACGCGCGCATGCGGGCGGGCCAGGGAACCGGGATAGCGCCGTTGGGGCAGCGCGCTGTGCCTCCGGCCGCGGCCCCCGCTCCCCGCGCGGCCGCGCCTGCCCCTCGGCAAACGTTCGCTCCGCCCCCCGCGCGTCCCGCCGCACCCCAACCGGCGGCTGCGCCTGCACCTGCGGCACGGCCGTCCGCGCCGCGCGTCGTCGCGCCGTCCACCCGCACGGTGGTGCCTGGCGGCGCTCCAGCGGCCGATGACTCCTGGCTCGAACCAGAGCCCGGCACGTTCACGGGGACCACGACCCAGTCGTTTGTCCGACGACCGGGTGCCGACGAGCGGTCGGCTGACCCGGCGCCCAACGCCGATGACGACGGTGATGATGAGCCGCCCAAGGGCGGGGGGGCAGGCCACGGCGTGTTCGGCCGCTGACCGATTCGACTTCGGTTGTGTCGCAGTCGCGGATTTGCGCATGCTTTTGCCGCAGAGCGCTGATGTTTCGTTGTTTGCGGGGGCGCTGGCTCACAAGCGCCCGTCGCAGATATCGTACGGACCGCCGCTATGCTCAGGCCGATGGGCTCTTGGCGTTCTCGAATGTTTGTTGCGGCGGCTGCTGTCGTCCCGATGATGGCGTGTACCGCGAGCAAGCCCGCCCCGGCACCGCAAGCCGAAGCGGAGACGTGCGACGATCCGTCCGTTCCGACCGTGGCCGACTCTTCACCGACCCGCGCCGACGCGCCCCCCTTGGCACGGCGTGACGACACCGTCGACACGCTGCACGGCGTGGCTGTGGCGGACCCCTACCAATGGCTCGAGGATGAGAAGCACCCCGACGTCGTGGCGTGGGTGACGGCCCAGGATGCAACGACGCGCGCGCACCTGGAGGCGTTGCCGGGCAGCAACGCACTGCGGACGAGGCTGGAAGCGCTGCTTTATGTCGACCGGACCTCCGCGCCAGCCAACCGCGGCGGGCGCCTGTTCTACGCGAAGAAGGCGGCCAAGGACGAGAAGTGGACCTACGTCGTTCAGGAGGGGACCGACGGCGAGGTGCGGGTCCTGCTCGATCCGAAGGCCTACCCCGAGGACGGAAGCGTCGCCGCGCACGGTGTGGGTCCAAGCCCTGACGGCAAGCGCTGGGCTTACAAAGAGTCCAAGAACAATGCCGACGCCGCGACGCTCAAGATCAAGGATGTCGCCACGGGCAAGGACCTCCCTGGCGACGTGATCGAAGGGGCGCGCTACGCCTCGCCATCGTGGCTGCCCGACGGCAGCGGGTTCTACTACACCGGCCTTCCGACCGACCCATCGATCCCGCCCGCGGAGATGCCCGGCCACGCATCGGTGCGGTTCCATCAGATAGGCACTCCGGTTGCCGACGATGTTGAGGTCTACCCTGCGCTGCTCGATCCCACCACGTTCATCGGTGCGGGCGTGTCACGGGACGGCCGCTGGCTGCAGCTGACCATCTCGCGTGGCTTCGACTCCAACGATGTGTGGCTGTGCGACCTTTCCAAAGCCAAGGGGCGCGGGAGTAAGGCCGATTTTGTGCCCGTCGTCGTGGGAGCCAAGCACCACTACTCGACCCAGGTTTACAAGGATCGCCTGATCGTCGAGACGGATGACGGTGCCGACAGGTCCCGAGTGATGGTCGCAGATGCGACCAATCCGGGGCGAGAACACTGGAAGGAGCTCATCGCAGAGCACGAGGGGACGCTGCAGGGGGTTCAGGTTATCGGCGGACGGTTGGCGCTGAGCTACCTGGAGCGGGCGCGCAGTGCGATCCGAATCCACGAGCTGGACGGCACCCTTGTCCGCCAGGTCGAGTTGCCAGGCTTGGGCAGTGCTGGTGGGTTTGTCGGTCATCCCGAGCAAGACACCGCGTACCTGGGCTATTCGTCCTACACCGAGCCGGGGCGTACCTACAGCACCTCGATGCGGGACGGCGGGCTCACGCTGTGGAACAAGCCGGATGTCCCCGTGGATACCTCGGGCTACGAGACGGTCCAGGTGTGGATTCCGAGCAAGGACGGCACGAAGGTGTCGGCGTTTGTCGTGCGCAACAAGGGGATCGAGCTCGACGGCAGCCACCCCGTCTTGCTGTATGGCTACGGTGGATTCAACGTGAGCCTGACGCCTGGCTTCTCGGCGTCTGCCATCGCGTGGCTCGAGGGCGGTGGCGTGTATGTCGTGCCCAACCTGCGTGGCGGTGGCGAGTACGGAGAGCCGTGGCATAAGGCGGGCAAGGGCGCCAACAAGCAAAACACCTTCGACGACTTCATCGCGACGGGGCGATGGCTCGTTGCACAGGGCTACACCAAGCCGGGCAAGATTGCGATCCAGGGGGGCTCCAACGGGGGGCTGCTCGTGGGGGCCGCGGCGACGCAGGCACCCGAGCTGTTCGGCGCAGTGCTCTGCGGTGTCCCGCTGCTGGACATGGTCCGCTACCACAAGTTTGGGTCAGGGCCGACCTGGATCAGCGAGTACGGATCGGCCGACGATGCCGAGCAGTTTCAGACCCTGTTTGCGTACTCTCCGTACCATCGCGTGAGTGACCAGAAACTCCCGCCGCTGCTGATGCTTGCGGCCGATCATGATGATCGGGTCGACCCGCTGCACGCCCGCAAGTTCGTCGCGGCCGCGCAGCACACGGGCACCGAGGCGTGGCTGCGGGTCGAGAAGAACTCCGGGCATGGCGGGGCCGACCTGGTCAGTTCCTCGGTCAACCGCGCAGCGGACTCGATAGCGTTTGCCCGCTGGGCGCTGAGCCGATAACAGGAGCCGGTCAGGCTCGGCGGCGACCGATATCGTAGCGCAGCGGCCGCTACCCGGTCGTGGAGCCACCCCATCCGGTTTCTCCACCGTCCGACGTTGGGCCCGGGTCCCCATCGTCAAACCCATCTCCGCCAACCTCACCTCCGCCACCTTCGCTGTACCCGCAGCCGGCTTCGAGGCAGAGACAGTCGCACGCGTCGAGCTCACCCTCAAAGAGCGCAGCGGCGCTGTCGGGGTGGATGTCGTCGAAGTTGAGCGTGCAGCTCTCACACTCGCACATGGCCTCGTAGTAGCCCGGTCCGTCGTTGGGCTGGATCTCAATACACATGTCGGGCACACCGCCCGCCTCAGCCTCGCCACCCACGGGCTCGCCGCAATCGGCCTGGTCGCACAGGCACTCACCGATCTCCTGCCAGTTGTCGATAGGGTCGAGTACGACGTACCCGAAGCTGCACCCTCCGGCGCAGTCGACCTGGTACTCCCAGTTGCCCACCCCTTCTGGCGCAGGGATTACGCCGCAGGCCCCTGGGTCTCCAGGTCCGTCGCCGCCACCGCTGGTCGCGGTCGCGCTGCTCGTCACGCCTCCCGATGGCGGCCCTGGGTCACCTCCGGTGGTCGAGGTCGCGGATGCGCTTCCGGGGGCAGGGGGTGCCCCGCCTCCGGTTGAGCCCTCCGCGCCGCTGTCCTGGGCACCGCTGGTCGCGGTCGCCGCCGCTGTCTCGCCATCGTCTCCGGCATCGTCCTTGCTGAGGTCGCACGCGGGTAGCCAGACGACAACGGCGAGCGCGGGGAGCCAGGCGTGCCTCGGGCGGACCCCGCGCAACCCGCGGGAGAGGATATTGAGTCGTTTGGGCGGGTGAATCTCGTCAATCGCGTGCATCTCACTTGTCTTCATTCCCCGATGCGCGCGTTTCCGTCTCCGGCCTTTGAGCTTTTTTGCTCGGTCGGGGCGGACCGCCCGCGATGATCTTCGGCACGACCGCGGGAACAATGGTGCGGCCCCCGGTACGACCGCTGGCATGAGCGGTTGCGTCACGACTTGGCCTTGGGTGCTCTGCCTCCCGCTTACCCTGGTGGGCTGTTTTTCGGAGGCGCCGCCCGTCGGAGCGGACGTGCCGACGTCAGGGGACACGGGCGGGTCCGCGGCAGGCACGAGCGCCTCCGACGCAAGCTCGGGGGGTGTGCGGGATGCGACGTCGGGCGAGCCTTCGGCGGAAACGACATACGCGGGGAGTACGGGTAGCGACTCCGACGATGGCAGTGAGGGCGGTGACAGCTCGACCGGCAGTGTGGCCCGGCCTGCCTTTTTTGACCCGTTTGATCGAGACGACGACGCGGCGCTGGGCCGGGACTGGATCGAGAAGGTCGCGACCACGTGGGGGATTTACGGTGGGCGCCTGGCCGCCGAAGTCGAGCCGGGTCCGTTCTCCTTCTGGCAAGACCATCTATGGCATCGTCCTCCCGAGGACGACGCGGCCGATCTCGTCGTCTCGGTGGAGTTCACCATCACGAGCTCGCACCCGGACAATCACCCAATGCTCATCGCGCGCGTGCAGCCGGAGGCGCTCGAGGACCGCGGATCGTTCGTGGGGTACAGCTTGTACGCGTCCGATTCTCCGGGCATCGAAGACTCGTCCCAAATCACGCTCCAGCGGACCAACGGTGAGATCTACGAGCAATGGCCGAGTACGACCTTTGCGCGCGGGTTCGTGCCCTTTGAGCGGTATCAGCTACGTCTGGCGGTCCACGGCGAGCTGCCCGTCGAGCTGCACGGGGCGCTGTACCAGTACGTTCAGGACGCGTGGGTGCTCGTCGGCGACGTGAGTCACTCAGACGGTGCATCGGAGCGGATTTGGATGGCTGGCTCGTGGGGCGGCGGCGGCGGCGTGACCGAAGCCGAAACGCACAACTACGTCTTCGACAACTACGGCGCGGAGTTTGGCCCGCACGACGCGTTCATACGCTGACGGCCGCGGACCGAGCCCGAGCCCGAGCTTGCCTTGGACACCGCGTTGGGTACAGTGCTCGCGCTGCGGACCATGAAGCTCATGCCCAATCGGTTTCTGCTTGTGTTTGCCCTGTGCGGACCGCTTTCGTGCGGCGATGACGTCCCGCCCGCCGCGGCGGGAACGACGACGGGGGGCGCCGCCACCGTCACCGGGTCCGCCGACACCATTGACGCGACCGCCGACGACAGCGGCACGAGCACAGGGGGTGGGGCGCAGGTCTTTGTCTTGGCGGATGGGACCGAAGTCCTCGTCGACGATGACGGCGGCGTCACCTTGCGAGCGGGTGAACGCACCTTTTTCGCCACCGCATCCGGCGTCGGGCCTATCGCGCGTCGGTTTACGACGGTGCCGACGGGTGGCCTCGGGATTTGGGAGTTCGGTCGGACCGACGAAGAAGCGTTCTCTGCGGAGACGTTTGTCGGCGCGACCCAGGACGGTGACGATGTGCACATCGACTTCGCCAGCGCTGACGGAGAGGTGCAGGCGCGACTCACGTTCGCAACGCGCACGGCGGGAGAGGCGACAACGATGACGCTGAGCGTCGTCGGGGTCGACGCTGCGAGCTCACTCGCGATGCCGTTTGCCTGCGAGGACGACGCGACATTTTACGGGTTCGGCGAGCAGTACAACGCGACCGACCAGCGGGGGGAGGCGTTTTCGTTGTGGGCCAGCGAGCAGGGGATCGGTCGCGACCCCAAGCTCGCGAAGCTCCCGGTCAATGGTGACGCCCACACGACATACTTCCCGATGCCCTGGTTCCTCGATGCGCGAGGCTTCGGAGTGTTGGTGCAGACGGAGCGCCGCGTCGAGGTCGACCTGTGCAGCTCCGATCCAGCGGTGGCGTGGATGGAGGTGCTCGGTGACACCACGGTCGAGACGCTGATCTTCCACGGACCGGAGCCGCTGGACGTGATCGAGCAACTCGGCGCCGAGGTCGGGCGTCCGCCGCAGGCCCCCGACTGGGCGTTTCGTCCGTGGATAGGCGCGCAGGGGGGACGCGATGCCATCCTTGCAGAGGCGGACGCATTGGACGCAGCTTCCATCCCCTACGCGGCCCTTTGGGTTCAGGACTGGACGGGCCTGCGACCCAACCTCGAGGGCTTTGGCGTGGAGTACCGATGGCTCGCGGACGAAGAACTCTACCCGGATCTCGGCGGGATGATCGCCGAACTGGCAGGGCGAGATGTTCGTTTCTTGGCCTACGTCAATCCGTTCGTCGACCCCAACCTGCAGCACTGGGACGAGATGGTCGCCGACGGACTGCTCATCACCGATGCCAAAGGGGAGCCGTACCAACACTTCGCGCCGAACGGCACTTCGTCGCATCCAGACCTCACCCAAGAGGCGGCGCGCGAGTATGTCCGAGAGCACCTTCGCGCCATGGTCACCGAGTACGGGATCGACGGGTGGATGGCTGACTTCGGCGAGTGGATCCCCGTGGATACGATCGTCGCCGACGCCACGGACGCGAGCGTCTATCACACCCGTTTTCCGCAGCTGTGGCAGCAGCTGTCGCGCGATGTCATGGACGAGCTACGTCCCGATGGTGACTGGGTCGTGTTTGCGCGCTCGGGGTGGACGGGGGTGCAAGGCACGACGATGGTCCACTGGGTCGGCGACCAGGAAGCGACGTGGAGCCCGCACGACGGCTTGCCCACAGTGATCCCTGCGATGCTCAACCTCGGACTGTCCGGAGTGCCCGTGGTCACACATGACATCGCTGGTTTTTCAGGCGGTCCCTCGACCAAGGAGCTGTTCATGCGGTGGACAGAGCTTGGCGCGTTCACGCCGATCATGCGCACGCACGAAGGCAACCTGAGCGACGAAAACTGGTCGTGGGAATCCGACGCCGAGACGACCGCGCACTTTCGACGTTTTGCCGAGGTGCACGATCTGCTCGCGCCTGAGCTGGCCGAACTCAGTAGCTTGGCCTCGGGTGCATCGGTGCCGATGGTCCAACACCTCATGCTCCAGTTTCCGGCCGACATCGGCAGTCGCACGGTCGACGATCAGTTTCTACTGGGGCCGACGCTGCTCGTAGCCCCCGTGGTGGAGATGGGCGTTACGGCGCGGAACGTATACCTGCCGCCGGGGACGTGGTTTCACGTTTGGACGGGCGACGAGTACGGCGGCGGTCGGTCGGTTGAGGTCGACGCCCCCATCGGGTCACCGCCCGTGTTCTCTCTGGGCGTGGACAGGCCCGATCTCCGGGCTGTCCGGTAAGGTTCACGACCGGTCGGTGACCGCCACCGATACGACGAAGCCGGACGCGTTTGCCTCTGCGCCCGCGGACTTGACGGGGATGCTGACCGTGGCCTGACCGGGGCTGATGGCACGGAACTCAAACCGCTCCCGCGGACTGCCACCGTCCACATCGGCTGGCGGGTTGGTCGTCTTGCGGCCGACAAACTCGAGCGCGCCGCCCTCGACCGTGGGCGTTCCCCAGCCGTAGCGGTAGTCGCGATGCAGGCCCTGCGCGGAGTCGCTCAGCTTGATGCCCAAGGTGTCACCGACGCGCATCGTCTGAGGTTTGCCGCGGTCGCTCGACGCCAACTCGAGGACGGTGCCGCTCGGGGCGCTGAGGGTCGGCTTGCTGTCGGGGGGTGGCTCGCTGCTGGAGGCTGGGGTCCCGCGGGAGGAGGGGCTGCAGGCAGCCGACATCCAAACGCAAAGAGGAAGCAGGCGGTTCACGGCTCCCATGGTAGCCGTCGAATGTGTGGGGCTGTAGCCTCGACGAATCCGGCAAGGCGGCCTCACCCACTCGCCGAGGGGCGACGCGCGCGGGTCCGCAGCCTTTGTGGATCGCGGCAGCGCTGCGTACACTCGGGCGCGTTGACGGAGGCCTCTCCACAACCAGAGGATGTTGCGCTGGCGCGCGCGTGGCAGCAGGGATCGGCGACGGCCGCCGATGCGCTGACGCGCCGCTACTACGGTTCGGTGCGTCGTTTTTTCGATCTGAGAGCCACAGCTCAGGCCGACGACCTGACCCAGCAGACCTTCCTGGGAGCCATGGAGGCGCGCGAGACCTTCCGGCTCGAGGCGAGCTTCAAGACCTTTGTTTTCGGTATCGCTCACAAGCAGCTGCTCCGCTACCTACGCGACAAGGGCCAAGGCCCTCGCGTGCAGCGCTACGCCACCGAGGGCGGTGGCAAGACGTCGCTGAGTTTGGTCGCCGTCCGGTTTCAGGAGCACCAGCTGCTTTTGATGGCACTGACGCAGCTCCCCATCGAGCTTCAAATCGTGACCGAGCTGTACTACTGGGAGGACATGCGGACCTCGGCGATCGGAGAGGTCCTCGAGATCAACGCGAGCACGGTGACGACGCGGCTCGCGCGCGCGCGGGAGCTACTGCGTGAAAACCTGGCCCTGATGACGCGCCCGGGGCCGCTGCGCGATCGTTTGCTGGGTGACCTCGACGGCTGGGCGCGGGCTCTGGGGCCGATCACCGCGAACGCCAACGCCGCCGCGGGCCCCTGATCCGAATACCCGGCTTCCCCGGGTGTGGCGTGGTCGTTATCGTGACGCAGGTGGGCGATTCGAACCGTGCCGCCGGGCTTGATCCGGGGACCCGACTCGGGCGCTACGTGCTGGTGCGACGGCTGGCCGTGGGCGGGATGGCTGAGCTGTACTTGGCGCAGCAGCAAGGGGCGGCCGGCTTCGCAAAGTTGGTCGCACTCAAGCGAATCTTGCCGCACCTCGCCGAGAATCCAACGTTCACTGGCATGTTCCTGGATGAAGCCCGGCTGGCGTCCGGGCTGGACCACCCCAACCTCGCGCACGTCCTAGACTTTGGGGAGAGCCAGGGGGAGCACTTCCTCACGATGGAGTACGTGCACGGGCGTGACCTGCTGCAGATGCTGCGGGCGACGGGCGAAGCCACACTACCGTTGGCGTGTGCGCTGTCGATCGTGACGCTGGTCGGCCGAGGGCTGCACGCTCTGCACGAGCAACGTGCCGCCGACGGGCGCCCGATGGGCCTGGTGCACCGAGACGTGAGCCCTTCGAATGTGCTTGTGTCATTCGACGGCAAGGTCAAGCTGACCGACTTCGGGATCGCCAAGGCGATGGAGTTGACCTCGGCGACGCGGTCGGGGAGCTTCAAAGGCAAGCTGGGGCATTCGTCGCCCGAGCAGGCGCGCGGCGAAGACATCGACCGACGCAGCGATGTGTTCTGCTTGGGCATCCTGCTGTACGAAGCGACGACGGGAGCCCGCGCATTTTCGGGGGCCAACGAGTTTGCGGTGCTGGGGAAGGTCGCCCGAGGCGACTATGTGCCGGCCGCAGAGATCGTTCCCGGTTATCCGTCCGGCCTCGCGGAGATCGTCGACAGGGCGCTGCTGCTGGAGCCCAGCGACCGCTACCCCAACGCGAGGGCTGTTGCTGCGGATATCGATGCGTACGCGGACACGGCTGGACTGACGCTCAACACCGAGGTCATCGCCGACGCAATGACCGCGTTGTTTGGGCCAGCGCCTCCGGTTTTGGCGGACGGGGAGCTCAGGCTGGCCGTCGCTGAACCTACGCATGTGGTGCCGTCGCAGCCGCCCGTACCGCCATCGCGAACCCGGCCGACCGCGTTGCTTGTCGCGGTGCCCGCGGCGCTGCTCGTGGGGGCCGTTGGAGCACTGGCGTTGGCGCGCCCCGAGGCGCCATCACCCGCAGCGCCCGCCGCGGTGGAACCGGCAGCCATCGCGCCGACCGAGCGACCCAATCTCCAAGCAGGGCCCGACGCGCCGCGGGCGGTCGCACCCGCCGCGACGCCCGAGTCGACGCCCGAGCCGCCTTCGGAGCCGCCGCCCGATCCGCCCCCCGAGCCCTCCGCAGCCGAGGCCGACGTCCTCACGCCCTCGGTGCCAAAGGAACCCGAGCCCCGTCCCCGCAAGAAAAGAAAGAAGAAGAAGAAGGCGGTGGAGGCTCCGAGGATGGGTGGCCTGTATCCTCCAGGGCGCTGAGCCCCGATGTCTCTGTATTTCCTACTGTCGCTGACGATGGGCCTGATGGCCCCCGCGACCGACCACATCGCCGAGGGCGAAGCGGCCTGGCAGGACGAGCGCTGGGAAGACGCAAGCGCTGCGTTTGCGCGCGCGTGGGAGACGACGGGAGATCCGACATTCTTGTACACCCGCGCCCAAGCGGAGCGCCGCGCCGGCCATTGCGATGTTGCGATCGAGCTGTACGAGGAGTTCATCGCGCGCGACAGCTCGGCGAAGGCCAAAGCGCTCGCGCAGGAGTACATCGACGCCTGCCAAGCGGAGTTGCCGGACCCAGCCGCGCCCGCTCCCGCTCCCGTGCCCACGGTCGACGATCCGACCGCGAACCCGGGGCCGACACGCGAGTCGGCCCCCAACCCCGACGCGCCTGCCCGGCCGACACCCAAGTGGTATCTGGATCCGTGGGGCGACGGGCTTGCCGCAGCCGGCGTACTGACGATCGCCACTGGCGGCGCACTTGTCGGCGTTGCGTACCGCAATGCCGACCGGGCCAACGACGCCAGCGATGACCGAGCGTTCGGGCAAGCGCTGCAGAGCGCGCAGCGCCTGGAACGCGGCGGTGCAGTCGCACTTGGGCTCGGCGGCGCGCTCTTGCTTGCGGGCGTCATCCGCTGGGCCGTGGTCGGGGGATCGAGCCGCCGACAGGGCCGAGTGTCGGGCCTGATAGCGCCTGGGGCGGCCGTGGTGCATATCCAACTCCCGTCTCTTCACCACCGTCACTAGCTCCCGAGGCGTCGGGTAGACTCCAGCCGTGCTTCGCACAAGCGTGCTGATCGCGTTGATCCTCGGAGCGGGTTGTCTCGCCGAGCGTAGCTACCGCTGCGAGTCCGACGCGCAGTGCCTGGCCAAAGCCGACGGGGTCTGTGGCGATGAAAACTGGTGTGTCTACCCCGACGAGGGGTGTGCTTCTGGAATCGCCTACGGCCCGCAAGCCCCGCCGTCGATCGCAGACACGTGCGTGAGCGTGGAGGCGGGCAGCGGGGGCGGATCGGGCATGGCCGGCACCGCAAGCGACTCGGGCGAGCCCACGCCCCAGCCAAGCTGCGGGGACGGCGTGGTCGACCCTGGCGAGACCTGCGACGACGGCAACCGACTTCCAAACGATGGCTGTCACCCGCAGTGCGTCGAACCGGGCAGCCCAACGTGGACCGTGAGTTGGGACGGTGAGGCCAACGGTGAAGACCGTGGGTTCGGCGTTGCGGTCGATGCAGGTGCCGACGCCGTCTACGTTGCCGGGTTCACGACGGTCGATGGGATGGACTACGACATCCTCGTTCAGCGCTGGGCGCTGGAGACGGGGGAGCACGTGTGGACGCGGGCTGTCGATGGCGGCGCGCTCGGTCAGGACATGGGCGAGCACGTGGCCGTCGATGGTCAGGGCAACGTGGTGGTTGCGGGCGTTGTCACCACCGCGGACCGTGGCACGGATGCCTGGCTGACGAAGTACAGCCCCGACGGGGATGTCCTGTGGACCCTCACCCACGATGAGAGCGGCGGTGACGACAAGGGGGCAGGGGTTGCCTTGCTCGACGGCGACGTCATCGTGATGGCGGGCCACGTGGAGGTGGATGGGCGGACCGACGCCTGGGTTCAGCGCTACGACACGGACGGCAACGCGGTGGGGGATGCCGTGCGGCGCGGAGACGAAGGGTTCAATGAAGCGATCGATGTGATCGCCCAAGGCAGCGAGTACCAGGTCACCGGATCGCTCACGGACCCCACCGACGGTCAGCAGGCGATGTGGACCGCGCGGTACAGCGCCGACGGGGCCCTGCTTTGGGAGCACGTCCTGACCATGAGCGACAACGGCAACGCAGCGCGCGGGGTAGGGCAAGACTTCGATCCTCTCGGCGGGAGCAGCGTGGGCGGAGTGATCGTGAACAACCTGCTCGTTCAGCGCTACGGCGAGACGGGGATGCCGACAACCGCGATCACCATTGATGGTCCCGATAGCGCGCACGACGAGGCAGCCGATGTCGCGTTCTCGCCCGACGGGACATTTGTTGTGGTTGGCTTCCTCGATTTCCGGACCACCGGTTTCGCCGAGAGCGATACCTGGCTGGCGCGCTACACCGCAGCCGGAGAGGAGATCTGGACCGACCGCTTCCAAGGGGCCGCCCAGGAGATCGACAAGGCGCTCGGCGTCGCGCTGACCCCGGACCTGAGTGCCGTGGTTGTGGGCTACGAGACCGTACCGGGCAGCGCACGGAACATGTGGCTGCGGCGGTACGCCCTGTGAAGACCGAAGAACAGCTGATTGCGAGGTAGTCCATCTCACAAAAAAGGCCGCAGACGAGACGGGGTCGATCGTGACTACCGGTTTGTGAGGGGCGAAAGGAAGCGCGCGTGGGGGCTGTGGTGCGCGGCGTCGTTGATGATGACGGGCTGCTACACGGGTGCGACGGGTCAGGCCGCGCATGACGATGAGGCGCCAGGGCGTGTGGACGGCGACGGCGGTGGCGATGGGGACGGTGACGACGGCGGCCCCAACGCAGCGTGTGGGGGCGACGGGCCGGTCGTCGCGTCACGCCCGATGCGGCGCCTGACCCCGACGCAGTACCAAAGCACGATGCGGGACCTTCTGGGTGACGCCGAGCTTTCCACCGAGTTCGATGATGTCGAGGTCGTGCTGACCGAACGCGGGGTTCGGCAGCTGCGCACGGGAGCCGAGCGGGCGATAGAGCGCATCGCGAACTGGGAGCCGGGCTTGGTGCCTTGCGACATCAACGGCCCCGAGGATGCCACCTGCGCCAACGCGGTCATCGAGTCGCTCGCACCGCGCGCGTTCCGTAGACCGCTGTCCGATGAAGAGCGCGCTTGGCTGCAGTCTGTCTACGAGGAGACCGCCGAGGCTCAAGACTTCCAAAGCGCAATGGAGGCGCTGCTCTCGACGATTCTGCAGGCGCCCGCGTTTGTCTATCACACGGAGGTTGGCACCGCGGTCGAAGGCGCCTCCGACGATATCCGCGCGCTCGACGACTACGAACTTGCGAGCCGACTGTCCTACTTTCTTTGGGACTCGATGCCGGACGCGGAGCTCTTCGAGGCGGCCGGGGCGGGTCTGTTGACCGGCGAGGGGCTGACCGCGCAAGCCGAGCGGATGCTCGTGGACCCGCGTGCCCAAGCCAAGATGCAGGCGTTCATCTGGAGCTGGCTTCAGCTTGATGGCGGCCGTGCTCATTTTGCGCTCGGCGAGCAGACAAAGAGCGGAAGTCACTTTCCGGAGTACACGCCCGAGCTGGTGGACGCCATGGGGGTCGAGCTACAGGCGTTTGTCGAGCACACGTTGTACGACGGCGACGGCAACTTCTCCGAGCTGTTCACAAGCACCGACGCCTACGTCAACGCGTCGTTGGGCGACCTGTATCTCGCCAACGACGCGCCGATGACGGATGAGGAGTGGGCGTGGCTCGAGCTCGATCCGACCAAGCGCGCGGGCCTGTTGACCCGCCTGGCCTTCTTGTCGACGTTTGCGAGTCCCGAAGTTCAGTCACCGATTCGACGTGGCGTGTTTGTGTACGAACAGATGCTGTGCGGGCACCTGGGCGAGCCGCCGCCCAACGCCAGCGATGTCCCCGTCGGCGGCGGCGATGTCGACGGCACCGTGCTCAGCGTTCGCGAGGAGGTCGAGCTGCGCACGTCTGAGGCAGAATGCACGGGCTGTCACAACATCATCAACAACATCGGGTTTTCCTTTGAGCACTACGACGCGGTCGGCCGCTGGCGCTCGGTCGAGCTCACCTCGGGTCGGTTTATCGACGCGTCTGGCCGTCTTGTGGGCTCAGACGTGGATGACGATGTGACCAACGCGGTGGAGCTGTCGGCGTTGCTGGCGGACAGCGCCAAGGTGAAGAATTGTTTCGCCCAGCGGTGGGTCGAGCAGGCCATTGGGAGCATGCCGAGCGTGGAGGATGCGTGCTCTGTCGAGCAGATTCAGAGTCGTTTTTCCGAGACTGGCGATGTGGCCGAGCTGATGGTCGCGATCGCGATGAGCGACACGTTCCGCTACATCAACGTGGGCGGGGAGGGAGAATAGTCATGGGCCACGGATTGAAACACTCAGGACGACGGGCGTTCCTCGGCGGACTCGCGGGCACCGCATTGGCGCTGCCGCTGCTGGAGTACACACACGGCAACGCATGGGCGGGAGGCCAGGTCGGCCCCAGGCGCTTCTTGACCGTGTTCAGCCACGGCGGAACGATCAGCAACCAGAGCAGCGGGTCCAAACACGCGGGCACGGGGAACGAGCACGGGCTCGATCTGTGGCGGCCTGCGGATCCGACAAGTCCTTCGTTGGTGCTGGGCCCCATCCACGAGCCGCTCGAACCATGGCGCGACAAACTGGTGCTGCTCGAAAGCGTCGACAACCGCACGGGTATGGTCCAGGGCGACTACCAGGGCGGTCATGGCATGTGCAACGTCTCGTCGCTGACGGCCGCGGACATCGATCGAAGCGGTGAGGACCCATCCTCGCTGGGGCCGAGCATCGATCAGATGATGGCCGACCGGCTCATGGCAAACACCCCGACGGTCTTCGACCGCATCCATCTGCGCGTGCCCGGCCACCAGTACGGGTCGCCGTACTTCCGGGCCGCAGGGGAGCGGATGGGGGGCGAGCAAAGTCCCGTCGCCGCCTTCAATACGATCTTTGATGGGGTCAGCTCGGGCGCGGCGGATCCAGAGGCGCTCCGCGTGCGTGCCGTGCGGGGGAGCGTCCTCAACGGCCTGCAAGAGGAGTACACGCGCTTCAAGGGGCGTGTCAGCCAGCGCGACATGCTGGCGATCGATGCGCATCTCGATCACCTCGCATCGCTCGAGCACCAGCTGGACAATCTGGTCGTGTGCACACCGCCCGAAGGCATCACCGACGAGTCAGGTGACGGCGACATCATCGGGGACTTGCACGCCGAGATCATCGTTGCCGCGATTCGCTGCGGGCTGACCAACGTCGCCAACCTGGAGATCTCCGACATCATCACCCCGTGGACGGCCTCAGGGGCAGCGACGGGCAATACCCTCGGGCACGGCTTGCATCACTGGGCACGCGATGTGGGCCCAACCGGTCCCTACGCCGACAGCTACGACACTTGGCTCGCGGAGATCCTCGACAACCGCCGCTGGCGTATGGGCCTTGTCGCCAAGATCCTCGAGGGACTCGACGACCCTGCGTTCATGGAGGGCGATGCCACGCTGCTCGACAACAGCCTCATGCTGATGACAAGTGAGTTCTCCAATGGCGCCAAGCATCACGCGCGCAACCAGCCCGTGCTGCTCGCTGGCGGTGCTGGTGGCGCGCTCGAGACCGGGCGCTACATCGACTACAACAACTACGCGGCCGACGACCCGCACACCCTGAGCTATGAGAGCGACGAGAGCATCCACAACCTCTTCGTTTCGATCCTGAATCTCTTTGGAGAGACCGACTCGACCTTCGGGAGCGCTGATGCGCTGCACGAGGGCGGGCTGCCCGGGCTGGTCTGACGGTCCGCGGGGTCGCGTCGTGGCGTCGCTTCACTGGGGCCCGACGTACTCCCACGTATCGCCGTGCACCACGCCGCTGGATACCTCCGTGCCGCCGAACAGGATCAGCTTGTGCTGGCCGACGCTGGCCAGTCCGTGGGCGTACCGAGCCGATGGCCCTGGGGCTCCAAGCTCGCTCCACGCGTCGGCCCCAGGGTCGTAGGCCCGCGTATCTTCAAACGGGGGCGTGCCGGGGACGAGCCCTCCAAACGTGACCATCGAGCCTCCGGTGAGGCGAACCAAACCGTGCAGAGACCGGCCCGCAGACTCGGCGGGCGACAAGGTGGCCCCTGGGGCGGAGAGGTCGAAGGTCCAGGTTTCCGCGCTGATCGAAAAGTCGCCCAGGACTCCAGCGTGCAGCACCATCGTGTCCGATCCGTCGTGGGCCATTGCAGCGCTGAACCGCGGCGTCGGCATGACCGGAAGAGGGACCTCGCTCCAATCACTTGTCACCGCGTCGAGCATCCACAGATCACCGAGCGTCTCGAATGCAGGGGTCAAGCCGCCGAAGACCCAGACGTTGCCCTCGTGTCCCGCCATCGCGTGAAAGAACCGTGGCGGAGGCGACGTTCGGGTCACGAGCTCGGACCAGGTTCCCGTTACGGTGTCCAAGATCCACGTGTCGCCGGAGGCGTCCGCGAAGTCGGCGGTCCCCGAGCCGCCGAACAGCAGGATGGTCTCTTCGTCGAGCGCCACCAGGGCATGACCGCAGCGCGGTAGCTCGCCCGCGGTCTCGGTGAGGTCAGTCCACATCGACGCTTGCACGTCGAACACCCACGTGTCGTCGAGGGCATCCGATTGTCCCGGCTGCCGCCCGCCGAGCAGGAAAACTCGCCCATCGTCCAGTCCGACGAGGCCAACGTGACTCCGATGGGAAGGGCTCGCCAGCGGCTGGAGCTGACGCCACAGGTTCGGCGTCGTCTCGGTGCCCGCAAGGTGCACGACGAATGCACTGTCGTCCGGGTCGTTTGTTGCGATGCCGATCGCGACCGATTTTTCGCCGCCCGTCTGGGGGGCGAAGGTCACCGCGACGTCCGTCGACTCGCCGGGCGCAAGGCTCGACGCCAGGCGTCTCTGATCGAGCAGGAAGTCCTGTGCGCCCCGCTCTGTGAGCGTGACCCCGTCGAGTTCTAGACTCTGGTCGCCGATATTGCCGATGGTCACGAGGATCGGCGCCCCGGTTTGTCCAACGCCCACGACTTGCGGGGCCTCGACGAGGTCGCCCGAGGCCATGGGCGTCCCGTCGACCGTGACTTCAATCTCCGGCCCGGTGTGTGCTCCGTCGGACGAGGTCTCGGCGTCGTCGGTGGTGTCGGCGTCGTCGGTGGTGTCGGTGGAGTCGGTGGAGTCGCTGTCGTCGCCAACGAGCGAGGCGCCGCCCGTCTCTGAACCGTCTGGGGCGGTCGTGCTCGTCGCGGGGTCGCCGGTTCCGCCCTCCTGGCTGTCGGAGACCGCGGGTGTGCACGCCAGGAGCGGTGCCAGCCCCAGACTGCCTATGCGCGAGGACAACGGGGGCGAATGCGGCGAATGCGGCGGTCGGGTGTGCACAACGACAGCGTCGAGCTGCGGCACAGGTCCCGCAAAACCCACACTGTGGGCGTCGGCCCCGACTCGCGCCAGGCCATCGCAGCACCCGGCAGCTCGACGATCGCGGGACGACCCGGTCCGCGTCCGTTGGGTTACCGCCGGATTACGAGCGGGCGCGACTACGGCGCGTCAGGGGACTCCAGCGTCACCCGATCGGTCCCCAGCCGAAGCTGTCGTCGGCTGCGCTCGACAATCTGGACCGCATCGATGAACCCGGCCTCAGCGAACTGACGACGCAGTCGAAATACGGCGACATTGAGTCGATTGCCGGTCATCGCGAGCTCGGTCAGCAGTCGCTCGCGGTCGACCCAGCCGCCAGGCGTGTTCACCCGTGCTTCGGCCAGCAGGCGCAGGATGTCCACCGTCGCGCCCAGCGGGAAGCTGAAGCGCTTGTCTTCCGTCTGGACGACGACAGAGCCGCCGCGGTCGCCCTTGGCGACGCACACGCAAAGCGCTGCGTTCTGAAGGCTGAGCGCTTGTTGGGGATTGACCGATGCGCTCGTGTTCGCGCGCGGGGACGGCAACCGAAGGGTCCATGTCGCGTCGTGGATGGAGAGGCTGTCCATGTCCTGCGTCTCACGCTCCGAGTCGGGCAACTCCAACCGCCAGGGCCCGACCGCACCGCGGTAGACGGTGGCGATGGGGTCTTGCGCGTCCGGAAGCACCAATAAGCCACGCTCGCCGACGATGATCGCGTCGTCCGGGCCCGTGGCAATGGGCTGCGGCTCCCCGTCATCCGATAGCGTCCACGTGGACGTGGCCTGCCCGAATGAGATCTCATCGCCCGCGCGAACCCGCCGCCGTGTCTTGGGGGGAATCAGCTCGCCGTTGACCGCGGTGCCGTTGTGCGAGCCCAGATCGCGGACGCCCCAATCGCCGCGGTTCCACGTGATCGCGCAGTGCACGCTAGAGACGAAGCTGTGGCCGAGACGAAGATCGGCGGCTGGGCTGCGGCCGACGATCGTCTCCGTCAACAGCGGATGACGCCTGTCCTCGCGGAAGTTGACGAGCCAGCCCACGGGACGATTGTAGCGAGCCCTGCGGGTGGGGCAGGGGGCTGAGCCGCGACGACCGCAATACCGGCTCGCAGAGGCCGTAATCCGTTGGTAAGGGGAGTTCTTTGGGCTCACGCGGGCATTTGAGGCGGGGTCTGCCGACCGATGCTCGGTGCGTGGGTGCGGGCGGTACGCTGGCCACGAGGTTTCTTGGACACCGACCCCGAACCGACCCCGAACCCCGCCACAACCGCAACCGTGGCGGTGGGTGACCGACTCGACGCTCCTGCCTCGCCACCCGCCGAGGCTCCGGAGGCGGGCCTGGGTCGCGGCGAATCAGTCGGTCGCTACGTCATCATGGATGAGATCGGGGCGGGCGGCATGGGTGTCGTCTATCGCGCCTACGATCCGGACCTGCATCGGCGCGTTGCGATCAAGCTGCTTCGGAGTGGCACCGGGACGTTCGGCTCGGCTCGCATGCTGCGTGAGGCCCAGGCGATGGCCCAGCTTGGACACCCCAACGTCGTCGCTATCCATGACGTCGGGACCGTTGGCCAGCACGTGTACATCGCGATGGAGTACGTGGATGGGCGCACGCTGACGCGTTGGCAGGAAAAGAAGCGACCGTGGCCCGAAGTGCTCGAAGCCTATACGCAGGCCGGACGCGGACTCATGGCCGCGCATGCGCAAGAGCTCGTCCACCGCGATTTCAAGCCCGACAACGTGATGATCGACGACGCGAGGCGGGTCCGCGTGATGGATTTCGGGCTTGCGCGAGTATGGGGCGTCCGCGGACCCGAGCACACGCCAGGCCTCGTCGAGGATGACGGCTTCACGATTCCCGAAGACACTCCGCTGAACTCACAGCTGACCCGCGACGGGGCCGTGATGGGCACGCCGTCTTACATGGCGCCGGAACAGTTTGCGGGCCAGCCATCCGACGAGCGCACAGACCAGTTCAGCTTTTGCATCGCACTTTGGGAGGCGCTGCACGGGGCGCGTCCGTTCGCGGGGGACCACATCACCGACCTCTGCCTCGCGGTGACCGAGGGGAGGGTGCGCGACCCTGCACCGTCGGAGCTGCCCTCGGGGATAGACAAAGCGCTGCGGCGAGGGCTCTGCCCCGACCCCAACGATCGCTGGCCGACGCTGGAGGACCTCCTGGCCGAGTTGGGTCGGCATCTCGATCCGCCGCGTAGGCGCGGTGGCCCCGTGTTTGCACTGCTTTCGGTGGGTGTGCTCGCGGGCGCGGGCGCGTTGTCGGTTCAGCCAGATGAACGATGCACGGGAGCGGCCGAGGCGCTCGACGGCGTGTGGAGCGACGCGCGGGCCGCCACGATCGGGGCGAAGTTCACGGAACTGGGTGGTGAAGCGGGGACGCATATCTGGGAAGACCAGCGCGCGCAGCTCAACGCGTGGACGGATCAGTGGATCGGTGCCCACGAGGATGCCTGTCAGGCGAGTACGGTGCGCGGCGAGCAGTCTGCTGGGATGATGGAGCTACGCATGGGCTGCTTGGGCAAAGCCCGAATCGACCTTGACGCGACCCTGCAGGTGCTTGGGGATGCCGATGAGCAAACGATGCAGAGGGCGGGTGATGTGGTCCAAGGCTTGCCGCCCATTGCACGCTGCGCCAACGTCGAGAGGCTGGACGCGGGGGTCGAGGAACCGCCGTCGGACATTGCTGAGGCGGTCGCGGCAACGCGGCGCCAAGTCGCGCGGAGCTATGCGTTGCTCCGCGCCGCGCACTACGAGGAGGCCATTGTCGTTGGTCGACAAGGCGAGGCGGCGGGCATCGAGGCCGGGTTCGAGCCGGTCGCGGTCGACGCATTGCTCGCGATCTCCGGCGGGCAGTCGGCCCTGTCGGATGCCGACGCAGCGATCGTCTCAGTGAAGCGCGCTCAACGCATGGCGGCTCGCAACGGCCAGTGGGACGCCGCAGTCATCGCCGCGAGCCGATTGGTCTACCTGCTCGCCCGCGACAAGGCCAAACCCGCGGAGGCACTCGCGGTCGCCGAGCTTGCCCTGGGTCTCGCCGAGTACGCGCGGGATGATGACGCGCTGGCGCGCCTCCACAGCGCGTTTGCCAGCACGTTGTCCGCGCTTGGGCGCTACGATGAGGCAGAGGCCTCGTACACGCGCACCTACCAGCTGTGGAGCGACCTGGACGGCGTGAGGGACGAGATGTTGGCCACTGCGCTGCTCAACCGCGCTGTCGTTCGGCAACTGGCCGGGCGCTTGCCCGAAGCGCTGGAGGATCAAAGGGAGGCCCTTGAGCTGTACACGCGGGCGCTCGGCCCCGAGCACCCGGACGTCGCCACCGCGCACCACAACCTGGCGGCGGTCTTCAACACGATGGGGCGCGCCGACGAAGCTGAGACGCACTACCGAAGAGGCTTGGAGATCCGCTTGGCAACGCTGCGCCCGACGCATCCCGATGTCATGGCATCCCAGGGCGGCATCGCGATCGTGCTGGCGACTGCAGGACAGCTCGAGCCAGCCCAGGCATTGTTCGAGGAGGTGACGCGAGGTCTCGCCGCCGAACTCGGACCCAAGCACCCGCAGACGATGGTGGCCCGCGGTAACATCGCAGAGGTGCTATTGATGCGCCGCGACTTCGCGCAAGCCGAGGCGGTCGCACGACGAACGTTGCGCGACGTTCAGGACACACTCGGCGACGCCCACCCGCAGGTCGCGAACGTCGCCGGCTTGGTCGCGAAGGCCTTGGCCGCGCAGGGCGAGCACGCCCGCGCGGTCGAGTTTGCGCGGCTGTCGCTGACGGCGCTTGAAGCCTCGGTCGGGGCTGGGCATGTCGACGCGGTGCGTTCTCGGGTCGCATTGGCCTTGGCCCTTGTTGAGCTGGGCCAACTCGACGACGCAGAGGGTGAGGTCCGGCGGGCGCTGTCCGTGGGGCTGCAGTCCAACGTGCCGACCCACCCGGTGATCGCGGAGGCTCGCGCCGCGCTGGGCGAGGTCCTGTTGCGGACCAAGCGCACCGACGCTGCGCGAACCGAGCTCGAAACGGCGTGGTCCGTGCTCAAGGAAAGCGAGCCTGAGGCGCGAGCGACCGTCGCCTTCGCCTTGGCCCGCGCGCTGTGGTCGGACCCGGCCGAGCAGGGGCGCGCGCGTGCGTTGGCGAGCTCCGCACTGGAGCTGACGATCGCCGAAGATTCGCCGGAGCGGCGTACGATCGCCGCCTGGGTCGACGCACGTCCCGCGTCCGCACCTGACGCCCGCGAGTAGCCAGAGCGAAGTCTCACGGCCGCACACGCGCGATACTCCGCCTCGCTTGCGGCATAGGCGGCGCCCACGGTGGCCAGCGCGTGCACGTTGCTGTCCTGCGCACTTGGGCCGATGGGCTTATCCCTCTTGGAGTTGCGAGCGCGCCCGCGTGAGGAGCTCGTGCAGATCCAACCCGTAGTCATCGACGAACCGAGACTGCAATGCGCGCTCGACAAGCGGGATGGCCTCGCTCGGTCGACCGCGCGCGAGCAGAACCTCAGCCAGCCCGCCCAGGGCCGCGACCCAATCGGAGTCTTCCTTACTGAGCAAGGAGACCGCACGTCTGTAGTCCCGCTCGGCGACAACGAGATCGCCCTCGAGATGCGCAACGGCGGCCAGCCCCACGAGGGACTCCGCGATCAGATCGTCGGTGGTCTCGGGCGAGGCCTTGTAGATGGCGAGTGCCCGCTCATGGTGCGTGCGCGCGCGCGCGCGCTGCCCCGCCTGCGCCGCAACAAACCCAAGCTTGTTCCGCGTGTTTGCCACCAGGCGATGCTCGGGCCCGAGCGCCGCCTCGCGAATGCTCAGTGCCCGCTCGAAGTCGGCGCGGGCTTCATCGAGGTTGCCCACCGCGTGGGCGACCTTGCCGAGATTGTAGAGTGCGTCGGCAGCGTTGGGATGCTCCGGCCCGAACTTGTCGCTGAAGATGGCCAGCGCGCGCTGGAGATACGCGTGCGCGTCGTCGTGCCGACCCAGCCCGAGTTTCGTCATGCCGAAACTGAGCAGCACCTTCCCCACGCGGGGGTGCTCGGGTCCGACGGAGGCTTCGACGATCTGCAAACCGCGCGCATAGCGAGCGTTGGCGCGTTCGTAGTCGCCGACTCCGGCGTCGATGATGCCCAGGTTGGTGTGGAGATTCCCGGCGGCGAGGTGCTCGGGGCCAAGGGTCGCTTCCTGGATGGCCAGCGCTCGCTCAAAGTAGTCGCGCGCCTCGGGGATTCTCCGTTGCTGCATGGTTGTACCCCCCAGTGAGATGAGTGCCGAGACCACGCGAGGATGGCGGGGGCCGAAGTGCATCTGGATGATCTGGAGGGCTCTGTCGAGGTGGGCTTGAGCCCGCGCATGGTGTCCGAGGTGGCGCTCCATGATGCCCAGGTTCTGCAGCGTCGTTGCGACCGCGGGATGGTCGGGTCCCAGGCCGCTCTCATGCAAAGCGAGGGCTTGCTCTTGGTAGGTTCGGGCCGTCTCGTAGTCCCCTCCGCTGCTGACCAACGTCGCCAAGCTCGACAGATACGCGCCCCGTTCGAACGCGGTGCCCGTCGCTTGCGTTAGCGGCCCGGCGTCTTTGGCCCAGCGATGGCCTTCATCGGAGCGGCTGAGCTTGTACCCCACGACGAACATCAATTTCCGGGCCGCCTCCGCTGCCTCTTCAGTCATCAGCAGGCTGAGCGCTTCGGCGTAGACCTGCTCGAAGAGGGCCTCGGCCCGAGCGTAGTCACCGGTTGTACTGGCGAGCCGCCCCTGCCGTAGACGCGCGCGGATCACCAAGGGAGCGTAGCCAAGGGACTCGGCCTCCTGTTCGACCGCATCGGCGATCGTCGACGCTTCGGTGTATTTGCCCGCAGTGTCCAGGACCTGTGCCCGCACAAGCTGTTGGTCGAGTTCGGCGACGCGCTGGGCGAGCGTCGGATCGCTGGGCGGGGGGCTCGCAGCTTGAAGCGCCTCGGCGTCTGCACAGCGCCCCAGGCCCGGGAGCTCGATCACGCTCCGACTGGCGCGCTCGACGACCTTGGCGTCGGCGGTGGCGAGGACATTGACCAGGGCTTCCACGTGCCGCATCCGCTGGTCGAGGCACGCGACGCGCAAATCCAGGAGCGCACCCGACTGCTCTCCGTTTTGCGTTGCCTGACAAGCCTGCACGCGGCTGTTCACCCAGTCGGTGGTGTAGTCGTCCAGGCCCTGCTCAACCCGAGTCCAGGTTTCCGAAGCGTAAACAACCTCGGTGGCTTCGAGCGCGGCCTGCACCTCGGATCGGCGCTCCGCATCCCAGATCCCCGCGAGATGCTGGTCCATCCCGTCACAGACCGCGTCGCTGACTGAGCGGGGCTCCGTGCCCGACCACGCAGTCCCAGCGAGTACGCCGACGGTGGCCGCAGCCACGATGGCCACGCCCACCTCGGCACGCCGCCTACGGCCCGGCCTGCGCTCGAGGGCCTCCAGGAGTGCATCCATCGACGGGTACCGTTGCTCGGGGTCCGGCTCGAGCCCGCGGACGACCGCGCGCGTGAGCCAAGCCGGGACTTGAGCAAGCCGGGTGCCCTGGGCGGCGCGGCTGTCCTCGAGGTCCGCAAGGATCGCCTTGGGCCCTCCGCGGTACGGCCGGTGGCCGTGAACGGCCTCGAACAGGGCGACGCAAAAAGCGAACTGATCGACGCGCCAGTCGATCGTACCGCCCGC
>Ga0316189_10000415_pt1 | contig 42470 bp, 36 predicted proteins | sample LowCovwburrow_MG_FD_204930 | JGI IMG/M metagenome (GOLD analysis project Ga0316189, IMG submission 204930) | Coastal sediment microbial communities from Maine, United States - Lowes Cove worm burrow | ecosystem: Environmental > Aquatic > Marine > Coastal > Sediment | place: USA: Maine... | reverse complement strand
AATTATTAAATAATAAGGCATAGAATTCATGTTAAATTAAGACTAAAGCATAAAAATACTAAAGTAAATGTTCAAAATTTTGTTAACTTATGGCTTATTGAAAAAGCTGAATTAAAATAAGATTCCCTTTTCCACGGGAAAAAATTATGGGAAAAGGAGATAAAAAATCAAAACGCGGAAAAATAAACAGAGGTACTTTTGGTGTCAGACGACAACGCATTAAAAAGCGTCCTAAAACCGAAGATAAAATCAACCCAAATAAAAAGGCTTAGTACAAAACTATCTTTGCTTTTTACATTTCCACAGTATTTATAAGTAGAGATGAATTTACTTACCTCGTAAACACCAATTCAGTATCGCTTGATAATGCTTCAGTAAACCTATAATTTTCTAAATCAAACCCTTTGACATCCTCAATGGTTTTGGCATTGGTATCAATGACATATCTGGTCATCAGGCCTCTTGCGAGTTTAGAAAATATCGCAATTGTTTTATACTTTCCGTCTTTAAGTTCTTGAAATTTAATATCAATCACTGGCACCTTTAAGGCTTTTGTGTCTATTGCTTTAAAATATTCGTTGCTTGCTAGGTTTAAAAATAGCTCGTCATCCGCTAACTCTTCATTTAATGCTTGGGTCACTTGCTTTTTCCAGAATTCGTAAAGGTTTTTATTTTTCCCTACAGGAAACTTTGTACCCATTTCTAATCGGTATGGTTGTATTAAATCTAATGGTTTTAAAACACCATATAATCCGGAAATGATACGAACCGTATCCTGAAGCTGGTTTAATTTTTTGGTATCAATTGAATACGCATCTAAACCTCTATAGACGTCTCCACTAAATGCATAAATGGCTTGTCTCGCATTGTCTTTTGTAAATGGCAAGGTCCACTCTTGATTGCGCTCATAGTTTAAATGTGCTAAATTATCTGAAATGTGCATCAGCTTTGATAAGCTCTTGGCTGATTTCTTTTTCAGCAACTTATTTAAGCGTTCGGCTTCATTTAAAAAACAAGCCTCAGTCGTCTTTGTTGTTGGCAGTTTACTATCGTAGTCTAATGATTTTGCTGGAGAAAGTACTAGTTTCATATCTATAACTCAAAAAATGAGTATGCTATTAAATGTTAAACAATTTTTATAGGCTAAATATACAACCTTAGACCTTTATCTTTTAACCTTTACAAATGCTAAAATAAATACTACAATAAATAAAACATATGATGCCCTTATTTTTGCATTTCTTCTTTTATGACTTCCCATTCAAAATTAAGATATTAGTCGCTTCGAGTGTCTAAAGGATTGTCAGACGTTTTGAGAATCTCTAATGAGACTATTGTGTTGACTTTCCTTCGAGTCTTAATGTTCTTTATGCACAATATTAGAATAGCTATACAGATAGAATTTTGTCCCTAACGTCTTATGTTGATGGTAGAAAAATATATCTTCATAACCGTAATGTCCGCAGAACTCTTCATCCACTCCATGTTGTTTTCATGTACATGGATTTTGTCATAAAAAAGACATTAACATGAGGCATGACAGGTTGCAAATTAGAAATACTATTGTTTGCACTATGAATTTTGGAATTAAATCTTAGTTGCATTTATAATTTTAACCAACTCCATGTAAATCACGCGTTATCATATGCTTGATTATCCAATCGCATCAACTTTCAATAGCTCCATTTATAAAGCTAAAGTTGTAGTCTCCCTTAATTATGAACTCTGAAGTAAACACTTGGTCATTTGTTGGATACCATTTCTTTTTTGTGTTATCAATTAAAATGAATAACCCATCGTGATTTCCTAAAGCACAAAAGCGTGAAAAGTCACCATCAAAAATTGGAATATGTTTCAGCTCATTAATACTATTATATATCGTTTCAATATCATTTGTCGCGATTGCCATTTCGCTAATGGAAAGTAGCGATGATACCGAAAAAAGAGCTTCCTTTTTAGCTTCTACTAAGTCTCTCGCAATGAACTCCATTATATTTTGGTCGGCATCATAAAAATAAATGGCTTGAGCCTTCCAACTTTCAAAATTGGTAATATTACCATCTCCTGACGGAATAATAGTTAAACGTTTTTTTAACCATAGTTCGGCGTCATTGATAGCACCTGATGGAATATTAAATGCTACATGTGATGGTTTCATTTCATTTTTATACCGAAATGTTAGCACACTAGCGCCTACTTTAAAAGAGATTTCATTTGGTGAATCTATGAGCTGCTCTAAACCTAAGGTGTATTTATAAAAGTGTTTTTGGTTTTCAATGTGGGTTGAAAACAATATAATTTCATCTATCCTCATGACTTCTGATTTGTACTCAAGTTAACAAACCCATTTTTTAGAAACTATAAATGATACTTATTAAAACCAATATCTGTATTGATTTTACTAATTTATAGACAAGGTTGCTTTGCGTTAAGGATGGAGCATTTGTTGGAGCTCCTTGCAGAGAGCGACTTGCGATAGCCTGACGTTTTGCTCGTGAAAAGATTATTTTGCAGACCTTATACCCTTAGCAAAAGGTAACGCCCAAAACAACTATAATCGCTTCTGTTTCTTTGATAAAGAGATTCATTTTTTCAAAAGAATTTTATTGCATGTGTGTTGCATAGTGTCTCCATTTATCAATACACTGCTGTATATCTTCAGGAACAGGAGAATCAAAACTCATTTTTTCACCTGTTTTAGGATGTACAAATCCAAGTGTCTTAGCATGAAGCGCTTGTCGTGGTAAGATTTTAAAACAGTTATCTACAAACTGCTTGTATTTTGTGAAGGTAGTACCTTTTAAAATGCGTTCACCTCCATAACGTTCGTCATTAAAAAGGGTATGACCTATATGCTTCATATGCACACGAATTTGATGTGTACGTCCCGTTTCTAACCTACAAGATACGAGCGTCACATAACCTAATCGCTCAATAACTTTGTAATGTGTCACTGCTGGTTTACCTTTATCTTCATCATCACCTTCAAAAACGGTATTTTGCAATCTATTTTTGGGATGGCGACCAATATGACCTTCGATGGTACCCTCGTCTTCGTCCATATTCCCCCAAACTATCGCCACATATTCGCGCTCGCTCGTTTTATTAAAAAACTGCTTCGACAAATGTGTCATGGCATGTTCGGTTTTGGCAACAACGAGCAACCCACTTGTATCTTTATCTATACGATGCACCAATCCTGGACGCTCGCTAGAATTATTTGGCAAGTTTTCAAAATGAAATATTAAGGCATTGATTAAAGTTCCTGAGTAATTACCATGTCCTGGATGCACAACCATTCCTGGTGGTTTATTGAGTACTAATAACTCGTCATCTTCATAGACAATATCCAAAGGAATATCTTCGGGTGTCAATAAGTATTCATAAGGTGGATGCTCAAAAAGCACACGGATCTTATCCAATGGTTTTACCTTATAATTCTGTTTTACTTGTACATCATTGACGTAAATACTTCCTTCTTTTGCAGCCGTTTGAATTTTATTTCGTGTCGCATTCTCAATACGATTCATTAAATATTTATCAATACGAAGAGGTGCTTGGCCTTTATCTGCTGTGAATGAATGATGCTCGTAAAGATCGTCATCATTTTGGTTTGGTACTGTATGTTCTGTTGTCATTATTAGTTGGATCCTCGTTTTCCGTTTCCTAAAACGACATCGATTTTTGAAGTTAGTGGAAGCTTTCTACCTGCTTTTATAGTTTCACCTTTGTATGAAATTGAAATCACTTCATCTTTACCAATATCATCTACATAGGTCACTTTTCCTACTTGAAACCCTAAGGTTTCTAATGTTGGTTTTGCTTGTCGGTACGTACGACGAACAATATTTGGAACTGGTACTTTTCTATATCCTGACGGATTTAAAGTGAGGTATATTTTTCTATTTTCTTTTACTTGAGCACCAGCTTTTGGATATTGCTCAATGACTGAAAACTTAGGGTATTTAGGATTGAAATTTGCCGAATCCTGGATTTCCATCATCAAATCATTGTCATTCAGTTCTATTTCAACTGTGGCTAGCGTTTTTCCTTTTAAATCTGGAACTTTAATAAATTCACCGTGATTAGTGGTCCATTTTAAAAATTGCATTGTAAAAAATCCAATCACAATTAATGCAACGAATGCTATTGCTAATTGTTTTAAAAATGCTTTGCTTTTGAGAAATTGTATTAAACTCATGTAATACGTTATAAATTTACATTGGGACAAATATATAAAAACAGAACCGTTTTTACTTTTGATTAATTAGTGATATTTTAGCTTAACTAATAATAGATACGTTTTATTGTTAGTTTTGGTCTTTATCAAGGAATTAAATCAATTCTGTTTAACTAAAAAAGAGATTCCTGCTTTAGCAGGACATATTATGAAAAAAAATATTGCCATCATTATGGGAGGATTTTCTAGCGAATACGAAATCTCCTTAAAAAGCGGACAAGTTGTTTATGATACGCTAGACAAATCAAAATACAACGCCTATCGTATTCATATTTTTAAAGACAAATGGGTATTTGTTAATGAATTTGATGAAGAATTTGCTATCGATAAGAATGATTTTTCTGTATTGGTCAATGAAACAAAGATCACATTCGATTGTGTGTTTAATGCCATTCATGGGTCTCCTGGAGAAGATGGATTTATGCAAGGTTACTTTGAGTTATTGAATTTACCACATACAAGTTGTGGTATGTATCAAGCGGCTTTAACATTTAATAAACGTGACTGTTTGAGTGCCTTGAAACCTTACGGCATTAAAACTGCCGAATCCTATTTTATTAACTTAGGAGATGCCATTGATGAAGATGCCATCGTACAAAAAGTCGGATTGCCCTGTTTTGTAAAAGCTAATAAAGCTGGTAGTAGTTTTGGTATTTCTAAAGTGTATAAAAAAGAAGAACTCAAAGCTGCAATTCATCATTCGTTTAAAGAGGATGATGAAGTTATTATAGAATCATTTTTAGATGGCATTGAAGTGTCTGTAGGTGTTATTGAATACAAAGGACAAATTAAAGTGTTACCGATTACTGAAATTGTTTCAGAAAACGACTTTTTTGATTACCAGGCAAAGTACTTAGGTCAATCACAAGAAATCACTCCTGCAAGAATTGACGATGACAAAGCGGAAATGGTAAGAGCGCTTGCCAAAAAAGTATACCAAGTTTTAAAACTTAAAGGTTTTAGCAGAAGTGAATACATCTTTAAAAATGAAGAACCACATCTATTAGAAGTGAATACGGTTCCTGGATTAACAGCTGCAAGTATTTTACCTCAGCAAGCTGCCGAAGCTGGTATTAGTATGAGTGAGTTATTTGATAATGCGATTGAATCCTCCCTTAACCCCTCCTAAGGAGGAAAACTATGACATGATTACTCTTAATTGATTACTGTTGCGTGATAACGCTATTTACATCTTCGCTCAATTCTAACTAAGAAGAGAAATTCTAACCGTTTAATAATTTCCTAATAGAATCGTATCTTTGAGTATTATTAACCGATTCCCATTGTCATGGGAACGACAAAAAATTTGTCGATGAAAAGAGCATTATTTCCAGGATCTTTTGATCCCATTACTTTAGGTCACGAGGACATTATCAAACGCAGTGTAAAACTTTTTGATGAAGTTATTGTTGCTATTGGTATCAATGCTGAAAAAAAGTATATGTTCTCACTTGAGGAACGTCAAAAATTTATTGAAGATGCTTTTAAAGATGAACCTAAAGTGAGCGTAGTAACCTATAAAGGACTGACTGTAGATTTTTGTCAGAAAAATAATGTCGAATTTATATTAAGAGGCTTAAGAAATCCTGCCGATTTTGAATTTGAAAAAGCTATCGCACATACTAACAGAGACCTCGCTCCTATTGAAACAGTGTTCTTACTTACTGCTGCTAGTACATCCTATATTTCATCATCAATTGTAAGAGATGTAATTAGAAATAATGGTGACTATACAAAACTCGTCCCAAAAAGTGTGAGAGTTAAATAAGGTTGTTTCGTTTGCCTTTATGCACAGCCTCGAGTTTATTCTGCACTTGTAATTTTTTGTAGATATTTTCAATGTATTTTCGAACCGTACCTTTAGATAGTATTAAATTATCTGCAATCTTTATATAACTAAGCCCTATACTGAGATGCTCTAAAACTTCGGTTTCTCTGTTAGAAAGCTTAAAATCCTCCTTGTCTTTTTTTCATAATAAAGCATAAAAAAAAGCATCAGATTTGACTGTCCTTTTGGGACTTCAAATGTAGCTGATGCTCTATTATAAAAATTGATTAATAGCATTACGAATATATAAATTATTGATAGTCAAGTATGATTTTTTTCGATAAGTCGCAATTAAAAAAGATAAAACGCTATCTCACTAAAATTAAAGATTAATCATAATCGTTCCTGTTTTCACAATTCTGATAAGACGCTTGCCATGTTCAATAGTTGAATTTTGCGGGTTAATAATGGAACAAATGCCGTGTTTTTAAAACTCAATGTACGGAAACCTAGATTTCATAAGGGTTTCCTTCGTTTTTAATTGCTGTAGAAATGCTTGATGTGCATCAGAATTTGGATTAAAAGGCACATGTGCTAATCCCTTCTGGACATCATCGACAACTGTCATTGTGCTTTGGGCATCTTCTGAAATCCAAACGTTTTGAAAACGCTCCCATATGTAATGTATCGCAGTTTGATTAGGGTGTAACATATCCTCATTATAGAATCTATAGTCACGAAGTTCGTCCATCATGATTTCGAATGACGGAAAATAATAATGATATTGTCGTGGATCTACAACCTGATGAATAGCAGCAATTAAATGCGATTTGCTTTGTGTATTTTCAATAAAACCATCTTTAGTATGTCTCACAGGCGACACCGTAAATATAAAAGTTATATCAGGATTGATGCTTTTAATTAAACTCAAAATAGCCTCCAGAGATTCTGTGATTTGTTCAATAGAAAGCAGTTCTTTTAAAAATTGTTTCTGCGGAATCTTATGACAATTAGCAACATAGGCATCCGTTTCAATAAAACGATAAGCCCAAGCGGTTCCTAAAGTGATAATGATATGAGAAGCTTCTTCTAAAAACTGATGTGCCTCGTTAGTATTTTGATTTAAAAGCTGAAGTAGTTGGTCTTCGGAATTATGACTCAAACGAGAATGTGCATCAAAACAATGCCATTGTTCATTATAGAAAAAGATATCGTCTTTGGTGTATTCTTTTGTATTAATAGCGTTGGTAATGAATTGTTCAATTGCTAATGGATGAAATAAAATTCCGAATGGATTTTGGAGTTTCTGAAATTTAAAATAGGCAAACTTCTCGCCAATATTCTCCGAAAAACACGAACCCAACAACAACACTTTGGAGTTATAATCTATTTGATTAAACTTTTGTGGTTTTAGTGGTATTTTGGTTTGAAGGTTCATATATTAATTATTACACTGAGTTTCGCAGAGTGGCACAAAGTTTCGCAGAGAAATCGTTCATTAAAAAAACCGCTGTGAATCTCTGTGATGTTTTGCTCAGTGTGACGCTGTGTAAAAACTCTATTATTTTAAATACCCCTTACCTGCTTTCAAGGCCTCTTCGATTCCTTGAGGATGCTTTCCTCCTGCTGTGGCAAAAAACGGTTGTCCGCCTCCTCCACCTTGGATATGCTTTCCTAATTCTCTAACTATTGTTCCAGCATTCAAATCTTTACTTGCTACTAATTCTTTTGAGATGTAACAAGATAAAATCGCTTTTCCATCATTTTCAGCTCCAAATAACAAGAACAAATTATCAAACTGACTACCTAATTCAAAACAAACATCTTTAATTCCAGAAGCATCTAAATCTAATTTCTTTGCTAAAAACTGAACACCGTTAATATCAGTTAATTCACTTTTAAGATCGCCTTTAATAGACTTTGCTTTTTCTTTAAGTAAGGTATCGATTTGTTTTTTGAGGTTCGTGTTTTCCTCTTGCAAATTATGTAATGCCTTGACAGGTTCCTTTGCATTATTGAGTAAATTTCTCATCTCATAATACGCTCTGTTATTATCAAAATAAAAATCCTTGACAGCATCACTTGTGATTGCTTCTATACGACGAATACCTGCGGCTACTGCACCTTCAGATACAATTTTAAAATGCCAAAGATCACCCGTATTATTCACATGTGTTCCACCACATAATTCGATAGATTGTCCGAAACGAACGGACCGAACTGTATCTCCATACTTTTCACCAAATAATGCCATCGCGCCATCATCAATAGCTTGTTGCATTGGTATGTTACGTTGTTCTTGTAAAGGTAACTTTCCGTCGATACGTCTATTGACAAAATTTTCAACATCACGCAATTCTTCAACAGTTAGCTTTGCAAAATGAGAAAAATCAAAACGCAAATATTTTGAGTGTACAGCAGATCCTTTTTGCTCTACATGAGTTCCTAAAACTTCGCGAAGTGCTTGATGCAGTAAATGAGTTGCCGTATGATTACATTCGGTTCTTTTCCGTTGTTTCGCATCCACAGAAGCTTTAAAGGTGCCATTGATATGCTTTGGTAAGTTTTTAGTAAAGTGTATTTCTACATTATTTTCTCGTTTGGTATCTATGATATAAATCACATCACCTTGCTGATCTTCCAAATAGCCTTTATCACCTACTTGACCTCCGCCTTCAGCATAAAACGGTGTCATATTAAACACTAATTGATACAACTCACCATCTTTTTTAGAGGTCACTTTTCTGTATTTAACGATTTTCACTTGCGTCTCTAAAGTGTCGTAACCTATAAACTCTTGTACTTCATCGTCAATGAGAACGGTCCAATCATCAGATTTCAATTCTGAAGCTTGCTTACCGCGTGTTTGCTGCTCTTTAAGTTTCTTATTAAAGTCTTCAGCGTTATAGGTATATCCTTTTTCGCGAAGTATTAAATCGGTTAAATCTTCTGGAAAACCATAGGTGTCTTTTAATTCAAATACTTTAATTCCAGATATTTCTTTTGTTTTTGCATTGTCAACGATACGATCTAAAAGCACTAACCCTTGGTCTAAAGTTCTTAAAAAAGAAGCTTCTTCTTCTTTAATCACATTTTCAATAAGCTGACGTTGTGCTTTTAATTCTGGAAATGCGATTCCCATTTTTTTAACTAGTACTTCAACCAATCGGTAAATAAATGGTTCTTTTTTATCTAGGAAAGTAAATCCGTAACGTATGGCACGTCTTAAAATTCTACGAATCACATAACCTGCTCCCGTATTGCTTGGTAGTTGTCCGTCTGCAATAGAAAATGCTACAGCACGCACATGATCTGAAATCACACGAATAGCGATATCTATCTTTTCATTTTTTCCGTAGGCTTTATCCGTAATAGTTTCAATTTCTCTAATGATTGGTGTAAACACATCGGTGTCATAATTAGATTTCACATTTTGCAATACCATGCATAAACGCTCAAATCCCATTCCTGTATCAATATGTTTGTCTGGCAGATTTTCTAAGGATCCATTCGCTTTTCGGTTGTATTGCATGAATACTAAATTCCATATTTCAACCACATGCGGATGATCCATATTCACTAAGGATTTCCCATCTACTTTTGCTTTCTCTTCTGCCGAACGAATATCCACATGAATCTCGCTACACGGACCACATGGGCCTTGATCACCCATTTCCCAGAAATTATCCTTTTTATTTCCCATCAGGATACGATCTTCAGGAATTAAAGCTTTCCAAAAATCATAGGCTTCTTGATCCATCGGTAAATTATCAGCATCATCACTACCTTCAAAAACAGTCACATAAAGGATATCCTTATCTATGGCTAATCGATCAGTCAATAATTCCCAAGCCCAAGCTATGGCTTCCTTCTTAAAATAATCGCCAAAACTCCAATTGCCAAGCATCTCAAAAAGCGTGTGATGATAGGTATCATAACCTACTTCTTCTAAATCATTGTGCTTACCAGAAACACGAAGACATTTTTGGGTATCTGCTAAACGATTGTTCTTAGGCTGCGCATTTCCGAGGAAATATTCTTTAAAAGGCGCCATTCCGGAATTCACAAACATTAAGGTAGGATCATCCTTTAAAACCATTGGTGCTGATGGTACAATGCCATGTTTTTTTTCCTTAAAGAAATTTAAAAAAGTATTTCGAATGTCTTGAGACTTCATTTGCTTGTATTAAAACCTGTTTCTATTAAATTCGATAAATGAGAAACAATTTATATATTTGTGTTACGTTCTATTATCCTTGCAAAAATAGAACTTTTTAAGATATGTCTAAAGTAAAATATTATTACGATCCTGAAACACTTTCTTATCGCAAAATCGAGCGGAAGAAAGGAAAAACAGTTAAATACGGCATGCTATTTATGTTAGCATCTGCCTTATTTGGGTTTTTGTTCGTATTTATCGCAAGCCAATATATCGAATCTCCTCGAGAACGCGCTTTAAAACATGAGCTCTCAAATTTAGAATTACAATTTGATTTATTGAATAAACGTGTAGATAATGCTTTTGCAGCTTTAGAAAGCGTTGAGGAACGCGACAACAATATTTACAGACTCTATTTTGAAGCCAACCCTATACCAGATGAGCAGCGACGCGCTGGTTTTGGAGGCGTGAATCGTTATAACAAATATGAAGGTTATGACAATTCGAAACTAATTATAGAAAGCAATAAGCGTTTAGACCAACTTCAAAAAGCAGTAGTTGTACAATCAAAATCCTTAGATGAAATTGCAGTTTTAGCTGAAGATAAAGAGAAATTCCTATCTGCAATTCCTGCGATACAACCTGTAAGAAACAAGGATTTGAAACACATGGCTTCTGGTTATGGTTACAGAACTGACCCTTTTACAAAGGTGCGAAAATTTCATTTCGGTATGGATTTCACTGCACCACGAGGCTCGCCCGTTTACGCCACAGGTGATGGTGTTGTAAAGCGTGCTGACAATAATTCAACAGGTTATGGTAAGCATATTAGAATTGATCATGGCTATGGTTATGTATCACTTTACGCGCATTTATATGAATACAAAGTGAGAGCTAATCAAAAAGTAAAACGTGGTGATCTAATTGCTTATGTTGGCAGCACAGGACGATCTGAAGCTCCTCATTTACATTACGAAGTGTTCAAAGATGGTGAACGCATTAACCCTATTAATTTTTACTACGGAAATTTATCAGCGGAAGAATATGCGCGTTTACTTGAAAAAGCTTCATTAGAAAATCAATCTTTAGACTAAAGCTATGCACATAGAACTTCCAGAAAAACGATATTATGCCATTGGCGAAGTTGCTAAAGCCTTCAAAGTAAACACTTCTTTAATTCGTTTTTGGGAAAAAGAATTTGATGCCTTAAAACCAAAGAAAAATGCTAAAGGCAATAGAAAATTCACACCCGAAGACATTAAGAACTTAAAGTTCATTTACCATTTAGTAAAAGAACGTGGCTTTACTCTTGAAGGGGCAAAAACGCATCTTAAAGAAGAAAAGAAACAATCACTAGAGAAGTTTGAAATCATTGAAAAACTTGAAGGGATTAAATCACAACTCATTAAAATAAAATCACAACTTTAAAATTATACTATCATGAAAAAATGGCTCGTTCCTGTAATTATCATCGCTATTCTAGCAGTTGGCCTATACTCTTGGGGAAAAGGATTTAACAATACAGCGGTTCAACTTAACGAAAATGTAAGTGAAGCTTGGGGAAATGTCCAAACCTCGTACCAACGTCGTAATGATCTGATCGGTAATTTGGTAAATACTGTAAAAGGTGCAGCAGACTTTGAAAAAAGCACTTTAGAAGCTGTTGTAAAAGCGCGCTCTGAAGCTACAAAACCTGAAATTAACATCAATAATGCTGAAGATTTAAGCCCAGAGAAATTGGCGCAATTCAATCAAGCACAAAGCGGATTGAGTAGTGCTCTATCACGATTATTGTTGGTGGTTGAAAAATATCCTGATTTAAAAGCGAACCAAAACTTCTTGAAACTGCAAGATGAACTGACGAGTACTGAAAACACGATACAAACTGCAAGAACACGTTATAACGAAGCAATAAAGCCTTATAATATTCATGTAAAAGAATTTCCTAATTCTCTTTTAGCAGGTATCTTGAACTTTGACAGCAAACCTTATTTCGATGCTGAAGCTGGTGCAGAAAAACCTGTGGATGTAGAATTTGACTTTAGCGAATAATCATGTCAAAAGTTGAAGACTTCTTAACGACTGCAGAAGAACAAGACATTGTCGCTGCTATTCGTGATGCTGAAAAAAGGACATCGGGAGAAATTAGAATTCATATCGAACGAGATTCTGAACTTGATGCCTTTGAGCGTGCTATGGAAGTATTTCATTATTTAAAAATGGATAACACAAAACTCCAAAACGGTGTTCTTATTTACGTTGCTGTTGATGCAAAAACATTTGTTATTTATGGCGATAAAGGGATCAACGATGTTGTACCAACAAATTTTTGGGATAGCACAAAAGACCTTATGCAATCACATTTTAAAGCCAGTCGATTTAAACAAGGTCTTATTGAAGGTGTTTTAAAAGCTGGTGAACAGCTTGAAAAACATTTTCCCTGGATTCATGGAGATGCTAACGAATTGCCTAACGAGATTTCAAAAGGATAATTCAGTCAGGAGTCTCAGTAAACAGCAATCAGTAGAATTCAAAAAAACAGTATGTCATATAAAGCAAATAATAACAAGTTTCGGTTTGTCAATCAGATGAAACGCATCTGCTTGTTTGTATTGTTTTTATTTGCCTTTCAAACAGTTTCTGCACAATTTGATATTCCGTCAATTCCTGACGAACAAACGAGCGTTTATGATTATGTTGGATTATTATCTCCTTCAGAAAAAGAAAATTTAGAGCAAAAGCTCATTAGGTATTCTGATACGACATCTACACAAATTGTCATGGCAATAATTGCCACGACTAAAGGCGAGAATATAGGACTATTAACACCCAAATGGGCTCAAGAATGGGGAATTGGCCAAGCCAAAGAAGATAATGGTGTTTTTATTCTCTTAGCACGTGATGATCGTAAAATTTGGATTTCTCCAGGTTACGGTGTTGAAGATCGGCTTACTGCTGGAATCACAGGTCAGCTTACCAGAAACGTTATTATTCCAGAATTTAAGCGTGGTGACTACTACCAAGGCCTTAACAAAGGTGCTGATGCTATTTTTGAGGTGTTGACTGGAAAATATCAATCGACAAGAAAATCTGATAATTCAGGGGATATATTTCCACTACTGTTTATCCTTTTTATGTTCATTGTTTTTATCATTTTCGTCATTGCTATTTCTAAACACCGAAGAGGTGGTGGAAATAACGGAAGTGGTGGACATAGAACTAATGGCACCAGTATTTTAGATGCTATTATATTGAGTAATATGGGACGTGGAAGTTACGGTGGTGGTAGAAGTTCTGGTGGTAGTATTTTTGGAGGTGGAAGTTCGTCTGGAGGCGGTTTTGGCGGTGGCTTCGGAGGTGGAGGTTTCTCTGGTGGAGGCGCTGGTGGTAGTTGGTAACATTAAACTTCAAAATTAAATTTCAAATTCCAAAACACTAAATCTGTAGTTCAACATCTTCCTTTATATACTAAGATTCAAATTACAACTCCTCACCTTCTTCTAAAAAGAAGAGTTCTTCAACAGATAATTTAAATAACTGTGCAATCTTGATCGCTAATACTGTTGAGGGTACATACTTCCCTTTTTCAATAGCATTAATAGATTGCCTACTTACCCCTATTTTTTCGGCGACATCCCCTTGAGTCAAATTGTGTCTTGCGCGTTCTATCTTTATAGTATTTTTCATAACTAGGATTTCGCTTTTAAGAAGTTAAATCTGAAGATAAAAATCAATAATGGCGTAAACATGTTATAGACTAGAATATTAAAGAATGAAAAATTATACACAAATATGACAGTAAACATCAGTATCACATAATTTATAATAATTGCCCAAACTAAGGAATCTTTTCTAAGTTTATAAATAAACTCATCTTCTACTTTTTCTTTTGAAAACCCTACAAACAGACCACCAACAATAATCATTAAGGCGGTGATCTCGTCTAAAACACTATTCTTAATCACTCTAAAATAATCACTAGCATCTTCTAATCCTGAATTATTAATTATTGTATCTCCTCCACCTGAAATGGCTAACACTTTTATTTCCAAGACATCTGATTCAAAATCTGTAAACCTTAAAAATACACCTAGTATCAATCCAATTATTAAGATAATCCACCCTGGAATTTTGTACTTATTAGGTAATAAATAGCTTGATTTCATAACATTCAAAATTTATAATTACAAACCAAAGGTAAACAAAAATTTACAAAAAGTAAACTTTACTTTACTTTTTGTAAAATATAAACGCTATTTAATCGGTAAGAAATTGATAATAAGTACTTAACGTTTTAGTGTAAAGTGGTTTTTAAAGGTACTACCATCTTCTAAAGTAACAGAAAACCAATAATCCGATGTTGGTAAAGGCGCTCCGTTAAAGGTACCATCCCATGCATCAAAAGGCGAATTTAATGTGTATAGCAATTTTCCGAAGCGATCATAAATAAAAACTTTACTGTTTGGCTGAAACTGATCAGAAACACCTTTAAGCTGCCATGTATCATTAATACCATCTCCATTAGGTGTGAAAAATTTAGAATAACCAACAACTGAAACCTCTTGAAACACAATACCACAGTCGTTTTTAGTATCTCTCACATAAACCGTGTACATACCCGCTGAAAGATTATTAAAGGTATTAGATTCTTGAAAAGGCCCATTTGCATCTGTAATAGAATACTCGTACTCGCCTTCTCCGAAAGCTAATATGGTAATGGAATTATTTGAACTTAAACCATCTACTATAACACCATCAATAGTGGCAATATTTGACGGAATTACTTGAATCGTTTTCGTTTTTGAACATCCCTCTACAAATGAAACCTCAACGGTATAGATTCCTATTTCGTTGACCTCTATATTGATGGTCGTTTCTCCTGTAGACCAATTATAATAGTAATTATTGGGTATATCATCCATAACTCCTCCACTTAAGGTTATGGTCTGAGGAAAAGAATTTAGGCAATAGATCAACGTTTCTTCAGATAGAATATTGGGATTTCTGTTCACCAATAAATTTAATTGACCAATACCATAGCAGGCTTGCTCAACTTCTACTCTCGTATAAATTGTATACGTATAAGGTTCTGGATTAAAAAAATTATTGGGCAACTCGTTTACTTCGATAAGCGCATCTTGATAAGTTTCATAATAAGACACTTGTGAGTCTTCAGGAAGTCCGTTTAGGACTATCTCGTCCGCCAATGACAAATCCCAAATGAGACGCCCAGAAGGCTCAATAGTATCACAACCTTCTAGTGTGACTGTGGCTATAGCTTCTGTATTGACTTGTAATTCGATTTCTGAATCATTAGTACAACCTGAGCTTGTATCAATAACTTGGACATAAATAGTTTGCGGATTAGACGTATTACTATAAAAGTTATTTAAAATTTCTATCGAAAAACTTGAATCTTCATAAAAACGAATATCTCTATTTTGAGTCATACCATTCGTAATATCCTCAAAATAAGGTTCTAAATTAAAGACGGTTAACCCATCTAACATCTCATCATCACATTGACTTATTGTAATGTTTTCAGCATCTGGACTCGCCAAAAAAACAGCTGTAAACGGAATGCGATTACCATCTGTGCACCCATCAAACAAGGGTATTATCCAAAACGTCGTTGTTTCTGATAAGGACACATCATATGTAAATCCTGAGTTGAGAATATCTGTTGATGATTGCGACTCAAACCATAATGCTGTGGTGGTATTAGACGATAAACTTAAAGTAGATAATCCTTCACCACAGGCAATGTTAGAATCAAAAGTTAGCTTTGGTGTTATGATTATGGAACTCGCCGATAAGTTCACCTCTGGATCTCCTGGCATGCCGCCAAATTCGACTAAATACCCTTTAGGATAATACGGATTACTGGGACCAGAGGAATCTCCAGCGTTTGGCAAATCGTTCCAAGATCCTATATTTCCAATACTTGGATCTGTAATATGTGCATAATCTTCGTTATTAAAATTATTGGGTTCTCCAACATTCCAATTTGCAAATAATCCTGCAGGAGCACTACCGTCAGATTGACCTGTCCAAAATTGTTGTCCGTTCTCAGGACCCGTGACCCATTTCCAAATGCCTTCAGTTTCTGAATCACTTGCACCAATCCATCCTAAACCTGGACTTTGTTCTCCAGCAAATTGCGCCTCTTCTAGCATTGTTAAAGTCGCCAAATACCCTTGTAATCCAAAATAATCTAGAGCTTCAGCCGATGCTTTCGCATTCGTCCAAGTTATACCAGGACTCGGGACATAAATGTAATAATGACCTGTGGATGGTAAATAATTGGCATCACCTAGATTGATAGAGAAGACTTTGTCATCTGTAAAATTAGCTTGAACAGTACTAAAAATAACATTGCTGATAGCCTCTTCAAACTCAGTTAAAGTGGCAGGACCTTCTAAAGTTAATACACCTTCCGTAATCGTCCAATTTGAAGTAATATTTGGGTAGGTTCCATTTAAAATTAAAACGTCTTGACCAAAGGTGTAGCCTTCAATAATTTGAATAAATACATTATTTAAAATATCGTCACCTGAATCTGGATCAGTAATTGAGACGCTTGTAACGATGTTCATGTCCGAACTTCCGCAGAACTCCTGATTACCTTCTACACTAATAGTTGGAGGTGTATTTTGCGCTGAGAGGTATCCAAAAATACTGAAAAACAGACTCAACACACAAAACCACTTTACACTCATGATTATTTATAGGCTTTACTTTTTACGCATGTAAATACTAATTGGAACCCCTTTAAAATCAAAAAGCTCTCTTAAATTATTCTCTAAAAAACGCTTATAAGGTTCTCTCACATACTGTGGTAAGTTACAAAAGAATGCGAACTGCGGCTGTGGTGTAGGCAATTGCATGATGTATTTAATCTTAACAAATTTACCTTTATATGCTGGTGGTGGATAATTCTCAATAACCGGCAACAAGACCTCGTTAAGCTTACTGGTTTTAATTTTTTTAGTTCTATTTTTATAGACCTCAACAGCTGTTTCAATAGCTTTAAAAATACGTTGTTTATTCAATACTGAAATAAATACGATTGGTACATCCGTAAAGGGTTCCATTTCCTTTCTGATGACCTTTTCAAACTCCTTCATCGTCTGAGTTTCTTTTTCTACTAAATCCCACTTGTTGACAAGAACAACAATACCTTTTCGGTTACGTTGTGCTAACCAAAATATGTTTTGAACTTGTCCGTCAAAACCTCTAGTGGCATCTAAAACAACTAAACACACATCACAATGCTCGATTGCTCTCACACTTCGCATGACAGAATAAAATTCTAAATCTTCTTTAACTTTAGATTTACGTCTAATTCCGGCTGTATCGACTAAATTAAATTCAAATCCGAAACGGTTATATTTAGTATCTATGGAATCTCTTGTTGTTCCTGCAACATCAGTTACGATGTAACGCTCTTCACCAATAAGTGTATTAATAAAAGATGATTTTCCAGCATTTGGACGACCTACTACTGCAAATCTTGGGAGTTGATCTTCTTCATCTTCTTCCTCAATTTCTGGAAGCGCTTCAACTAAAGCATCTAATAAATCACCAGTTCCGCTACCATTAATACTTGCAATGGTATAATATTCGCCAAGACCCAATGCGTAAAACTCTACTGCATCTTCATTTCGTTTCCCGTTATCAACTTTGTTGACTGCTAGAAATATTGGCTTATCTACTTTACGAAGTAATCGTGCAACATCCTCATCCATTCCTGTAACACCAGTTTCAACATCTACCATAAAAATGATAGCATCTGCTTCATCGATAGCCAATTCTACTTGTTTATCAATTTCTGATTCAAAAACATCATCACTTCCTTTAACGTATCCTCCTGTATCAATTAACGAAAATTCTTTTCCGTTCCAATCACTTTTTCCATAATGTCTATCACGTGTGACACCACTGACGGCATCAACAATAGCTTCTCGACGTTGGATTAAGCGATTAAATAACGTAGACTTTCCTACGTTTGGTCTTCCTACAATTGCAACTATACTACCCATATTTCTATATTTTATCTGCATTACATATCCTGTAAGCGGCTGCAAAGATACTAAATAACTACAGATGCCTTGTAAATTTTGCGTTAAACATTAGCTGATAGAGCTAGTTTCAATAAAAAATAGTAATTTGAAGTACAATTTTAAATTAAAAAATGTCAACCACAGCAAACGAAATCGTTTTAAGACCTCGCTTTAAATTTAACTTAAAGCATGATAATGAGATGCTTTTAAAACTATTTGAAGATACTAAAAGTACACAAACAAATTTTATTGTTTCAAGAGTGGACGATCATGTTTTTATTAAAATACCCAAAGCGAAACAGCATTTTTGGTCACCGCAATTACACTTAGAAATCAATAAAAATGACACCGATGAAGACAGTGTTATTTATGGCCTTTTTGGACCAAACCCAACGGTTTGGACGCTATTTATGTTTTTTCACTTTATTGTCGCAGGCTTATTTATTGGTTTTGGAATTTGGGCCTATGTCAATTGGTCGCTAGAAACCAATTATGCTGTACAACTATTTGTGACCCTATTAACGATAGTTATTTGGTTTGCACTGTATTTTGGTGGACGTTTAGGAAAAAAAACAGGAATGGCTCAAATGCATGAACTGCATCATTTTATGCGAGATACCTTGCGCAATGAAGGAATTCATACGGATGGGTAAATCATCAGAGGTTTCAATCTTTCAAAAGACATGTTAACAAGAGAGATTTTTCAGTTGAAAATAGCAGAAATCAACTTATAACGGATTACTGATTGTAACCAAAACGTTTCAACTGACGTTGATTACTTCTCCAATTTTTGTTGACTTTTACGTATAATTCTAGATGTACTTGCTTTCCAAAGAATTTTTCTAAATCTTTTCTCGCTTCTACACCTACGCGCTTTAAAGCGGAACCTTTATGACCAATAATAATTCCTTTTTGAGTTTCACGCTCTACCATAATTACTGAACGCATACGGATAATAGTATCTTCTTCAAAAAACTCTTCAGTATCGATTTCTACTGCATAAGGGATTTCCTTTTTGTAATGCATTAGGATTTTTTCTCTAATGGTTTCATTAACGAAAAACCTTTCTGGCTTGTCTGTTAATTGGTCTTTCGGGTAAAAGGCTGGAGACATTGGAAGTAATTCAATAATTCTATTAAATACCTCCGTGACGTTAAATCCTTCTAATGCGGAAATTGGAAATATTTCGGCATTTGGCACTTTACTAGACCATAGCGCTACTTGAGATTCTAGTTGCGCTTGATCTGATTTATCAATTTTATTTAAAAGTAATAATACCGGAATTTTTGAGCTTGTGATTTTCTTAAAAAAGGCGTCATCCTTTAATTCTTGCTCTCCAATTTCGACCATATAGAGTAAAACATCAGCATCATCAAAAGCGGATTTCACAAAATCCATCATAGATTCTTGTAGCTCATAAGCTGGTTTTATGATTCCTGGTGTATCACTTAAAATGACTTGAAAATCGTCACCATTGACAATTCCCAAAATACGATGCCTCGTTGTTTGTGCTTTTGACGTGATAATAGATAATTTCTCACCAATAAAGGCGTTCATTAACGTCGATTTCCCAACGTTAGGATTACCAATAATATTTACAAAACCTGCTTTATGACTCATGATACTAATATTAAATAGGCTACAAAGTTACGACCTTTAATGTTTATAGTCTAATAACCTCAGAACGCTTTAGATATATGATAAAAATCAGTCTTTAAGAATTTATTTTGCCATAATTTTACTGAACACTTAATTGTTTTAACACATGACTGATCTACAAATAGCTAAACGTATACAATTAAAACCTATATCTAAAATTGCAGAAACTTTTGGTATCGATCCAGATCGTATTGAAATGTATGGCAAAGATAAAGCTAAATTACCCTTGTCTTGTATCAATAGAAAGAAAGCAGAGCAAAGTAATTTAATTTTAGTTTCGGCGATTTCACCTACTCCAGCAGGTGAGGGAAAAACAACAATTTCTATTGGTTTGTCTGAAGCCTTAAATCGATTAGACAAAAAAACAACAGTAGTTTTGAGAGAGCCTTCTTTAGGTCCTGTCTTTGGAATAAAAGGTGGTGCCACAGGTGGTGGTTATTCTCAAGTACTGCCTTTAGAAGACATCAATTTACATTTCACTGGTGATTTTTCTGCTATAGAAAAAGCGCACAATTTATTGGCAGCCGTTATTGACAATAATATTCAAAGTAAAACAAATTCTTTAGGATTGGACCCAAGAACAATTACTTGGAAACGTGTCATTGATATGAATGATAGAGCGTTACGACGAATCATTGTAGGTCTAGGCGGAACATCCTCAGGAATACCAAGAGAAACCGGTTTTGATATAACAGCTGCCTCAGAGATTATGGCTATTCTGTGTATTACAAATGATTTGAGTGATCTCAAAAAACGCCTCGGAAATATCTTTATTGGCTATACATTTAACAAGAAACCCATTTATGCTAAAGATTTGAAAGTTGCTGGTGCGATGGCAACGCTTTTAAAACATGCTATCAAGCCCAACTTAGTTCAAACTATTGAAGGTAATCCAGCCATTATTCATGGTGGACCATTTGCGAATATTGCACAAGGAACAAACTCAGTTATTGGAACACTTATGGGTATGACCTATTCTGATTATACGGTTACGGAAGCAGGTTTCGGATTTGATCTTGGAGCCGAAAAATTCTTTGATATCAAATGTCAAAGTGCTAAAATTTCACCTAAAGCTGTTGTACTTACAACCACTATTAGAGCTTTAAAATATCATGGTGGTGTGGATCTAAAATCCTTGGATACGCCTAATGTGGAGGCGCTAAGACAAGGTCTTCCTAATTTAGAAAAACATCTCGAAAACATTAAACAGTTTAATGTCACACCAATCATTGCCATCAATAAGTTTAAAACCGATAGTAAAGAAGAGATACAACTCATCAAAGATTTTGCAAAAATAAAAAATGTGCGTGTTGCTGTTGCTAATGTTTGGGCTAAAGGAGGTGCAGGTGCGATTGACCTAGCAAAACACGTTATTGAAGTTTCTGAAGCCTGTACTGAACCATTTAAACCGCTATATGATTGGGAGATGGATATTGAAACAAAAATTGAAACTATCGCTCAAAAAATTTATGGTGCCGAACATGTGGATTACAATTCAAGTGCAAAACGTCAATTAAAACAGATTAAAGCCTTAGGTCTAGATAACTTGCCTATATGTGTTGCAAAAACACAAAAGTCCTTATCTGATAATCCTAAATTATTAGGACGACCAAAAGACTTTATTATTACCGTGAGAGAAATTGAAATTGCCTCAGGTGCTGGTTTTCTAATTCCTATTACAGGTGAAATTATGCGAATGCCTGGCTTACCAGCTCATCCGGCTTCAGAAGGTATAAATATTAGTGATAGTGGTGAGATTGAAGGCTTATTTTAAGCTGTTTGACATTTCTACTTTATAAGGGCTGAAATTCTATGCTTTGGGTTCGGGGTTTCATATGTAATGAAAGAGAATAAATTGGCTGCTATATGGCGCCTTCTTTTTAAGGTCAGCTCACAGAAATTTAGTATCTTCATTTCCATAAATCAATCAAAATCATTTACAATGAAAAAAACAATCAATTTACTAGTCTGCATCATGTGTGTTTGTGCAGCTTCTGCTCAGATTAGCGGAAAATTAATGCAATATCCAGACGTTTCCGAAACACATATTACATTCACCTACGGCGATGATGTATGGATAGCCTCAAAGTCAGGTGGAATAGCAAACCGTTTGAGTTCTCCCACAGGAGCCGAAAGTTTTCCTAGATTCTCACCAGACGGAAAAATGATTGCCTATACAGCAAACTATAATGGAAATAATGATGTCTACGTTATTAATAGCAAAGGAGGCATTCCAAAACGATTAACATTTCACGGCATGACTGACAGAGTGCTTGGCTGGACGCCTGATGGGAAGTCAGTCCTTTTTGCGTCATCTAGAGAAAGTGGACGACAACGCTACAGTCAATTTTATACAGTGGCTATCAAAGGTGGCTCACCAATGAAGCTTGATATTCCTTATGGCGAATATGCATCCTTCTCACAGGATGGTAAAAAAATAGCGTATACAGATCGCTCTAGAGTGCAACGAAACTGGAAACGCTATCGTGGAGGAACAGCTCCAGATATCCATATTTTCGATTTAAAATCTTATCAAACGGAAAATATTACAACCAACGCTGCAAATGACGAATTGCCAATGTGGATTGGAGAGTCTATTTATTATATGTCTGATAATGGCCCTAACAAAAGAAATAACTTATGGGTTTATGACATCGCTTCAAAACAGAATTCCCAGTTAACTAATTTTAAAGATTATGATATTACATTTCCTGAGAGTAGTTCTAGTGATATCATATTTGAAGCTGGCGGAAAACTATACCTCTACAATATTGCTTCAAAAGGAACAACAGAAGTTAACGTTCAAATTATTTCAGATCAGAAAGAATTAATTCCTGAGATAAAGAATGTTTCGAAATATTTACAAGACGCCACAATAAGTCCTGACGGCAATCGTGTTGTTGTGCAAGCGAGAGGCGAATTATTTAACCTTCCTGCCACTGAAGGCTATGTATCAAACATTTCAAATACTTCAGGTGTGGCAGAGCGCAGTCCTGCTTGGTCACCAGACGGAAAGCACCTTGCTTGTTGGAGCGATAGTAATGGCGAATACCAATTACTCCTTTACGATCTAGAAAATAGTGATAAACCTAAAACAATCACGAAAAACAAAAGTGGATTTTTCTATACGATACATTGGTCACCTGACAGTAAAAAAATAGCCTACATTGATCAGGCCATGCAAATTAGATATCTTGATATTGCTTCAGGTAAAGACACAACTGTTGATCAAGCCAAATATATGTTTCATGGTAACTTAAATAATTTTTCGGTGACATGGTCAACAGATAGTAATTGGTTTGCCTATTCTAGGGGAACCGATAGTGCTTCTAGAAACAATTCTATTTTTGTTCATAACACAAAAACCAACAAAACATCACAGTTAACATCTGGCTATTATTCTGACAACTCACCTGCGTTTAGCGCAGATGGGAAATACCTTTTCTTTGTCACCAATAGAAACTTCAGGCCAATCTATTCTGATTTAGATAATACTTTTGTGTATCCTAACACAAGTAACATTGCTGTTGGCACTCTTGATGCCTCTCAAGAATCTTTGATTAGCGTTAAAAATGATACTTCGGAAATACCAAAAGAAGATACTGAGGATAAAAAAGACGATGACAAGGATAAGAAAAAGGGCGATGAAGCTTCTAAAAAAAAGGATGCTGTGACAACCATAGATATTAGTGGATTTGAAGGTCGCATTGAACTGCTAGATATTCCAGCAGGAAATTATGGAAATTTGACTGGTACAGAAGGGAAATTATTATTTATAAAATCACCAAATTCTGGTTCTGGTCCAGGAAATTCTTCAGCACTTCATTATTACGATATTAAAGAAAGGGAAGTTAAACAAATCATACCAAAAGTGTTTGGTTACAATGTTTCAGCCAATGGAAAAAAATTATTGGTCATGCAAGATTCTAAATTAGCAGTCATTGACATTAAAGAGAAACAAAAAATTGACAAAACCGTTCCTACAAATGACATGATGATGACAGTGACTCCTATTGAGGAATGGAAACAAATATTTAATGATGTATGGCGATTTGAACGTGATTATTTCTATGATCCAAATATGCATGGTGTTAATTGGAATCTCATGAAAGAGCGCTATGGTCAATTGATAGAACAATCCAGTACACGAAACGATGTCAATATAATAATAGGTGATTTGATTGCAGAATTGAATGCATCACACACGTATAATGGAGGAGGCGATATTGATAGATCTCAATCCAGAAATGTAGGTTATTTAGGAGCCGATATTGAACTTAATAATGGTGCATACCAAATAAAAAAGATTCTAAAAGGTGCAGCTTGGGATGCAGAAGTTAGATCACCTTTAGCAAAACCAGGTCTTAAAGTCAATGAAGGTGACTATATTTTAGCAGTAAATGGTACTACTATAGATACAAGTAAACCTATTTCAGCTGCTTTTCAAGGATTGGCAAATACACCTGTTCAAATCATGATAAGCAAATCCAAAGACATGAAAGATGCCAAAGAAATTATTGCAGAGCCAATGCGTTCTGAAACACGTTTAAGGCATTTAGGTTGGATTGAAAACAACCGCAAACGAGTTGACGAAGCCACTAACGGGAAAGTAGGTTATATCTATGTTAGAAGTACAGGTATTGACGGTCAAAATGAATTAGTAAGACAGTTTTATGCCCAAATGGATAAGGAAGGCATGATCATCGATGAACGCTTCAACAGCGGTGGACAAATTCCAGATCGATTTGTCGAACTATTAGACAGAAAACCACTTGCATTTTGGGCTGTTCGAGATGGCAAAGATTGGTCGTGGCCTCCATCCGGGAATTTTGGAGCTAAAGTGATGCTCATAAATGGCTTTAGTGGTTCTGGTGGAGACGCATTTCCTGATTTTTTTAGAAAAAGAGGACTAGGTCCACTTATTGGCACACGAACTTGGGGTGGATTAATAGGTATTTCTGGAGCACCTTCATTAATTGATAACGGCAGTGTTACAGTACCAACATTTAGAATGTACGATCCTAATGGCGAATGGTTTAAAGAAGGACATGGTGTAGATCCAGATATTGAAGTCATTGAGAATTTTGAAAGTTTAGCAAAAGGGCTAGATGCTCAACTCGAAGCAGGCATAAAAGAAGTCTTAAAAATAATGAGTGCCAATTCATTTACTGCACCAAAACGACCTGCTTACGAGGATCGGAATTAAAGTTGTGAAGAATTAGAAAGAGGCTGTATGAAAAGGACTAAGCTCTGTCATTTCGAGCATAGTTGAGAAGTTTAAATGATTTACTTATTAAGCATTTCGACTTCGCTCAATGTGACAGGTTTAAATAAATTAGAATTTTCGATCAGCCCCTTTTTCATCATATGTTACTACAATGCTTAATTACTTTTTAACCAAGGTTATGAACGTGGTTTATTAATTCCTCTATCATACATCACAATACTTCCTGCAACGGAAACATTCAAACTTAATTCTGATTTAAATTTTACTAAGAAATGACTTTTATTGACTGCTTGAGTTGTGAGTCCGTGATCTTCGGCACCCAACAAATACACACAACGTCTTGGGTGATGAAACGTTTCTAAATCTTCTGCTTCATCGGTTAACTCTACGCCAACTATTCGTGCGCCTTTAGGTAAGTTTTTATAAAAATCCCCAAAAGTATCGTAGTGAAAATAAGGCATTGACTTTACGGCATTATGAGTATCACTAGCTTGTTTAGCATAACGATTTCCGATCGTAAAAATAAAACTCGCGCCAAGGTTTTGTGCAGAGCGCCAAAGCACTCCTAAATTCTCTGGGGTTTTTCCGTTTTGAATCCCTATTCCGAAGAATTCATTTTCGAAGTTGTTTGTCATAACTCAAAAATAAAAAATTTATTGAATTTGGTTAATTATTGTAACTTCATCATCAAAAATTAATCACTATGAAATCACAATGTTCTATCTTATTCAGTATCGTTATAGCGCTACTTCTTTTTACATCTTGTACAACACCTAAAAATGACTTTGCTACTATGATTATTCATGGTGGAACTATTTATACTGTCGACTCTACTCGTGTAACTGTAGAAGCAGTAGCTACAAAAAATAACACTATACTTTTCGCCGGAAGTCTTGAAGACGCGGAAGCATATAAAAATGATCAGACGCAACTTTTAGATTTAAAAGGCAAGACGATGACACCTGGATTAATTGAAGGTCATGGCCATTTTATGGGATTGGGCTATAATGAATTAGAACTTGACCTTATGGCAACAAACAGTTACCAAGATATTATAAATGCTGTGGCAGAAAAAGTTAAAACAGCTAAACCTGGAGAATGGATATTAGGTCGAGGATGGCACCAAAGTAAATGGGATAGTATGCCAGCAGACGTCGTTAAAGGATTTCAAACACACCATAGACTCAGTGATATATCTCCTGACAATCCAGTGTATTTAGGACATGCAAGCGGACACGCAGGCTTTGCGAATGCCAAAGCTATGGAAATAGCAGGTTTACAAGTATTATCCCAAGAAGGCATAAAAGATTATGACACGGAAGGAGGCGAAGTTATTCTGGATGAATTTGGACGACCGACAGGGATTTTTAATGAGACCGCTCAAAGATTAATAACGAAGTACATACCTAAAGACACTCCTGAATCAAATAACCAAGCTTTTAAACTCGCCATTGCAGCCTGTTATAAAAATGGAATTACGAGCTTCCATGATGCTGGAATTTCTAGAAAAACAATAGCGTTTTATGATCAAATGAAAGCTTCAGGTGATATGAAAATCAGGATTTATGCGATGCTCACAGGATGGGATAAAGACTTACTGAATGAATGGTATGAAAAAGGAACCATGGTAGATCCGGATCATTTGTTTACCATACGCTCTGTAAAATTAAATTGTGATGGTGCTTTAGGATCACGAGGTGCTTGGCTTTTAGAACCATACTCAGATCGACCAGACCACTTTGGGCATGAAACGCTTCCTATGGATTTTGTAAAACAAACAGCATTAAGCGGACTTAAAAACGGATTTCAAGTATGCTCACATGCCATAGGTGATCGTGCGAATAGAGAAATTCTAGACCGCTACGAGTCTGCTTTAAAGGAATTACCAGAATTAAGTAAAGATCACAGATTCCGTATTGAGCATGCGCAACATTTACATCCCGATGATATTCCTCGATTCGCAGAACTAAATGTAATTCCAGCAATGCAAGCGGTTCATATGTCTTCAGATAGACCGTGGGCAATTGACCGCTTAGGAGAAAAACGAATTAAAGAAGGCGCATACATGTGGCAAGATTTACTGAAAAGTGGTGTGCCTATTGTTAATGGAACCGATGTTCCTGTTGAGCCTATTAATCCGATAGCCAGTTTTTACGCTAGTGTTAGTCGTAAAACCCTTAAAGGATTGCCAGAAGGCGGTTATGAACCAGATCAAAAAATGACGAGAGCGCAAGCTTTAAAATCCTACACCTTAGATGCAGCGTATGGTGCTTTTGAAGAAGACATCAAAGGATCTATTGTTATCGGTAAGCTGGCTGATTTTACAATTTATAATCAAGATTTAATGACGGTTGATGAAGATAACATACTCAATACCGAAATTGCGATGACTATTTTTAATGGTGACATTGTTTATGAAAAACAGGAATAAATCGTAATTAAAAGACTTAGAGAATTACACTAGTCGTTTCAATCTTTTTTAGAGATGTTGAATCTATAACTACTTGATGAATCACTGAAAGGCAAGTTGAAACTTAAAGTATTGAATGGAGTCATTTTATTTAAATGGGATTGATTAGTGCTTCCTTTAGGACGGCACGAAAAAAAAATGAATACAATTATCAAGTGTTGATTCAAATTCAGAAGGCTTACAAATATTTTGTATATTTAACTGAATATCAGCTATTAATAAATTCATCTTCTCATGTCTTCAAAATATTTCTCTTTCAAATTGTTAGGAATATGCGCTATATTTTTATTCCTATCAGCCTTTAGCATATCAGACACCCAGAAATCAGTGATCTCTTTAGTTGATCAAGAGCCTAAAGAGCTAACAACTGAGGGTCTTTATTTTGCAGAATTTTACGATTACATCTACAGAGGTCATTTTGAGAACCTTGACATGACACGTGAAGATGTGAATTTTTTAATGATCTTCGAGCAATATCTTCGTGCTTATGGGAAACAATGCGCTCAATTTTTACCTGTGGATAAAGTAGAAATCTTGGAATTAAAATGTACCATGGAAAATGTAACCACAAATGGTTATGGGATGGAAACCAATAGGTATTGCGTTGAATGGGACTGGTTCGGAACTGGTATTTATGCAAAGAAAGATTTGTATTCTGCAAAAAAAGAAGTTGAGAAAGTTCACAATAAAGATGGACTTCAAGCGGCTTTAAAAATGATTGCAGATCCAAATGCAATCGGTAATTCTGTTGATATTATACACAAGGCCAATGGTCTTAAGAATGATATGGCACAAATTTTCAAATTAAATGAATGTAATGGTTCAGCTATCAAACGATTTGAAGACAATCTGAAGCTGTTCGCCTTAGGCAAACCATCGATTCGTATGGACAAAAAAAGTAAATATGCCGAAATGAAAATTTCTGGAGGACCAACTGGATCGCAAAACTATACTAAACTGGTAAACGATTTAGTTGCTGATCAAGCTAAGACTTGGGGTTTTAACCGTTATGTAAATAATAGCATTTCAAACATCGCCATTGGATCTAAAGATAGTCAAGGACGACCAATGGAGCTTCGCGCCAGCTATACATTCAAAGGATTTAGCAATAATGGAAATGGTTCGGTGAGAATTACGTTTAAAAATGGACTACCCGATTGCATTTATTTCTTTGACTTTCCAAACAATTGCAAATCACCTAACAGTAGTCTTGTAGCCTCTTATGCTCAGGGGAATTATGCCAACAAATAGTATTCTTTATAATTGTTTAAATATGAAAAAACCGCCTCTATAAGATTCTAAAACTTTAACTCTTAATAGATATTCATATTTGGCATTACTAAGGTTTATTTAGGCATTATACAAATTTTTTTTACTTGTGACCTAGTTCAAAAAATTTGAGATACCGCTATTAAATCTAATCTCATTTATGTGATACGATTGTCCAAAAGCTTCCACTTGATTTTGAAAACTTTCTATTAAAAAAACGCAAAGCTTAGGATATACACATCACTTAACACATTGCAGTCTTGATTGAACACGGTACTACCAAAACTACTGAAGCACTAATATATAACCTCATATAGTTTCAATTCTATCCACGTTTTTCTATTCTATATCCAAGAAAATAATGACTTCAATGAGGGACTAAAAGATTTTATGGATAATGTAAATATCGCAAATTTATCTGATAGTTTGCATGTAGAAATCTTTGGTGATGACTATAGTAAGAAATGCGATGTGGTTATAATCAATGCTCTACCATCAATTAATGGTAAAAATTTTAAAGCAAGGACGACATACATAAAAGTTCATAGATTTACTCATTTTTATAAACTATAAATTGTTTTAGATGCACTTGTTTAAAAAAACAAATGGCATTATCTTTGATTACATAATAAAAAAAATAAAAATGACTTCTTATAAAAACGTTAACCCAATTTTATTGTTCTTCCTACTTATTTCTTATGGATTACTAGCACAAGACAATAGCAACCAAGATTGGCCAAAAGATATTGTATCCGGAGATTATACTATCACCTTATATCAACCTGAAAACGCCTCTTATTTAGATAATAAACTTACTTCAAATTTAGCTTTTGGTGTTAAAAAGGAAGGACAAGAACCTGTTTTTGGCATGTTATGGACTACATCTGTTCTTGATGTAGACAGAACAAGTAGGCAAGCCTCTTTAGCATCAGTCACTATTGATGAAATAAGACTTCCTAACGAAGTTACTGAAGAGCAAAAAGCACAATTTCAAGAGTTGATTAGAAAAGAAATTCCAAAATGGAACATAGAAATTTCTTTAGATGATTTATTAGAGAGCCTTGAAGAAGTGAGTGTGAATACTTCTGAATTAAATAATACACCTCCGCAAATTATTTATGCCAATGTACCCACTGCGCTTATTTTGATTGATGGAGAACCAAAATTAAAAGAAGTAGAAAAAGGCTATGAGCTTGTTGAGAACACAGGTGCTTTTATTATTAAAAACATGAAATCCAATGATTTTTATTTAAAAGGAGGTGATTTTTGGTATCACTCAAAAGTAGTAACAGGTCCGTATGAATCTGTAAAAAAAGTACCCTCAAAAATAGAGAATATTTCTAAAAAAGCAGAACCGGAAAAGAAAGATAAATCTGAATCAGATGAGTATTCAGGAACGGCTCCAAAAATAACCATTGTTACAGAGCCCACAGAACTCATTGTGTTTGATGGAGAACCGAAATATAGTCCTTTACAAAACACTAATTTATTATTTGTAGAAAACACAGAGAGTGATATTTTCATGGATATATCTTCTCAAACATACTATGTTTTACTTTCAGGACGTTGGTTTACAACCAAAGACATTAAAAGCTCATGGAGTTATTTAGCATCGAATAAACTTCCAGAAGACTTTATAAAGATATCGAGTGAAAGTAAGAAAGCTAATATATTAAGCAACGTTCCTGGGACTAAAGAAGCAAAAGATGCGGTTTATGATGCACAAATACCTCAAACCGCGGCTGTAAAAAAAGACACTAAAGCTACCTCTGTTGTTTATAACGGTAATCCCGAATTTAAAAACGTAGAAGGTTTAAAGTTGCAGTATGCGGTGAATACAGAAAGTTCTGTTTTTAAAGATAAAACAAACTACTACTTATGCGATAATGCCATATGGTTTAAATCTACTACACCAAATGGACCTTGGCAAGTTTCGGAAGATCGCCCGGAAGATGTTGAAAAAATTCCAGCGAGTAATCCCCAATACAACACCAAATATGTGTATATCTATGAAACATCACCTACTGTAGTATATGTAGGCTATACTCCAGGTTATTATGGGTCTTATGTTTATGGACCAACTGTAGTTTATGGAACCGGATTTTATTATAACCCCTGGTACGGTGGCTACTATTATCACCATCATTATTCATACGGTTTTTCAGTTCGTTATAATCCTTATTATGGCTGGAGCTTCGGTTTTAGTTATGGCTCCCCATATTTCTGGTATGGCCATTCGTATTGGGGACATGGATATCATCATTATGGTCCTCCTTACTATAGACCTCCTTACTATCGCGGTGGTGGCCGTTATGTAAGGCCATCACATCCAATTTATAATGGAAGAAGAGGCGTAAGTCACTATGACAGACCGGCCAGAAGGCCATCAACAGGTGTAAATAGACCTACAACTAAGCCTAACACTGGTGTAAATAGACCTACTACTAGACCTACTACTAGACCTACAACTAAACCTAACACTGGTGTAAATAGACCTATTACTAGACCTACAACTAAGCCTAATACCGGAGTAAATAGACCTACAACTAGACCTAACACTGGTGTAAATAGACCTACAACCAGACCTAACACTGGTGTAAATAGACCTACAACTAGACCAAATTATTCGCCTAATACGAGACCCACGACAAGACCGAGCACTCCTACTTCTAGGCCTACAACAAGACCTACTAATAGACCAACAGCTAGGCCTTCAGGTAGAGGGAGTAGAGGTAGAAATTAGAACTGACTCTAAACTTACTCCTTATTTAGCAACTTATTTTCAACAGCTCTTCCTAGGTTGCTCATTATGGATAAATGCTTTTTGTTTTGTTCCGCAGTTAATATTGGCTCAAGTCTTGAATTTAGCTTAACAATTTGCGCATTCATATTTTCAATATACTCTTCAGCAGACACCCCTTTTTCTTTATCCATACGTGTTATTTTCTCGATATAAAAGCTCCATAACGTATCATATTCTAGCTGTAATTCATCATCCATCTCCATTTCTTTAACTTGATTAACAAGCCATATGTGTAAATTGGAGAATTCATCCAAGGTAAAAATACCTATTTTATCTTCCTGATTTTTATCCTCCTTTTGTTCCTCTTCTTCTATTTGGCTTTCTTCCAGATATTCTTCTTGGTCTTCTTCTAAAACATTAGGCTGTTTTGGCGTTAACTTATTAACAACAGCTCTTTCCAAAACTCTCATTATCTCTAAATGTTTTTTATTTTGTTCCGCTGATAAAATCGGTTCAACTCTCGAATTCAGTTCAAGAATTTGCAGCTTCATATTTTTAATATACTCTTCTGATTTTATGTCTTTTTCTTTATTCAAACGTGTTATCTTTTCATTATAAAAAGCAAGTAAAGTATCGTACTCCAGTTGTAATTTGTCATTCATTCCCATAGCATTCACTTGATTCATAAACCAAATATGTATGTTAGAGAACTCTTCCATTGTAAAAACACGCATTCTTTCTTCTTTCTTATCTACCTCATTGTCAGTTAGATTTTGAGAATTCACAGTTGAGATTGCAAAAATGGAAGCAACAACGAGTAATATTTTAATAATTTTCATGATTTTAGTCTTTATACGATGACAGTCTTCTTTGTTAAGTTCTAAGTATTGCATAGGATTACTATGAACTTATAAAATACGTATATCATCTAGGTAAAAATAAAAAATATCATCTGATTAATATGAGATAATTCATCTTATTTTAATTCTATATATGTTTAAATGTAATGTCACCTATAATTATATTAAGCGATTCTTTCTTCATGATGATGTATTTAAAAACAAGGAAAGTAGTACCATAAAAAAGCGGCTTAGTATAAACTAAACCATTGATTTTATGACTTTCGTCTTAGTAACGAAAACTGGTCTCGAACCAGTGTGGACTTACTATATTTGATTGTTACAAAAAATTCAATGAACTTAGCGAATGATATAAGGTTTCATATATAAACTTGTAAAAATAATATTCAACGCCTTATGGAGCCTTCTATAAAAGCCAAACATATTGCTAAAGAATTTAATGTTTCTGCTCCAAAATTAGAATTAGATATCGATACACATTTAATAGAACAAGTGCTTATCAAATTAATATTAAATGCTGTGGATGCTTGTAAAGACCAAGATAATGCCGAAATTAAAGTCCTTACATCACAACGTCCAAATAGAGATATCGTTATTACAGTTTTTGATAACGGTTCTGGGATTCCTCAAGATATTTTAGAAAATATTTTTGTACCGTTCTTTACAAGTAAAGCTGCTGGAAGCGGTATTAGCTTAAGTCTTTGTAAGCAAATAATGCTGCTTCACAAAGGCAGGATCATTGTAAAGAGTATTGAAGGGGAAGGTTCGGTGTTTAGTCTAGTGTTTTAAGCGTCAAATACTGTTTTAGTGCAGCAAACTAAAACAAATAAAACCCTTAAAATAAGTCTTAACTTCTAATAAGAATATGTGCGTCACTAGAATTAGAGCTACTCATTTTTATTAACCCTTGATTATTAGAACTTGCAGCTCTATAAATCTGAATCAATAAGCATCAGGCACAAAAAGAAAAGTGCTCCTTTGGCAACTCTTTTAGTTTTATTTTAACGTAATACAATTCTTTCTTTTTTATTTTTGGATAGCCGCAACGTGTCATAGTTTTAATTCTATTCTTATGAAAATCAACTCGTTTCTATTTCTTTTCTTGTTGAGTTCCTTGGGTGCTGTTTGGTCGCAAACATTTTTAGATTCAAAGAACTTAAGCAGTCCATCACTTAAAATTCCCGAAGAAAATATTTACATTCAAACAGATAAAGATGTGTATAAACCATCGGAAATTATTTGGTTTAAAGCCTATATTTTAAATACCATAACTAACATACCTTCACACATAAATCAAACCCTGTTTATACATCTTCGTAAAGCAGAAGACACCACTATTGTTTATCAAAAGAAGTTTGAAATTATTGATGGATTTTCAAATGGAGACCTTTTCTTAAAAGAGGACCTCGAAGAAGGCGAATATATTCTCATGGCTAATACCGCATCGTCTATCAACAATGATGATTTCCCAATAATTAATTATAAAACTATTATGGTAAAAAGTAATAGTTCGGAGAAAGTGCTAATGGATTATCTATTTGATAAAAAATCATATGCCCTTGATGAAAAAGTCAAAATAACACTCAATTTTTACACTAACAAAGGTGTTGATGTTCGTAACGAAAATATTAAAATCAGTTATTTCATAGCCAGTAAAAAAATGACATCTGAATCAGTTATCACTGATGATAATGGCACTTTAAATCTCAAAATAGACAATGAATATGTAGCAAAAGACAATGAAGTCACATTTGAACTTAAGTACAAAAAAGTTAAACAGTTTTTTGCGATTAAAATACCTCTTCAAAGTGATAGCAATATTAAGTTTGATGTCTTTCCTGAAGGCGGCAATCTTGTCTATAACGTCATAAACAAAGTAGCCTTTAAAGCCACCGACTTGAAAGGCATTCCTATTAAATTTAAAGCAGCCTTGTTCGAAAATGGAAAAGCTATTATCCCCTTAAAACCATTACATGATGGCATGGGCTATTTTAATTTTAAACCACACCCAAATAACACCTATGTCATTAAAGTTAAAACGCCTGAAAAGAAAATTATTTTGCTTCCTAAAATTCAAAATAGTGGCTATGCTTTGCAGGTCGTTAAAAATAATTCTGAAGGTTTATTCGTAAATGTATCCCAGCAGAATATGGCAACTATTCAAAACCTATACTTACGTTTGAAGTATAAAGGTATCGTGCAATGGCTTGGCAATATAACTGCAAAAAAAGACACGAATTTGTTTAAAATCCCAAGAGAGTTTTTACCTGAAGGGGTTTGCGAACTTACTTTGTTAAATTCTGATTTGGCTCCAATAGCAGAACGTCTTATATTCACTGGTATTGATGAAGAATTAAAGATAACCAATTTCATTGGCTTAGAAGATCTTTATAAGAATAAGGATAAAATAACTCTAAAGTTTAAAGTCACTGATAAATTTAATAATCCCTCAAATGCTAATTTAGGATTAAGGGTCTATGATAATGCCTACCTAGATCCTAATATCAACACAAATATTGAAGCGCATTATCACTTATTTTCAAACCTTAGAGGTCCAATTTACAAACCTAGCCAGTACTTTGATAGCTCTGACGACAAACGCCTTTTGCAATTAGACCTTGTCATGCTTACTCATGGTTGGAGAAATTATGTGTATGATATAAATTATTTAAATAGCAGAACGACGTTTAGCAATAAAACGTTAAATGACCAGGTTATACTCAATGTTAAGGAAATAAATAAGGAAAAAGCACTTCAAACACCAAAAGAACCGTTTGATGTTACATTAATTTACCAAGATAAATTTCTCGAAAAAACGGTTAACTATAACGGTATGTTACATGTGCCTTTAGTGACAGAACCTTTTGTGTATGTAAAACTTCCAGAGACGAAAAACTATTATTACAAACAGCCTAGTGAGTTTAATAGTTTAGAAGCGTTTTTAAAAAGAAAAGATTTAAAAAATAAAACCATTTTTGAGTTTCAAAACAATGATATAGATCGAGAGTTTTTAAAAAATTATTATCTTAAAAATGGTAACATTTTAAATGAAGTTGTGGTAAAAGCCTCTAAAGACAGGTCTGCTTATAAAGGTAATAACGATGACCGTAGATTTCTTTTATCTGGAAAAGGTGATTATGTGTGTTCACAATATAATATTTTTAACTGTGTTAACCATCAAATTGGAGGGTATAGACCTATTGACGGCTCAGTATATAGAACTAATAGTGGTGATTTTATTACGTATAAAACGGAAAAAAATATTTCAGGTACTACAGAGTTTGAAGAAGCTACCAAGGGTTTTCAATACATTCAAGGGTATACATATAAAAAAGTATTTTTTAAGCCAGATTATGATATTGATCCTAAAGAATTTTATGATAATCGAACAACCTTAGCTTGGGAGCCTAATTTAACGACCAATGATGAAGGTTTCGCTGAGATATCATTTTTTACTTCCGACGTTAATTCTTCTTTTACTATACATGTAGAAGGTGTTGATTTGAATGGGAATATTGGTTCAGAAACTTATAATATTAGAGTACGATAGGTTTATTATAAAAGCTGAATATACTGAGTTGCGCTCAGTTCCTAAACGTGTCTAATACGGCAAATAAAAATGCTTTACTTCAAATTTGGACTTCTGATCATCTGAACTAAAATTGATGTCATCACATAATTCATATCATCATGTTTTTAATAGACTCCTATTTTTTAGGCCTTGCTCCTATTATTAAAAAATCAATTAGATTTGTATTAAAATAGTCAGAAACCTAGTGGAAAATATATTGTACATTTCAATGAGGTTTGACGTTATAAATTTATAACCGACTTAAAATAAATATCATATGATGATCAATAACACAATTTTAAAAACATGTATTACCTTGTTTCTGTTAAGTATTGGTCTAACCATACAGTCACAAGAGGAAATACAAGGGACTTCAGCTGAAGATTTAGCAAAACAGCTTGCGAATCCGGTAGCGTCACTAATTAGCATACCCTTTCAAAGTAATTTTGACTTTAATGTTGGTCCTCTTGAAGGATTTAGATATACACTAAACATTCAGCCTGTTGTTCCTGTTTCTATAAACGAAAAATGGAACATGATTAGTCGAACTATTATTCCCGTTATTTCACAAAGTGATGTGACAGGAATTGGTAATAATGAAACTGGACTTGGCGATATTGCTCAAAGTATTTTCTTTTCTCCAAAAGAAGTAAAAAACGGACTTGTTTGGGGAATTGGACCTGTATTGTTACTGCCCACGGCTACGAATGACGCATTAGGAATTGAAAAATGGGGGGCGGGACCAAATGCTTTAGTTTTAAAATTACAAGGTCAATGGACTTATGGTGCTTTAGTAAATCATATTTGGTCGTATGCTGGTAGCGGACTTAACGATGTTGATGCATCATTCTTTCAGCCTTTTGCAACCTATGCAACAAAAACAGGAGCTTCTTTTACAATAGCTTCTGAAAACACACAAGATTGGAATAATGATTTATTTGGCGGCTTTACTGGTATCTATTACGCTAAAGTGGTTACTTTTGGAAAACAAATGTTACAGTTAGGTGGTGGACCAAAAGTATATTATGGAAATAATCCATTTAATCCAGATTGGGGAATTCGAGCAAATATAATTTTATTGTTTCCGAAGTAAATATATTTAGAGAAACAACATTGTAATAGTGGTTATCGTCTAAATACGAAAAAAATAACATCCATACACTGCTCTAATTTCCGTTGGATTTTCCTATCTCTGATTTGTTTGGTAAATTAGTCCCTTAAACAGGATACCTTTCATAAAGATGACAGCCATAAATGAACGTGGCAATAGAGATAAACTAGTCCTATAAAACATTTACAATTTTAAAATAATGATGATAAAAATAATATGTATTGGAGCTATTATTATTGCCTTCAATTTGTTAATTCAAGGCTTAGGAAATGTGTTTTGGCTTCGCAGAGTTGCAAGTGTTACTAAAAACGAAAATGATATTACTAATAATAAAATTCTTAAAATTTTATTGTTCTCATTTTTACTTTTCACATTAATACACACCTTCCATTCCCTAGTTTGGGCTTTTAGTTATTATGTAATTCCCGAAACTGCAGTTCAATTTTCTAGCTTTTCTGAAGCGGTATACTTTTCTTTAGTAACGTTTACAACTTTGGGTTATGGAGATATATCACTGACTTCAGAATGGCGGTTACTATCTGGGTTAGAGGCTATCAATGGTATTATGCTTATTGGGTGGTCTACAGCAATGATGTTTTCTCTGATTCAAAATATTTATAAAAAAATAAATACCAATTCATGAGTACATCAAAACAAAAGAAAAAAAGTTCGGTAAAGAAGTTGAGTTTTCTAACTCTGATTCTTACACTTTTAATTTTTATATGGTATATCGCTTCTGATAGAATCACCCCTAACACAGACCAAGCAAGAGTAAAAGGCTTAGTGCTGTCTGTGGCTCCGATGGTTAACGGCTATGTTACAAAGGTAAATGTAGGGCTGCATACCGAAGTAAAAAAAGGAGATACTTTATTTATGATTGACAGAAAACCGTATGAAATTGCCGTTGCGATTGCCGAAACCAATCTAGAAAAAGTTTCCCAATCCATAAGTGCAGGGATTTCGTCAATAAAAGCGGCTACAGCAAGAGTAAGTAAAGCTAGAGTGAGTTTAGATCGAGCCGCTAAAAATTGGGAACGGACTCAACGTGTTATCTCTCAAAATGAAGGCGCACTTTCCGAAGCAGATAAAGACCGTTCTGAAGCGTCCTATTTAAATGCTATTGAGCAACTAAAGTCTTCAGAAGCTGGTGTTGAAAAACAATTGGCTGCATTAGGACCAACAGATGCGAATAATCCAAATACGAAAGCTGCTGTAAGCCAATTAGAAAAGGCAGAGTGGGATTTAGCACATACTGCTATTGTGGCACCATCAGATGGAATTATTGAAAGTTTTAACGTAGAAGTAGGTTATTTTGCTGGCGCTGGAAGGGCTATGGTGACTTTGATTTCTAATAATGCAATTTGGATTCAGGCTAATTTAAAAGAAAACAACATATCCAATATAAAAATTAATAACGACGTTGATATTATTTTTGATATTGACCCTGGAGAAATACATAAAGGAAAAATAAAAAGTATTTCCTATGGTGTGAGTACAGACCGAACCAATACTGGAGGCCTACCAAAAATTAGCACTTCACAAGGGTGGCTAAGGGATCCACAGCGTTTTCCTGTGATTATTGAAATAGAAGATCCAGAGATAAAGAAAAAACTACGACAAGGAAGTCAAGCTGAAATAGTAGTCTATACAGGAAACAATTGGCTTCTTAACTCTTTGGCAAGTACACGTATATATATAATTTCCAAGCTATCGTATGTTAGATAAGGTATTCAATTTTTATTTGGGTCTAAAAGCCGACACACCCATATTGCGTTGTGTTTTTGGAGTCACATTAGCGCTCATTGTATCTACCTCACTAGGGTATTTAGTTCCTCATATAACTGCCATTTTTGCATTGATGTTTTTAGAACCTAATAAAAAACCATTAGGCTTAAAAACTGAAATTGGCATTATACTCGGACTTTCTTTTTTAGGATATTTTGGTGTCTTAGTTGGTCAATATCTTATTGACTACCCTTTAGTATTACTTCCTATTTTAGGATTGGTAATTTATTGGTCATTCCGATTCATAAAAATACCAGAACCCGTAAGGTTACTATTTTTAATACTAGCCGTATTAATCCCATTTATGAGCCTAAAAGCTAATATGCTAGGAAGTGTAGTTCTGACAGCACTCCTTCTTAATTTGATTATTGCATTGGTGGTGATTCGTATTGCATTTTTCATATTCCCCTTAACAACGCAAGAGGACATTATAATTAAAAAGCAAAAGCCAACAACCTATAAAAATATTAACCTTAATAAATTGGCTTTTAATGGTTTATTAGTGGTGTTTCCTATTGTTTTTATATTCTACTTATTCAATTCTAATATTGCCTTACTGACATTAGTATTTGCCGTACTATTAAGTTTTGATCCTTTTATGTATCAATCTAAAAAAGGAAGTGCATTACTGTTTGCAAATGTTCTTGGAGGACTAATAGGAATTCTAGCCTACAATATTCTAGTCATTGCACCGAGTTACATGTTATACATTTTCTTAGTTATAAGTATTGCTTTTTATTTTGTAATGAATTTATATTCAGGTAAAAAAATAGCACCGATTTTTAAATTAAGTTTTAATACATTTTTTGTAGTTATGGGCACTATATCTACCTCCACAGCTGAAGCAGGAAATACGATTTGGGAACGTTTGATACAAATAGGACTCGCCATTATATATGTTATAATAGCTTTTAAAATTGCCAATACATTTAATAATCCAAAACTGTTGAATGAATAAAAAATATCTAAAATACGGTTTGATTATTACTTTTTTTATGGGACTCTCCTCTTGTCAAATTCAAAAAGAATTTGTGGCGCCACAGCTAGAAGAAGTTCCAAAGTATAGAAATAATACAACCATTGATAGTGCAAACTTTGCGAATCTATCGTGGTGGGAAATTTTTAATGACAGTACATTAGTGTCTATGGTAGAAGAAGGACTCAACAACAATCTTTCCCTAAAAAATACCGTAAGTTTAATAAAACAATCGCAACTTCAATTAGATATTGCTAGATCTCAATTATTTCCTAGTGTAAACTACGGTATTGGAGGCGATATTAGTAAAAACACACTAACTTCAGGAACCACTGAAAATGTTACAGCTGCAGCAAATGTGTCTTATACCTTAGATATTTGGGGACGGATTAAAAATCAGAATGAAGCAGCATTGCAAGGGTATTTGGCTACAGAAATGGCACGCAACCAAGTGCAAGCTACTTTGGTTTCACAAATTGCAACCATTTATTTTACGCTACGAGATGTTGATAATAAAATTATTGTTGCCGAAAATATGATCACATCACTCACCGATTTTAAAGATGTAATTGAAGCGCGATATAATGGCGGCTTTATTTCTAAAGTAGATGTAAATCAAGTAACGATTAATCTCAAAGATGCCGAAGTTACCTTGCAAGCGCTTTTCCGTTCTAGAGGTCAACTTGAGAATGCATTAAGCACTGTTTTGGGATCAACTCCAAAATCAATTCCTAGAGGATTAGCGCTGCAAGAGCAGGTTTTTCCTGCAGAATTACCAACAGGTGTCCCTGTTAATTTATTACAACGAAGACCTTCGATATTGATCTCTGAAAGAAAACTAAATGCCCAATTGGCAGTTATTGGCGCTACCGAGGCATTACGCTATCCAAATTTCACATTGTCTTTAGATGTTGGATCTCAAATCACTGATCCAAGTTTGTTTTTTAGCAGATTAGCAGCTAATTTGGTTGGACCTATTTTTAATAATGGACGTATTGAAAATTCAATTCAAATTGAAGAAGAAAAATTCAATCAACTTGTTAATGAATATGAACAAGCCTATCTATTAGCATTTCAAGAAGTAGAAGATGCTTTAATTGCTATTGATACCTATAAAAAAGAATTCAGAATTAGAGAAGAACAATTAGAATTATCTCAAGAGGCTTTAAATTTATCATGGGTTCGTTATAATGAAGGTGTAACCTCTTTTTTAGAGTTTATTAACCTGCAAACCTCATTATTTAGTGCACAGTTAAATGCATCTGAAAGTTATAAATTACATCTACAATCAATCGTTAAACTATATCTAGCCCTAGGAGGCGGATGGGAAAATCAAAACTAACTATAAAAATCAAAACTAATGCAAAGTACAACCAACATCACATCATTTATTAGACTTGTAGTCATCGTAGGACTAATTTCATGGGCATCATTTATTGTCAAACCATTTATAGGCGCATTAGCTTGGGCTATTATTCTAGCTGTTTCTATTTATCCATTTTATCAAAAATTAATAACTAAAGCGGGCGCGAAACGGAAAAAATTAGTGTCTATTATTTTCACTTTAATTACAGTAACATTATTAGCCGTTCCTACCTACTCTATTTTTAGTTCAGTATTGGAGAGTACAATAACAACTATACAGCAGTTAAAAGAAGGCAATTTACAAATTTCTGCTCCTACGGAACAAGTAAAGGATTGGCCCTTGGGAGAAAAAATATATTCAAATTGGGACAGTGCTTCTAAGGATATAAAAGAATATGCACTCACTAACAAAGAATTTATTCTTGACAAAGGACAAGGAATTTTTGGCAGCTTTTTAGGGCTTATGGGCTCATTAGTTGGTTTTATTTTTTCTACAATCATCGCCATTATCTTTATGTATAATGCAGATGCAGGTCATAATACTTCAGTGAAATTTGCAAATAAACTTATTGGAAAAGAAGGAGAAGATATCATAATTATGTCCCGTAACACTATTAGAAGCGTCGTTAAAGGAATATTATTAGTGGCTATTATTCAAACCTTGTTAAGTTTTATTGGTTTTAAACTAATTGGTATCCCAGCTGCAGGACTCTTTACGATGATTGTTCTGGTTGCCGCTATCGTTCAATTACCTGTAACCCTTGTAGTAATTCCTGCCATTGCATTAGTGTTTTCAACTACAGATAATACAACTCATGCCATCATCTTTACGATATATATTATCATAGTGTCCCTTTTAGATAATTTTTTAAAACCTATATTATTGTCAAAAGGATTACAAACACCCACCATAATTATCTTTTTAGGAGCCATTGGAGGCGTTATACTTCATGGAATTATTGGGTTATTTGTGGGTACCGTTGTTTTGGCATTAGCACATCGATTCTATTTACGTTGGGTGAATTCCACGGAAGATTAACAAATATGATTTTTATCCTTTGAAAAAAGCATTATAATTTTTATATTTATATCTAATCTAAACTTTAAATTATGAAAAAATTATTAGTGTTATTTGCTTTTGTACTATTTGGATATACTGCAACTGCACAGGGAGTTTTTAAAATTGGAGCAACTGCAGGTATTG
>Ga0316189_10000414_pt1 | contig 42508 bp, 35 predicted proteins | sample LowCovwburrow_MG_FD_204930 | JGI IMG/M metagenome (GOLD analysis project Ga0316189, IMG submission 204930) | Coastal sediment microbial communities from Maine, United States - Lowes Cove worm burrow | ecosystem: Environmental > Aquatic > Marine > Coastal > Sediment | place: USA: Maine... | reverse complement strand
TTATTGATCTGCGCTAAGGCATTGATGCCCATCTTTGACTTACCCAAGCGGCGTAACCAATCCCCCATTGCGTCCGCACTGGGCAGAGTATCGAGGCCCAGCACCGATAATAAATCCGATTCACGCTTAAGGTGGCGAACATCCTCTAAGAATTGACCGCCTTCGTTAAGCATCATGATGAAGGTATTTACATAATCAGATGCCCAGTAGCCTCGATTGCTGCCCGGTGGTGGAAAGTGCTGATTAGCTAACTGCGATAAATTGAGTTGGCTCATCACTTCGCCAAGAACAGTCAGCCCGCCACGTGACGTCAAAATATCGTTGGTGGTCTCTAATTTGTACGGTAAACTCTTCATCGGCCTTGTTTGTTTCACCCATTGGGTGATGCTCTGTTTTGTCACTAAGCATTGTACAAGCAAGGCCGCCTTCCTTTTTTTGTTTTCTATCGCGGGATCGGGGCTCTAAAGTTGGTTTGTGGATATTTAGCTGTGGTGTTAGTTTGTCGTTTTAAATTACTCATCTAACAACATGCAGAACTCAATTAAGCTTGAAGGTGAACAACTGGTTCCTACAAAGGTTGTCTGTGTTGGTCGTAACTACGTCGCACACATTGAAGAACTTAATAATGAAGTGCCAGCTGACCCGGTTATTTTTATTAAACCTAATTCCTCAATTACCAACGAAGTTATAGCTTACCAAGATGAAAGTATTCATTATGAAGGTGAAATTGGCTTTGTTGTTCGAGCCGGCAATCTCGCTGGCGTAGGATTTGGCTTAGATCTTACCAAGCGGGAAACCCAGAATAAATTATAAGAAAAAGGCCTGCCATGGGAGAGGGCAAAGGCATTCAATAAATCAGCTGTGTTAAGTGACTTTGTAGCCATTAGCGGGTGCATTGCAGATCTAAACCTGGAGCTGCGTATAAACGGAGAGTTAATTCAAAAAGGGGGTGTCAGTCTGATGCTCTACAAGCCGCAGCAGTTGTTGGATGAAATTCGATCTTTTATTAGCCTGGAAGACGGTGATGTAATATTGACCGGCACACCAAGTGGGGTTGGTGTAATCAACCCTGGTGATGAGTTTGAAGGTAGAGTTTTGAGTAACGGTGAACTTCTGCTTGAGAGCCGTTGGGTAGCCAGTTGATGATAAGATGAACGAATCTGGATGTTTTTCTGTCGCTTTTGTTGGCAAGTTTGAGTTGACTAAATTAAGCCTCATGTAATACGTTGCTAGTTTGGATTACAAAGGTTAGGGGTAGGCAGCATGACAAATAACAATTCAATTAGAAGAGAAAGGTGCTCTCTCAGAGCATCTATTACGCCAACAGGGTCTTTCTTAAAATCTGCGGCTGCGCATTTTAATTGGTGTTCATGTCGACAATCCAGCTCGCTTGCAAGGCTCGTCGCCTTGGTTATGGGTCTGGCCACCGTGATTGCATATCCAGTAACGGCAGTCGCCGCCACAACAGCGCTCAGCGCCAAACTTATGGATGTTCAGCAGCGTGGCCAGGTGATACAGCTAAACAGCGCGGAAGAGATTTCGCTGGTGTGGGAAGTCGACGGTGATGCATTTTGCTCTCATACACCGACCGCTGGAATCGAGAACGGTTTTCAGTTTGCTGCAAACCGCTGGCTTTCTTCCGCCACCAACCCCGCACCTCTGGCCCAGGGGGACCCAATGACTTTAACCTGGAGCTTTATTCCGGATGGGCCTCAGGGCAATGGCTTCAACTGTAGCGTGCCAGGTGAGACAGCCGGTGCAGACAGTAATCTTATTTCGTTTCTTGACAACGTCCACGGCGCAGGGCCGGGAGGTGCAGACCTGACATTACGGCCATGGTTTCCTATCTTCCAGGCTGCCTTTGAGAACTGGGGTAACTTGAACGGAATCAACTATGTATATGAACCGGCGGATGATGGTGCCAATGCTGGTTTTTTGGGTGCACCAGGTGTTTTGGGTGTGCGCGGCGATGTGCGTATTGGCGGTCACTTTCTCGATGGTGAAGTAGGGCCAAACGTCCTTGCCTGTAACTTCTTTGCCAGCAATGGTGATATGATTATCGATACCGGCAACCCTGGGTTTTACGCGCCGTTCCATCCTGAAAATCGACGATTCAGAAATGTTTTGGAACATGAGCATGGGCATGGTCTCTCAATCAGCCACGTTTGCCCAATCAATCAATCCAAATTAATGGAACCATTCATCTCGCTGAATTTTCTTGGTGCCCAGCCAGACGACATCCTCGCTGCTAACCGTGGTTATGGCGACCGTGACGAGTTCCCGAACCAAAACGACACTTGGCCAACCGCAACTTCGCTCGGTGCTATCGCAATTGATAGCTCCGTTGATCGTATTCAGCTGTCGATTGACGGCAGCACTGACCAGGACTTCTATAGCTTTGCAGCTCCCGCAAATAGCCGTGCAAGCATCACACTGACCCCAACCGGAAGCACCTATCTCGACGGCCCACAAAATTTGGACGGTAGCTGCTCAGCAGGCACAAGCTTCAATTCACTGGTCGAAAATAATCTCGGTGTTCAGTTGCTCGGTCAATCTGGCAGTAATGTTCTCGCAACAGCCGATTCACTTCCTGCCGGTGGCCCCGAGCTCATCACAAACCTTTCACTAATCGAAGGCGCTGGCACTTACTACGTGCGCGTTTCTGGTGCACAAGACAAGGCGCAGGTGTATAATCTGAACATTGAATTGAGTGAAGGCGGTGGTGAACCACAACCGCCTGGTGAGACCTGCAGCAGTTTTGTGCTCAAGACAATAGACGGCAAAGTTGTTTCTATCTGTTTGTAGTTTTAGGCGGTGTTGTCTATAGGGTTTCGCGATGTCTTTTGTCTAGTTTGCGTAGTTTAAAATCTGCCTAATTGTCAGCTTCTTTAACAGAGGCGAGAAACCTAAATATGAGAATTGAAGAAGTTGTAATCACTCCGGTGGCCGTGCCTGATCTGCCCTTGCTAAACTGTAAAGGTGTGCAGCAGGCCGTGTTCACTCGTTCAATCATCCAGATTACTACCGACAGCGGCATAACCGGCTTGGGCGAAACCTATGGAATGAAACGCCCCCTGGCCGGACTCAGGCAGTCGGCCGAAGCATTGATAGGTCTCGACCCCTATAATCTGAATGATCTACGTAAGCGCGTGGTTGATGCGCTGCCCGAGGGTGGCGGTATAAATGCGCCGACTGCTGTTACCGACCATCAGCTGGTTGACGTAGTTACCGGTGCGTACGAGGTGGCATGTATGGACATTATAGGTAAAGACGTCGGTCGGCCCGTTTGTGACCTGCTGGGTGGTGCGGTTCGTCAACTTGTTCCATTTAGCGCGTATCTCTTTTTCAAATTTGCCAAGCCACAGGATCACCCTGGGCATGATCGCTGGGGCGAAGTGTTGACCCCCGATGCATTGGTCGAGGAGGCAAAAATCCTGGTGGCAGAAAACGGGTTCAGGAGTTTAAAGCTCAAGGGTGCGGTACTTGAGCCAGAGCTTGAAATCGAGACGATGTTTAAACTGCGAGAAGCATTTCCGGATAGTCCTCTTAGGATCGACCCTCTGGGTGGCTGGACAGTTGATACGGCGATTAAAACCAGTCGTGCTTTGGATGGGGTGCTGGAGTACCTGGAAGATCCGGTACTGGGAATGGACAATATGGCGGCGGTTGCGGCCGCCTCACCAGCGCCATTGGCGACAAATCTGGCGGTGGTTGAATTTGAGCATCTTCCGGAAGCCATAAAAAAAGACGCTGTTCAGATTGTATTATCTGATCATCATTACTGGGGCGGTCTACGGGCGTCCATGAGTTTGGCACGATTTTGCCAGGCGGCGGGCATGGGGTTGTCGATGCACTCAAACTCCCATTTGGGTATCAGTCTTGCTGCGATGACGCATTTAGCCGCAGCTACGCCTAACCTTGTCTACGATTGTGATACCCATTACCCCTGGACCGATGTTGAACTGGTGAAGGGCGGAAGGCGCGAGTTTAAGGGCGGTATGCTCGCGGTTCCTGAAGGCCCTGGTCTCGGCGTTGAGTTGGATCACGAGATTCTCTCAGACTTGAATGCCTTGTTCGAGGCGAGCGGAGCACCGGATCGTGATGATACGCTTGAAATGCGCAAGTACGACCCCGATTTCGTTCGTAAGGTGCCTCGCTATTAATCAGAGATTCCCTAAATCTCCGGGCTTACGGATGCGCGTTCCGGAAGAATTTTTGTCTTTCCTGCATTGATCATCAGGCCGCTGATTCCGCCGATCACGATTGCCAGTATCAGTATGGCAATCCTTCCTTCAATCGGGTTTGGTATTAGCAGCATCAATGCAACAAAGCCGGCAATCGCAGCGCCAAAGCGACCAACAGTGTTTAACTGCCTCAGGTCATTACCCTGACCAATTTCCTTCTCAAAGTCGACCGGCCGCTTCATGGTGGAGAAAAACGCATCAACTTTTGCACGATGCTCGGAATCCCGCGGTGGCGCAAACAGGGTGGACAGCAGGAATCCAAAAGACCCGGCACCAAAAACGCTGAACATCTTATCCTGAAAGGTCCACACGAATCCGTCACTGAATTGCTGTGAAAATCCGATGTAACTTAATGGTATTTCGAAAAACGCGAAACAAGTCGGCACGAAGGCAAACGCCATGGTCATATAGGCGGCCCACCAGGGTGTTTGTCGGACGAACATTCCCCAAAGAAGCGGCACCGCAATAGGTGTCGCCAGCAGTGCTCCAACATCCAGCATAATTTCAAATATGCCTCTGTCCTCCTGTTGTGCAAAATACAAAGCCAGCGCGATGATCATCAGGCCTAAAATCCATGTATAAAGTCGACCGTAACGTAATAGTTCCGTCTCATCTTTTGGCTTCCATTTGAAAATATATGCGAGCTTGGGATAAATGTCTTTGATAATGATCGCGACATTACTGTTCAAACCGGTATCCATTGTGCTCATGGTTGCAGTCAAAATTGCAACCACCATCACGCCAATCAGGCCAACCGGCAGCAGGTTCATACTCGCGACAGCATAGCTTGCTTCCGCCGGTTTGCTGATGGCAAGCGCCATAACCTGTTCATCGAACAACAGTCGAGCCGTGATCGGTGGTAAGAACCAGAAAACACTGCCAACAAGCATCAGTACTGCGGCCAGTAAGGCCGCTTTGCGAGCCTCAGGCCCATCTTTGACTGAAAAGTAGCGAGGTGCCGCGTTCATTGAGTTAAAAATGATAAATTGTTTGAGAACCATCGCGCTCGCCCAGCCCCAGGTGTAAGCGCCTCCGAACAGTGTGCCTGAATTGATAATTCGGTAATCTTCGGTTAATCCTTGCGCTTCGATCTCCCGGAACATACCGTCAATACCGCCCAGTGCATCCAGGCATAACCAGGCAATCAGAATTGTCAAAGGTACCAGAATCAGACCTTGCAAAAAATCGGTTGCCATCACCGCCCAACGGCCTCCGCTGGCCGCATAGATAAGCACCACGATGCCGCAGAATACAATGACGTAGTTGATGTTGTAGCCAAAAACTGCTGAACAGAAGATGCCCAGGGAGTAGAGTCCTACTGCTGAAAATAAAATGCGCAGTGGGACTTCGTAGAAGGCATAAAAGTATCTGGTTCCCTCACCGTAGCGCATGGCGACAGCCTCAGGAAAAGTGGTCGCCCGCATTTGTCTCAACCAGGGTCCCATGAACAAAAAATTCATGAAATAACCGAGTGCATTGCCAAGGAATATGACCATCACAGAGAAGCCTGATGTGTAGGCCATGCCCGCAGCGCCAGTGAAAGTCCACGCGCTGAAAGCGGTCATAAATGCGCTGGTGCCTACCATCCACCAGGTTCCCTTGCAGCCGCTCTTTAGATAGTCGTCTGTATTGGATGAAAACTTCTTAAAAACAATCCCAACCGTAATAGTGAGCACAAAATATCCGGCAATCACAAAATATTCGATGTTGGATAATTGAAAGTTTGACATTATCGCCGCCTGTATGAGTTCGAGTTGTCGGATGCTGGATCGTTTTTTATATCAACGTCCAAAAAAGCTGAGCCAGAGCTTGCTTAAGTATTTGCAGGGACTTTATATGCTCAGCTCTGACACTGTATGATGGCTTTCATGCCGGCTGGGTTGCCATCCATGCTCGCAAATGCCTGGTCTACATTGGATAATGAGCTGACAGAAGTGATAAAGGGTTTAAGGTCAATGACACCGTTTGCAACCATATCGATCGCTTGTTCGAAATCGCTTGCCTGGTAAACACGGGCGCCCAGCATTTCAAGTTCTTTCCAAAAAAAATCGAACAGATTGACCGGGCAATCAGATGGATGAATCGCTACGACGCAGATGCGACCACGAGTGGCAGCAATCTTTGTCATTGACTCGACAGCGCCAGCGACACCGGTAACCTCAAATACCACATCGGCGCCTTTACCCCCAGTCCAGGCATGGATTTTGGATTCAATGTCTTCTGCAAGCGGGTTCGTGGTTAAGATGCCATTGTCTTCAGCGAACTTGCGGCGTACGTCGCTGACTTCTGAAATCAAAATATCGGCACCGGTACACTTGCCAACCTGCGCAATCAATTGACCGATCGGCCCCCCACCAAGCACAACGGCTTTTTCTCCTGCTGTCAACCGTGCTCGTGCGACATCGTGGCAAGCGACAGCGAGCGGTTCGATCAGCGCTCCCTGTTTCATACTGACGTTGTCCGGCAGTTTGTGGACAGTGTGCGCCTTCACGGTCCACGACTGTTGTAAGGCACCCGGAGTGTCGATGCCCATGAATTTGAGGTTGTGACAAATATGACTGTGTCCGGCATTGCAGGCAGGGCAATCGCCACAATGATCCAATGGGCGTACTACAACATGGTCGCCAATTTTGAGTGACTGCACCTGTGATCCGATTTCAGCCACTATTCCGGACATCTCGTGACCTATCACTCTTGGTGGGCAGACTCGCTGATCCATTGCGCCGCGATATATATGCATATCGGTACCGCAAATGCCAACGAAGCCGACATCGAGGCGCACTTCATTCGCCCCAGGGCTGATTGAGGTGCCATTTACAAGTTCGAAGGATTTATTGCCGATGTATTGTGCTGCTGTCATAATGTTTCTGTCGTTTGTCGATATCAGTTTGTATTTTAATGATTGTGTAGAGGATTATTTCTGCAGGCGTTGCTGTAATTGCCACAAGTACAAGGAAGGCACTGTATCCATGTTGCTGTTAATCGCCTCCATGTAGGGTGTCGGACGATAGTCAACTGCAAATTGACGATTACCTGAAACCCCCACAATACGAGCTTCCGGGCCTTCTTCTTTGCCATACAAGGTAACCTTCTCGTCCCGGTCTGCGCCACCTAATACCGTGACTTTGAGATTCCAGGTAGTGTTAAATCGGCCATGACCGGGTTGCCAATAGCCTGCGCCACTGCCGTCCCATAATGGGTAGTAAGCGTTGTTTTGCTTGTCTCGCAGAGCAGTGATATAGACATGGATATCATCAAACAGGTTCTGGTGATTGGAACCTGCGTGCTGGTCGAGTACAGGCGTATTAAAAACATGTGCGTTCAGGAAGACAGATTTTGTCGCCTGGGTATTGAATGTCAGGGAATGCACGAGTGGATTGTTGATCATTAGATTTTTAACCAGCACATTGTGTACATTGCCGGTGTGTACCGCATAATGACCGCGGCGGGTTCCTTCACTTTGAATATCTGTGATGGTGAGGTTTGCTGAGTTATAAGTTAATACTCCGCTGTCGGCATTGGTGATTTTGAGGTTTCGAATCCAGCCATTGAATACACTGGTAACATAAACCCCGTTATAGCCCTGTTCCATGTGATGGCCAAAACTGGGCGCCTCTGGGAAGCTTAAATGCAGGTCTTCAATCCCGACTTCGGTGATGTGCTCCCACTCAGCAAACTGTGCGGGCGTTTCGCTCGAAACCGTGTGCAGTAAGGGGTCGCTGATGGTGATTTGATTTCCGTTAATAGACAGCACTTCGGTCTTTTGTCGAATCAAAGGTCGTTCAGGTCTGGTCCAGTGATGAGAGCCGATCTTTAAATCGGTGTTGCCGTACAGTTCCTGAATAAGCGCACCTTTTTCACCATCTTTGTTGAGCCATTGCAACTCCAGTACATCGCCCACACTAATGTTATCGGCATTATCAACTTCGATTCGACGGCTGCCTGCCTCACCTTGCAGCGCATTTGTAATGACTTTTATTACAGGGTCGTACTCTTCCAGATAGGGCGCAGCCCGAGTACCTTCTTTTTGAATCCAGATAAAACCGCCACTCCATGAGTACTCTGAAAATGGTACGTTGATATTATTATGCTCTTCCTTTTGCCGTTTATCGTATTTTGTAAGATATTCTGTCAACTCCTTGAGTGATTCGCCATTGTCGATCATTCTTAGTGGTCGTGGAAAGAACAAGGTGGTGCCACCGTCACCGGCACCTGCGCCACGCAATACGATATTGCCACGTCGGATAGGCAATATTTCTGAAACAATATATTTGCCGCGCGGAAACATGACCACAACCGGGCCTTCTATGGCATGCGCTTTTTCCAGAGCTTTCAATATTGCCCGTGAATCATCTCGCCCATCATCCGCAACTGCGCCATAGTCCTGAATATTAACTAGTCTTTTTTTCACTAACGGAATGTCAGTCGCACCATGTTTGTAGCCCGCGTAGGAATAGTCCGGCAAACGCAGCTTATTGCTTTTCGCAAGCTGTAAAATTTCCGGAGAGGCGTTTGATGTAAAAGAACAGCAGAGGGCAAAAATTAAGACGACCGGTTTTATGGTTGTTGCTACACACTTAGCTCGATCATCAGATTGCATTGCTACTTTGCGTCTAAACAGTTTCGATAACATAGATTTCCTCTTGGCTCGTTGCGGTGGTTTTTTAGTCAAATAACCCGGGCAAGGTGAGTGACAGACTCGGAATAAAACTGATCATTAACAAGGCAATAATCAGCGCGCTATAAAAAGGTGCGATGGTGCGAATGGTCTTTTCGATCGGAACTTTACCAACGGCAGACCCAACAAAAAGTACTGAGCCAACCGGGGGAGTCACCAGGCCAATTCCTAAATTAATCATCATGATGATCCCGAAATGCACTGGGTCAACTCCGGCCTGTGCGACAACCGGTAAAAAGATCGGTGTGGTAATCACAATTAATGGGGACATATCCATAAACGTACCCAGAAACAACAAAAACACATTGACTATCAGCAGAATCAAAATCGGGTTATCGGTGATTGCAGTGATAAAGTCAGCTAATTTGGCGGGCGCTTCAAGAATCGCTAAAGCATAGCCAAATGCGGTTGCAGCACCGATGATTAACAACACCATGGCAGTAATCTTTACCGACTCTTTGGCTGACTCAAACAAGCGGGACCAACCCAGTGTGCGATACACCAGTAATCCAATAAGCATGGTGTAGACAACCGCAATGGCAGAGGATTCGGTAGCGGTAAAAACGCCTGACAGGATGCCGCCCATAATAATGATTGCGGTCATGAGGCCAGGTATGGCCCAGATAAAAGAACCCAACAGGCTTTTCAAGCCAGGGAATTTTCCGCTCGGATAGTCTCTTTTGATCGCAACCAGCCAGGCAGCCACCATCAGGATGCCTCCGGTCAATATCCCGGGCACAATTCCTGCCAGAAACAGCTTTCCAACCGATACGCCTTCACCTGCGGAGGCGGCATAAATAATCATATTATGCGAGGGCGGAATAAGCAGCCCGACAATTGCGGCTGTTACCGTTACGTTGACAGCATAATCTCCGTCATATCCCTTTTCGCGCATTAAGGGTGTCATTGTTGAACCCATGGCAGAAGCGCTGGCAATAGCCGAGCCTGATACTGCTCCAAACAGCATTGAGGCGCCAATGTTTACTCGCCCCAGACCACCACGCCCGTAACCAAAAAAGCCTTCAGCAACCTGAACAAGGCGTTCTGCAATGCCGGACCGATACATCAGATCGCCGGCAAAAACGAAAAACGGGATCGCCATCAACGTGAAAACGCTCATACCAGCAGCCATGCGCTGGAAAACCACCACCAGATGGAAATCGAGTGTTATGAAGGTCAGGATAGAAGATGCCAGCAGCGCAAAGGCAACAGGAACACCCAGAAACAACAGCAGGATTAGGGAGATAATTAAAACTGCAATTTCCATTTATATATCCCTCTGGTTCTTGTGTGCTCTATGGTGCAGATCCAGCGCGATTCGTTCGATCGAAAACAATGCGATCAACGCACCCGCAATTGGCAACGCAATATAAGCTGCGCCTCGCGAAATACCCAGCGTTGGAACCTCGTGTGACCAGGTTCCAATCACCAATTGAGTCCCCCAGATCAGCATGGCAACACCGCACAGGCAGACTGTGGTATTGGCCAGTAATCGCATGATCAATCCAATATTCTCTGGTAGTACTTTTTCAAAAATTTCAATTCGAATATGAAACCCTTCGCGAACCCCGGCCGCCGCTGCAAACAGAACGTACCAGATCATCAAAATAAGCGCAGCCTGTTCGGACCAGTCCGGGGATTGTTGCAACACGTAACGCCCAAAGACCTGCCAGCTGACAATCGCAGTCATGATGAGCAGGCCAATTGCCCCAATAATGATAAAAATGTTCGCTAATTTATGAGAAAACCGACCAACAGGCTCAATATTCATGTGTGTGCCTCACGCATGTCCAAGATTTCTTCAATTAAATCTTTCTGTTTAGGGAGCGTGCTTTTTCGTTCCCAGAGAGGTTTCATTAAACTTGAAAACTCACTGATATCATCCACTTCATTCACTTCAACACCGCTGTTTATGACATCATTGCGCGCCCGCGTCACACGCTCTGCCCAGAGTTTGCGCATGATTGCGACGGATTCCTTTGCGCTCTGCATCACTGCTGTCTGGTCTGCATCTGATAATGAGCGCCAGCGATGTAAGGACATCACCAGGATTTCGGGGGCCATAACGTGGCGCGTTAAACTGTAATACTGTGCAACTTCAAAATGGCGACCGGCCTGATATGAAGGCCAGTTGTTTTCCGCACCGTCAATCACCCCCTGCACCAGGCTTTGGTAGACCTCACCTAAATACATAGGAGTCGCATCTGCTCCCAGCGCGTTGATCATCGACACATACACATCTGAATTTTGCACCCGAAATTTCATGCCCCGCATATCATCCGGCGTGCGAATCGGGCGTTTAGTATTGTAAAATGAGCGCATCCCTGAGTCGTAGTAACACAGACCCACCAGGCCATGATCCTGTAATGAATCTAAAACGGTCTGACCCGGTGCGCCATCTAGTGCAAGATGCAGATGAGCTTCATTTTCAAACAGGAAGGGCAAACAGGGCACAATCGTGAGAGGAGCAATGGAGTTTAATGGTGCTGCGTTTACACGATTCAAATCCAGTCCGCCGAAGATTGTAATTTCCAGCGTATCTCTTTCTGAACCAAGCTGTCCGCTGGCGTAAACCTTGATGCTCAATCTTCCGTTGGTTTTTTGCGCAAGTAATTCACTCATTGCCTGTACGGCTTTAACAGTGGGGTAGTCTGATAGGTGGTGGTCTGAGGCGTACAGGGGTCTGGAGATGTTTTGCTCGCATCCGGAAAGCCCAATCGCCCCCATTCCAGCTAATGTTGTCAGTGCTTTTCTTCTAGTAATCATTCAAGAGGCGAGGCGTTAAGTGTTTATAGACTACGTGCCATTACTTGCTTGTCCGTGTAGGTTCAAGTACTCAGACTGTTGACATTGGTCATATTGGGGTTCGATCCCAGAAAAAATAATTTTGAAAATGGCTTTCGATACCATACAATGAAACCGGTTACAAAAATACAGTAAAGCCTTTGCAGGCGCAACTGGAAAATTAATGAATAATGCTTAAAAGGTTTAAATGAAGTTGACAGATACACTAGAAGATCAAGACATTCGCTCAATTTCAGACAGCATCATTAAAGCGCGAATTGCATGCTCCGGCCTCAGCGAATATCCGGGCGAATTGCCGCAGTCGCTGGAAACTGCCTACCGTATCCAGGACCTGTCCATGTCAAAGTGGCGTGATCGCCTTGTAGGCTGGAAGGTGGGTGGCATTGCACCGCATTTGCAGGACAAGTTTAAGCAGGAAAGATTGAGTGGTCCCATCTATGCCAGCAATGTTGAATATAGCCCCGCAAGCGAAGTTATCGCCATGCCTGTTTTTGAAGATGGTTTTGCAGCTATAGAAGCCGAATTTATTCTTGAGCTGGGCGATACCTCAGGTTTGCCTGATAAAGATATTACTGAGAGGCAGATCGTTGATGTAATTGAGAAGGTATATATAGGCGTTGAAATAGCTAGCAGTCCGATTCAGAACATTAATGACTTTGGGCCAGTTGCCCCAATCAGTGATTTTGGCAATAACTCAGGGATGGTGATCGGCGCGCAGATCGAAAACTGGCAACAGCTGGATTTTTCTACGGTCGCGGTGACCGTCGATATAGATGGTCGTCTGTATGGCCCAACAAGAACCAAGCCCGGCTTGGATGGGCCGTTAGGGGCGGCCAAGTTTCTGATTGAGCAACTTAAGCTCCGGGGTTATGCAATTCCCGTTGGTACCTATATCTGTAGTGGCGCTATAACAGGCGTGCACGATTCTGAAGTTGGTGCCAAATCCACCATTAGTTTCGAAGGTTTAGGCACTATCGATTTAACTTTAGTGTCAAATCGCAACTGGTGATGCTGAAAAGAGTAATGAGTTAAAGCTGTCGTGTAGAAATAGACCTTAGGGAGACATCAAAACCATGAAAATAAAAATTAAATCGTCTGAAAAGACTGATAAGAATCGTCGTAAGATACTTTCAAATTTAGTAAAAGGCAGTGTAGGTGCAGCTGCTTTAAGCGTTGCAGGTTCGGGTTCCGCCGCCTGTGATCAGACAGAACAAAGGTCTGCTTTAGCGCCCGCAGGAGGGAAGGCTTCAAGGGCGGCAATAAAATCAAAGAAGCAGATTAATTATAAAATTGGATGCCAGCACGGGGGTACCGGCAAAAAAAACCTCGAGTATCTGGCTCGGTACGGGGTTTTCAACATAGACGGAAGATCGCCGAAATTGATCCCGGGAGTTGGCTGGGATCTGGAGGATTCTCTGAAAAAACGAGAAGCGTGTGAAAAATATGGAATCAGCCTGGATGCCTATCACCTTCCGTTGTCATCTAAGGGTATAGACAGGGTTGCTGTGCCCAATATCTTTCTCGGTAAAAGCCCGGAGCGGGATCGTGAAATAGAGATGATCCAGCAGATGATTGAGGTTTCAAGTAAAACGGGAGTGCAAACTTTAATGTACAACACAACCATACTTCCTCTTTTAAGAACTGCTGATAAGGTAGATCCGGAAAGGGGGAACAGTCGTTACCTCAGCTGGAACTGGGAGGAAGCACAGACAAGTGATCAGCCACTTACGATTGCTGGGCAAGTCAGTGTTGACGACGTTTTTGAAAGCATCACTTATTTCTTGGATCGTGTGTTACCCGTTGCCGAAGAATTCAATATCAGGATGGCAAACCACATCGCTGATCCTCCAATACCCGCACCATATCGCGGAGTTATGCGGTGGAACAGCCCAGACGTGTTCAGTGGTATTCGACGATTTGCCGGCTTGTACGACAGCCCGTCACATGGTTTCAATCTCTGCCTTGGGTCCGTGGCCGAAGGGCTAGAATCCCCCAGGACTGAAATACTACCGATTATAAAATGGGTGGGTGAACGCAAGCAGATTTTTAATATTCATTTGCGCAACATTAAAGGCGGGTTTAACGATTTTCAGGAAGTTTACCCGGATAATGGCGAGCTGGATTTTGGTGAAATATTGCTGGCGCTTAGGGATGTTGACTATGATGGCATGGTCATGCCGGATCACGTTCCGCCGCACGAAGACCCCGCCAGCGAACTTCAGGGGCATGCCTATGCCTTTGGGTATATTAAGGCGCTTATGCACGCCATTGAGATGGGCTATAACTGATAACCGGTTTTATTTCAGGTTTACTAATGTTGATAAATGACAAAAACCACCCCTTGTCACATATTTTTCCATTTCCACATCCACCCCAATAATCCATGAACCCTCTAATCATTCTACTGATCGGGATAAGCGCTGTTCTATTTTTCATCTTAGTGCTGCGGTTACACGCGGTACTGTCCCTGCTTTTGGCTGCGCTGCTGACCGGCCTGCTCACATCCCCCGAGTTGATCTACCAGTTCGGCTTGCATTCAGGCATGTCGGAAGATGCCGCTCAATCCCTGTCCAATACACCGATTAGCAAGAGGCTGGCCAGTGCCTTTGGCAATACTTCAGGGAAGATCGGTATTCTTATCGCCATGGCTTCCATTATCGGCACCTGTCTTTTGCGAAGCGGCGCAGCGGAAAGGATCATCCGGAGTCTGCTGACCCTGTTTGGTAACAAAAATCCGTCCATGGCTTTCCTGACAGGCGGTTTCACCCTTGCAATACCCATCTTTTTCGATACGGTATTCTATCTAATGATGCCGTTGATCAAATCGGTCGGTATCCGGAATCCAAAGCAATTTGCGCTCTGTCTTATGGCGGTAACGGCCAGCGCCGCCATGGCCCATTCATTAATTCCCCCCACTCCGGGTCCATTATTCGTTGCAGAGGAGTTGGGGGTTGATATCGGTGTTATGATCCTTGGAGGCCTGGTTGTTGGTGCGATCACCGTATCTTGCGGTTACCTCTATGCCTTGTGGGCCAGCCGGAAATGGGACTTGCCGGTAAGGGATACACCAGACATCAGCGTTGAAGAGTTAAAGCGCTTTGTCTCAAAAGATCCCGACTCATTGCCCAGCGTGGGTGTTTCCCTGCTGCCAATTCTACTTCCACTACTGCTCATCGCCGGCAACACGGTGTTGACAGCCAGTTTCAAGGGTCAGGATGACCTGAGTGCCTTTCAGAGTGGCATGTTGTCTTTCTTCCAGACCATTGGTAACAGCAACATCGCACTGACTCTCTCTGCGCTGGTGGCTCTGTGGCTCTGTGGCTGCTGTGGAAGCAGGAGCCGGATCGTGAAAATTTCAAGAAATACATCACGGATTCCCTCATGAGCGCTGGCATCATTATTTTGATCACATCCTCTGGAGGAGCTTTTGGCAAGATGCTTCAGCAAACCGGTATCGGCATTATCATCAGTGACCTGTCTGCGAGTTATCAGAGCGCCATTTTGCCGCTGGGTTTCTTCATTGCTGCCTTGATGAGAACCGCGCAGGGCTCTGCGACCGTCGCCATGATCACGGCCATCGGCATTTTAAGCGGATTAGGAAGTTCGGCTGATCTCGCCTTTCATCCCGTTTACCTGGCTCTGGTTATTGGATGTGGCTCGAAAGTAATTCCGTGGATGAATGACAGCGGCTTTTGGATCGTAACGCAGATGAGCGGTATGAAGGAACATGAGACTTTTCGGTTTTTCTCAGTTTTGCTGGCGGTTATGGGGTTTTCGGGCCTAATCGCAGTCATGATCCTGGCCAATCTTTTCCCCTTTGTATAGGTGCTGCTAGAAGAATAATTATCCCGGTCGGATAGAAAAAATAAGTGTCCGCCGATTCCCAACTCAATTCAAATTTGAATTACGATGAATACTGAAGCAATACTAGGGCGTCTACAACTATGCCAAATCGATCATTCGGAATACGACCCTGCCAGTAATCTACTACAATCGCGCCAACGGCATCCTCTCCGCCCGTTCACTGGCCAGGCTGGCTGAAGAATGCCCTAACTTCATCGGGCTGAAGGACGGAACGGGAAATATGCAGGAACTTGGCGATACGATAAATACAATCGGCGACCGTCTGGTATACATCGGAGGGGTGCCAACAGCCGAGATCATTTCAGAAGCCTATCTGTCGATAGGGGTAAACACCTATTCTTCTGCTGTTTTCAATTTTGTCCCCGAGCTGGCATTACACTATTACCGCCTGTTGCGTTGTGGTGAGAAAGAAAAGATCAGAACGATCCTGCGGGATTTCTTCATTCCCTTTGTGAGATTGAGAGGCCGGAAAAAAGGGTATGCTGTCAGCCTGATCAAGGCGGGTGTCCAGCTCGTTGGTAAGGATGCAGGTTCAGTACTGCCGCCCTTGACCATGCCAGGGCCAGAGGACCAACAGGCACTCAAAAAAATCATTGAGAGGGCTGACCGGCTTCTTGAAGTCTAGTGCGTACCGTGCGCGAATGACCGTAGGTGTGGCCATCTGTATTGTCGTGCAAAATTATTCCAAGCTAAATTTTTTTGTGTGAATTAATTAAATTTCGGGTTCGGTGGCTATTATAATGGCGACGCACACACATGACCTGGTTTAAGGAATGGCTGGTAAAGACAAGAACGAATTAATTGCGGCTGCACAGCAATGGCTGACAGAAAATAACGGCGAGCGAAAATCAACAATTAATGATGTCGCAAGGCTTGCCGGGGTGTCGAAAATAACCGTTTCACGTGTTATTAACCAGTCTCCATCAGTTAAGAAGTCAACTCGTCAGGATATTCGGGCAATAATGGAGCTGATAAATTATCAGCCTGATCCCCAGGCCAGAGGCTTGGCTTTTCGTCACTCTTTTTTAGTCGGACTAATCTATGATAACCCAAACCCTCAATACGTGGTTAATGTGCAGCAAGGGATTCTGGACGGCCTGAAAGGTTCCGATTACGAACTGGTTGTTCATCCCTGTGAGCGCAACAATCCGGACTTTATAGAGGAAGCCCGGCGTTTCATTGAACGACAAAAATTACGCGGTGTTATTTTGACGCCATCTGTTTCTGAGGATGAGTATATGGCCCGGATGTTGCGTGAGATCGGTTGCGACTATGTTCGCATTGCCTCTGTGAAACTGGATGATGACCGGCATATGCTGGTGTCAAATGACAGTCATGGTGGCAGGTTGGTGGCGCGCCACCTGTGTGAACACGGACATAAGCGCATTGGCCTGGTGATGGGCAAAAAAGGTTTCCGTTCTTCGGAGGAGCGAAAGAAAGGGTTCGAAGAAGGCCTGGACGAATTTGGATTACGACTGCAGGAAAAATACATTGTCCAGGGCGAATACACTTTTGAATCAGGCATTGCCGCCGGGCATCATTTGCTGGCACTTAGTCCAGCGCCAACGGCGATTTTTTCTGCCAATGACGAAATGGCGGCTGGAGTCATGCAGGCAATGCGCATGAAGCAGTTGCGAGCACCTGATGATATTTCTATTGTCGGTTTTGATGATTTTCAAATAGCATCGAATGTGTGGCCCAGGCTCACGACTGTCCACTCGCCAACCGCTGACATAGGTTGTCTTGCCGCAAAACACCTGTTGTCGATGAACAAGGATGGTTCTGGGATACCCGCCCCGGTGTCCAAACCCTGGCTGGTAGAGAGGGAGTCGTCAGGCCCTTTACCAGAGATTTCCTAGATTAGCAGGTGGGCATTATCACATACTCAAAACCAGGGTAAAACCTGTTAGTGAATTTTAAGTTTAGGTCAAATCCGGTTGAGTTTTGCAGTTTCTGACTTTACAATGTAACCGGTTTCATATTAAATATAACAATACTGAATGAGATAAATATGTATAAGAAAACCTATCAGGCCACTCATCCCGATATGATGAATAATGTTGATAACGCTACTTTAAAAGAGCGCTATCAGGTAGACGGGATATTTGTTGTAAATGAAATCCGTTTATTTTATTCGCATAATGAGCGTCTGGTGATTGGCGGTTGTGCACCGCTGGATAATAACATCGAACTGCCTGCGTTCAATGAACCGGAATCAGCCAGAGGTCTGCCATTTTTAAGTCGCCGTGAACTCGGGATATTTAATGTTGGTGAGGGTAGCGGAAAGGTGCATGTGGACGGAGATACCATTGAACTGTCGCCAAGTGAGGCACTGTATGTGCCAATGGGCTCAAAAAGTGTTGTATTTTCAAGTGACAGTTTGGATAAGCCTGCGCGATATTATCTGGTCAGTGCCGGCGCACAAAAAGTCTTGCCGATGAAAAAAATTACCCCTGATATGGCTAAGCCTCTGGAACGAGGATCGCTGGAAGAGTCGAATGAGCGGGTAATTTATCAGTACATCATACCGGGGGTTTGTGAATCATGCGCACTGCTGGTTGGTCTTACTGTGCTTAAACCCGGTAGCGTTTGGAATACCATGCCGCCACATCTGCATGATCGTCGCTCTGAAATTTACTTTTACTATGGCTTAACAGAGCAGCAGCGGGTCATACATTTTATGGGTGAGCCGGATTCCATGCGTCACCTGGTAATGCAAAACAATGAAGCTGTTATTTCCCCTCCCTGGTCAATCCACATGGGTGCTGGAACCTCTAACTACAATTTTATTTGGGCCATGGCCGGTGAAAATCTCGACTATACCGATATGCATGTGCTTGATATTTGCCAATTACAATGAGCTGGGGTTAATTTGATGAAAAATAATCCATTTGATTTAACTTCCAGGTGGGCCATTGTTACCGGTGCCAATACCGGGCTTGGTCGGGCAATGGCTGTCGCACTAGCCAATGCCGGTGCGAATATTGTGTTAGTCAGTCGTTCATCGTGCAGTGAGACGGCGAATGAAATCAAACAACTTGGCAGGCAGTATTATGAAATTAATACTGACTTAAGCCGTAAAGAGGTCTGGGGCAAGCTGATTGATGAGGCATATGATCATGCTGGTCGATTGGATATTTTAGTAAATAATGCTGGAATTATTCGTCGCAATGATGCCCTGGAATTTGGTGACCAGGATTGGGATGATGTGCTAACTGTAAATCTCAAGAGCGTCTTCTTTTTATCTCAGGCCTTTGCCAAAAAAGCGGTTGAGAGTGGTTCTTCGGCCAAAATAATCAATATTGCATCAATGTTGTCCTATCAGGGTGGTGTGCGGGTTGCTTCTTACACGGCCTCTAAATCTGGGGTAATGGGCTTGACTCGATTACTGGCCAATGAGTGGTCTGGCAAATCAATTAATGTGAATGCGATTGCGCCAGGTTATTTCGCAACCAACAACACGGCTGCCCTGCAAGCCGACGAACAACGTAATAAAGAGATTTTAGGGCGTATCCCAGCCGGGCGCTGGGGCTCTCCAGCTGATTTGGGTGGGGCAGTGGTCTTTTTATCATCCTCGGCATCTGATTACGTGAATGGTATTACCTTGCCAGTTGATGGGGGCTGGTTAGCAAGATAGCGCGCCTGGCGATCGAGTGTGTTCAACTGAGCTAATTTTAATAAATAAATGAGGATAAATAATGGGCAGATTAACCAAAGATGATAGAGGGTATGCAGGGATGTTTTTTTTAAACAGCATTTATGATACCGGTTACATAGAATGTTTGCCTGTAAACCCGATTATCTGAGTTACTGCAATGATAGGCTGTTCAAAGTGTTTTGACATGGTGCTTTTAGCAAACATTGTCATAACTGTAGTAGATCCCTAATGCATAACCCGGGTTATACCAGCTTTCCTGAATACTAAACGAGACGAAGCAGCCTCATTTAAAGGTCTGTCATATTAACTTCGAAGTCTGATTGTGAGGCGTTATAGTTTGGCAAACATCAGAAATATTCAGTTAGATATCTTAAGGTATCTTACGAAATAATCCACCAAGACGCATCAACAAATACTATTTGTAATAGCTAAGACAGGCTTCCACTTCATTCACAGACCCCATTTGCACCGGTACGCGTTGATGCAGCTCATCGGGCATGATATCCAAAATACGTGTGGTATCTGCGTAGGCTTTGCCCCCTGCTTGCTCCAACAGCATTGCCATAGGATTAGCTTCATATAGCAAGCGCAGTTTGGCAGGCTGTTTTGGATTACGGCTGTCCGAGGGGTACATAAAGATACCACCGCGGGTAAGTACACGGTGCAAGTCTCCAACCATCGCTGCGTTCCAGCGCATATTGTAGCGTTTGGCCAAGGGGCCCTCTTCGCCAGCGATCAAATCATCAACATAACGTACGGTTTCATCAAACCAAAAACGGCGGTTGGCCATATTGATAGCAAACTCCTGAGTGTCTTCAGGCACCTTCAAAACGTCCTGAGTTAGAAGAAATCCACTATGAGTTAAATCAAGTGTATAGCAGCGAGTCGGCCCACCCGTTGTTAGCACCAACAGTGTAGCGGGCCCGTATAATACATACCCTGCGCACAACTGATTCTTACCCGGTTGGCTGAATTGTAAGGGGCTATCGGCAGGAACATCGTCTCGCGCCGAATAAACGGTGAAAATGGTCCCGATTTGGCCATTAATATCAATATTGGATGAGCCATCCAATGGATCAAAGGCAACAATGTAGGGCGCTCCTTCTGTTCCAGCTATTACATTGTCTTCTTCTTCCGAAGCGATGGTGCGAACGGAAACGTCGTCCAACAACATATCTCGAATTAGCTGGTTGGACAGAACATCCAGCTTCTTTTGTGTCTCGCCTTGAATGTTCTCATCCAGCGTTGAACCTAAAATTCCGGAAAGCTCTCCTTGGCTGACCCGGAATGCAATTTCCTTGGTTGCGGCAAGTAGAGTGCGGATCAGCATTATAAATTCGATGCTCACGCCATCACTTATCAAGGTAGGTACAAGTCGTTTCATCAGAATTCCTTTATCGGTATATTTTGCTTAGTTTGTTGCATTGATCATCGTCCAAGGTGCGTAAGCTGCGCCAATAAATGAGTGTTGTAACTACTAGTAGCGATCCAGGCAGTTCAAGTCTGCAAAAGATTGCTCTAGTCGGGCTGTCATTGCTTCTTCAGATTTGAGCAACCAAGCACGTGGATCATAGTATTTCTTATTAGGCTTATCTTCACCCTCTGGATTGCCAATTTGGCCCTGCAGATACGCGTGCTTGCTGTCGTAGTAATCTTTAATTCCGCGCCAACCGGCCCATTGTGTATCAGTATCAATATTCATCTTGATTGCGCCATAGCCGATCGCTTCGCTAATATCTCGCGGGTCCGAACCCGAACCACCATGGAAAACAAAGTTAAGTGAATTGTCCTCCAAGCCAAATTTTTCTGCTACATAGGCTTGCGAATTTTTCAAAATAATCGGCGTTAACTTCACGTTGCCAGGTGTATATACGCCATGCACATTGCCAAAGGATGCCGCGATTGTGAACTTGTCACTGATTGCGCTTAATATTTCGTAAGCATAGGCAACGTCTTCTGGCTGAGTATAGAGCGAAGCACTGTCTATGCCAGTGTTATCGACACCGTCCTCTTCTCCTCCGGTACAACCCAACTCAATTTCCAAGGTCATCCCTAATTTACTCATACGTTCGAGATAGGTCGCGCAAATCTCGATGTTTTCGTGCAACGGTTCTTCCGAAAGGTCGATCATATGCGAGCTAAACAAGGGGACTCCGGTTTTCTCGAAATATGCTTCGCCAGCATCCAATAAACCGTCGATCCAGGGCAATAGCTTTTTAGCGGCATGGTCGGTATGCAATATGACTGGCACGCCATAGGCTTCGGCCGCGGCACGAACATAGTGCGCAGCCGCAACGCCGCCCAAAATGGCTGCCTCCTGTCCTTCAACCTTTAAGCCTTTGCCCAAAAAGAAACTCGCACCGCCATTGGATAACTGAACGATAATCGGTGAGTTTACCTTTACGTCCGCATCCAGCGCAGCGTTTACCGAGTTGGTGCCGATGACGTTTACCGCGGGATATGCAAACTGATTGCTGCGTGCCACGTCAAACAACACTTGGACATCGTCGCCGGTTACTATACCCGCTCTAATTTGATGCTTCAAAGCTGAATAGCTTGTCATCGGGGATTCTCTTTACATTCGAACACTTAGATTGGCTCAGAACTTGGCAATACTATTGATGCGGGTAAGATCATTTTTTAGGCACACCGGAAAGCAAACCAAATTGATATTCTGATTAATCTTCAACCGTCGCTGGGATAATTGCACCACGGTGTTGGATTACCGCTGACGCCAAAATATGGCCTGCAGAACAGGCATCAATTATAGAAGAGCCCTTAAGTCGTGCGCCCAAATATCCAGCATTGAATGAGTCACCAGCGGCTGTTGTATCTACGGGATCGACTACTCTAGCCTCAACGAGTTTGACTTTAGTACCGTCAAGCGCCAAGCAGCCATCCCCACCCATCTTCACAACTATCTCCGGCACTCCGTGGTCACGCAGAGACTGCATGACTTGGACTGCGGTAGTAAAACCAAAAAGCATTGCTTCATCTTCCAAAGTAGGCAGAGCTACATCGGTTAGTTGGTACATTCGAGAGTATGCCTGCTGGGCATCAGTTACGCCAGGCCACAAATTGGGCCTATAGTTACCGTCAAATACAAGCTTTCCGCCCAGCTGACGATACTTTTCCAACAAATTGAATAGGCGTTCGCGCGACTCACTTGACAGTATGGCCAAACTTATCCCAGAGAGATAAACATAGTCATAACTAGAGATAGATTTAAGCAGCACTGCTACTTGGTCAGGATTGTCAAAAATCCGGCTGGCGGGTGAACTTCTACGCCAGTACAAAAATGAGCGTTCGCCATTTTCGTCGACATTAATCATGTACATACCCGGCACCGAATTCGGCATACGTGTTACTAATGAACAATCGATCCCCTCGTTTTTCCATTCGTCAATCAACCAGTCACTCATGATGTCATCGCCGAGACCAGTCACATAACTAACATCAATGTGAGCCCTGGAGAGATAAATCGCTGCATTCAGCGTATCGCCTCCATAGCTCATGCTCAAGGGCCATGTACGCTCAGCGCTTTCATGGTCACTGTGCGTCAATTCCAACATACATTCGCCAATTACGGCCACTGATACAGACATAATTTACTCAAGCTCTAATGTGTAATTCGCAATTCTAACTGTCTAGCTCACTGTCTACGAAAACAACAAACCACCGTTAATATCCAGATTAACCCCATGTACAAACGAGGCTTCATCAGAAAGCAAGAAGCTCACCGCAGTGGCGACTTCGTCAGATTTACCCTCACGTCGCAATGGTGTGCCATTGGCTACATTCTTGCGTACTTCGTCTTTGGTAAACGTGTCGTGGAATGTTGTGGTAATCATTCCAGGACAAAGTGAATTAATGCGAATACCTTTTGGACCAAGCTCTTTTGCCAAGGCTCGAGTAAATGTGATTACCGCTCCTTTTGAAGTGGCATAAGCAGATGCCCCTGGGCCACCGCCGTCTCGCCCTGCTTGAGAGGCAAAATTCACTATTGAACTACCGTCAGCCATTAGTGGGGCAACCGCTTTTATTGTCAAAAACGTGGAATTTAAGTTGAGATTCATAACCTGGTCGAAAAAATCCTCGTCCATCTCGTCTAATGTTTTGCGCTGAACTAAACCACCAACAATGTTTACCAATCCGTCGACTTGCTGGCCATAGGCCTCGGTAGTTTGCTTTACCAAAGATTCAACATCCGCACTGCTAGTCATATCACCTTTAATAATGATTGCTGGCAAGCCGTTCGCTGCAAATTCCTCACGTAAGCTGTTGGCTTGATCTTCACTACCGAAGTAGTTAATCGCAAGCTTTGCACCCTGTGCAGCTAGTTCTAAAGATACGCTGCGGCCGATATCGCGAACGCCACCTGTGACGATGATTACTTTGTTTTCTAGTTTCATAATTTTGCTTCTCTACGTTGTAAATTCATTCAAACGTTATTAGTTGATTAGTTCTTAGGTTTCAATGGCTCTATCGTGGGACATAAAATCAAAATACTGGCCATGGCGATCACCGCCAATGCAGCGCCAATAACGAAGGCCGGCGTATAATTGCCACCTGACGTCAGCCAGGGAACGAGTGCCGTCAGTGCCACCGCGCCTAACTTGGCCGCCATTCCAGAAAATCCCGCAAGCGTACCAACCGTCTTGCCTCCAAAAAAATCACTCGGAAGCGTTTGCACATTACCAATTGCCGTTTGAAACCCAAACAATATCACTGCCATCAAAAGCACTGCATTTACTGGCTCTCCCGGGTTTGCCATTGCTAACAACGTTGGCAACATAATCAGGCAGCCAAGGCTTATTGTGACCTTGCGCGTCTTATCAATTGTCCAACCAGCCTTAAGTCTATTCTGTGCCAGCAAACCTCCAAACCAAGCTCCCAGCATTGCACCTACATAAGGCACCCAACCGTAGATACCGATAGTTTTCACATCCATCCCATAAACCTCAAAGAGGTAAATTGGGATCCAGAAAACAAACAGCCACCAAATCGGGTCAATCGCCGCAGAAGCAATAATCACTCCCCAGCTCTGCTTGTGAGATAACAACTGCTTGGTTGAAGGGTTGTACCCGTCATCAAATTCGCCATCGCCATCAAGGTCCTGGTTTTTTTGACCACTCAAAATATATTGTCGCTCTTCTTCGGTAATCCAAGGGTGTGTTTTCGGTGGAGATTTTACCAACACCAACCACGGGATCAGCCATAGCAATCCAGTTAGGCCAACGATTACAAAAATCATTTTCCAACTGAAATAAACAGTCAAATATGCGATCAAGGGTATTGAGATAATCCCCCCTATTGCAGCACCAGAATTAAAAATACCTTGCGCCAGTGCTCGCTCCTTGGTTGGAAACCATTCGGCGTTTCCTTTGGTTGCGCCTGGCCAGTTACCAGCCTCTGCGATACCCAAAATTGCGCGAAAAAAAGCAAAACTTAAAACACCACGTGCGAAAGCATGCAGGACAGTCGCGATAGACCATAAGCCGATCGACAAGGCAAAGCCTATTCGGGTTCCAACCCAATCAAATATTTTACCAAATATCGCCTGACCAAATGCATATGAAAACACAAATATTACGGAGATCAGCGCGTAGATTTCCTTGCGTTCGTCGGGAGATTTATCAGGATATAGATCAGCCGCAATATCCGGCCAAAGGACGCTGAGTGACTGACGGTCTATATAATTGATGATGGTTGCAAGCGCAATCAGTAATACGACCCACCAGCGCAGGTTTTTTATTTGCATTATTCTTCTCCGTCTAGAAAATCTTCACGTACTGGGTTAAAAATATCAATTAATACACCCGCTTTCTTACACACCGCGCCATGTAATTGATTGGGCTCAACATAGAAAGAGTCACCTGCTCGCAAAAGCTTTGTTTCTCCATCAATTTTTGCTTCAAATTCACCACTTTCTACGTAAGCTACCTGGCTGTGTAAGTGATCATGCTCATAGCCCACGGCACCTTCCTCAAACCAGACCTTAACGGCCATCAAATCTGGACCATAGCCCAGGATCTGGCGCTTGATTCCATTGTCTACTTTTTCGACCTTGCTCGGATCAGCGATCACAAATTTAGGGGATTGTTTATTCATAGTGATTTTTCCGTTTCTAATAATCTATCTTCAATATGCGCTTAGTATTTAACCTAGCGTTGGCTTTTTTGAAAAGTGTTGTCGGACAGTTCTGCGGTGTTGATCTCATCGCTGTTGAGCTCCTTTAATATTATTTCTGGAGTATCTTCGAATTGGTTGTTATTAATCTTTGTTCTGGGCTCAGCTACTGTGTGCATAACGGTTATTGGCTTGCTGTTGAAAAATCTATTATTGTTAATATTGGTAACTTGCACGCCATGCAAAAATATTGAGCTCTCGGACTTATTTCGTTTACCGAAGCCAATATTTTTAAGTGTCGTATTAGTCAACTCAAAGTGAGGGCCAAAGGTACTTTCATCTGTACCCCCACGATAGAGATCAACTAAATCACCCTCTACTGATTCAAAAAGTGAACCTCGGATCGTCACGTACTCGGCATTGTAGATACCGTAGTCATCACTCTCTTTATCCAAGCCAAGAATCGCTCCTGAGATGTTTATAAATTTTGAATTAGTAATTTCAATCCGATCTGCGAATGTTCCCTTGGCTACACGCAAAAAATTAAATGAGTGATTTACATCCAAATCACTAACTTCACAGTTTTCAACCACCAAATTATAATTACTGAGCATTGATCTTCGCTGCGTTCTAACAACCGCATTCCCTGCACTATCTGGCGACTCACTACCATTAATTTTTAAGCCACTAATTTTTAAATTGCCGCCCTGTTGGATCTCAAACAAGGCATCACGTTCAAAAGCCAGTGTCACATTCGACGAGTTTGACTCGGCTCTAAGTGTGATTGCCTTATTTAAGTTCAAAACTTTTCGAACTGTATAAACACCATCAGCCAAACTCAGTACATCACTGTTTTCTGCGTCCTTCAAAGCATTAAAAACGGAGTTTAATCCCGGCTCAACAGAAATTGTTTTGCCTTGATCAAAGATTGGTGTGGCATCTGGCTTCACATACCAGCTAACGCCCACTTGATCTTTTGTGATGGGTAGAAGCTTTTGTGAAACTCCGACCTCGGTGGCGTTAGCTAACATCAAACCGTTCGGCGCTCGGCTAACGCTAAGAGGCGCATTTATAAATCCTTGCTTGAGCTTAAAACCTTCAACATTATTTACAGCGTTTCCATCAAATTCTATACCACTTATATCGTCGTAAATAGTGAAAGGGTCACGTCTATCTTCATTAAAGATAAGATTATTTGTAAACTTAGTTCTTAGTGGCACCGCAGTGCGTTCAGAATCACTTCCGGCCGCTAACTGGATGTGGTCAGAATTGATCAAGGAGTTGTTCTCTATCAACGAGTCTTCAACTTGATGGTAGCGATTAATCACAGAGTTCGGCACGCCGTTCATCACTACCAGGGCACCACCAAAGCGGTAACCCGTCAAACCCTCCATATAGTTGTTACGAACTGTCTGTCGTTTATTGATAACTCGAATCCCACCCGTGTGATCAACTCCATTACCTAAAAAAATGTTGTTCTCAACGAGCGTGTCGTTACCGTGACGCATAGTCAAGGTCCCGCGAGACTCAAAGAACACATTCCCAATAATTTTATTACGACTCGACTTGTTAGAAATTATCTCCACCTCACCATCACAACGATCAAAATAATTATTCTCAACAACAGTGAACGAATCGCTTAGAGAGTGATGGCTTGTTCCGACCCGGATTGATTCACCACCATTCGAGCCAAGCATTGGTCGTGGGCCAAAATAGTTATGATCAATTCGATGGTAGTTTTGAAAGCTGGCTTCGTCGTCTCTGCGTACAGCCAATGTAACGCCTTTGTTACTTTTGCCTTGCAAATGATTGTGGTCAAACCGATTATGTTTGCCATACATTGCGACCCAATAATCACCGTTATGACGTTCTGGGTTGTTAAAATCGTGAATAACTACTTCAGTAACACGTGAATGATTGGCCGGCTCTTCTTTGCTTTTACGAAAAGAAATCACGGAACTGGTTGGAGTATACCCATCCTTAAATACCAGACCCGATACTAACAAATGTTCACCCGCCAGACTCAGATTCGATTGACCATCGAGGATTACTTCTCCCTTAGTCTCAACCGTCAATGTGATTGGTTGGTCGACTGTTCCCTGACCCTCAAACACGATCTCAAAGTCTGACCACACACCATTTTTTAGAATGATGGTATCACCTGCTTCCACCTTAGATACGGCTTCAGCGTACCCCGCTTGGTCACTGACTAAATACTCGGCTGCACTGCTGTTAGACGTAAAACATAAGACACAGCAAGTAACGGTGACCTGAATGACGGTCCTTGTGAAAATACTATTTAGCATAATGGTTATAAATTTTTGTAAGGACTTTACTGTTTTGAAGGTGTCTATTTTTCTGTAGGAAGGTCTTATAAAGGCCTGTGTTCAAGCAACACTACAATACATTGACGCTCTAATCGCGCACCGTTGATCATTTGTAGAAAACCAAAGTACACACTTTCTTTCGTCAACTGTTCTCGCCAATTGTTGTCACCAATCGAATATAATGAGTGGACAACAAAATTCAAATAGATGAACAGATTTCTATTTGCCCGAAGTTTGCTGAGAACGGCATTGTATTACCAATGCTTTAAAATAGTTCATAAAGAATTATACAGTTTGTAATACCAATTTACAATATTAATTAGGTCCTGACGTCCGATATCGACTGGCCACAGTGAATCATTGAAAAAACTCAGCAATTTTTCAGGCTTGAGTTGAGGCTTAAGGACATCCAAACAGTCGGCCCCGTTTTCACAACATATTGTTTATCAGCGTGCGTACCTAAAAGGCTTGTGAGCCGTTGGCCAAACATGTATTACAAATTATGCGGTTGTCAACCGAACTAGTGATTAATACCGTCATCTAAAATACACAATAAGCGCCCAAAGGGCGGCGAAGGAGCGGCGAAACCTTGCCGCCTTTAGAACTCGCACAACGATTTCAAGGAAATCGGTTCACGGCATCGTGGCCTCTGGAAGCCTCCCTGATAAGCGCGAGTGACTCGCTGAGAAGCCATGTGCCCACCAACAAATTTATTCGAGCTCCTCCAAATACTTAATTCATTAAACCCGGATTATGTATTAGAAATATACTCGGCAACAGCTCCTGCGTTGCCCTACCTCCTGCTCCATGCAGTCGTACGAATGAAAGTAGCTTTGAAAACAATGACTTTCTCGAATTATTTCGCTCACCATAGAGTGACTATGGCATCGCCAAATAATCCTTCGAAAGCCCTTGTTTTCTTTGCTATTTTCCTTCTCGCAACGATCCCTAATGCATAATCCGGGTTAAAGTTTGAAACACACTTGTGTGGCACATCGAAACAGGTAATCTGGATACAGCCGTGGCAGAAGAGTAAATGATCACATTTTGAATTTTGGGCGGCATCCGAGCCCTTAACCGTCGGACGCAAAGGCCGTCGGACGCTAACACTGTCCTATATTAGAATCATGCCACAGCTCTCATGCTACCGCTCTCATACCACAGCTCATAGCTGCGAGATACAATTATAGTTACGGCGCGCACAAATCGAGTACAGCAAAATTTAGCAAGCAAGAAAACGAATTGATGGTTACTGCCTTTAACTTTAACGAGCCATGCCTATCTAAGAGTGGAATCAGTCAATCGGTCAGCCGAAAAACGCTCTCTAGTTAGTGAAAGCTTCTGCCGAACGGCTTTGACAGCGTCTTCTTCTGTAGCGCTATGCAATGCGTCAATGGTCCGAGTAAAGTGCTGGCGCATAGCCGCTCGAGCAGCTTGAGGATCTTGGTTTGCCAAGGCATTGTAGATCATTTGGTGCTCTTCCAGCCTGGTTTGTATATCTTCCATACAAACTGCCTGATGCGCAACTCTAATATAGTGCAGGTCTTCCTGTGCCGTCCAAAGGTTTTCTACCATGACGGCAAGTACACGATTGTTGGTTGCTCTGGCAATAATTGAATGGAACTTTCGATCCGCACTATCTGCGCCTAACTCCTCCTGCTTGTTTTCTTTGGCCATATCCACCAATACATCCCGCAATGATTCTAGTTCTTCAGATGTGATCATTGAAGCAGCTAGAGCGGCAACCTCCCCTTCTACCACCACTCTTGCTTCCATTAATTCGAACGGGCTGGCAACGCCACTGGTTATCTTTTTCTTGGCTACGGCATCACTCACGTACATCCCAGAGCCACCTTTTACAGCAATCCTGCCTTTCGCCTCCAAGGCGATCACCGCTTCACGAATGGTGGGTCGACTAACATTGAATCGCTCCGCAAGTTCGCGTTCAGGTGGTAGTCGGCTGCCCACGGGGTATTCTCCCGAATCAATTAACACCAACATTTTTTCAACGACTGTACGATACAAACGCTTTCCACTCATACGGAACTTGCCTCTAATTTTCTAGATTAATAATTGTAAAAAAACTCAGTCAAACTATTGTAATTGGTAATACAAAATATTTCTTGCCATTATGCAAAAATTACACAAATAAGAAATTCATTATCTCCCTTGAGGGAAAAAATTAACGCATCTCGCATCGAACCTACTCCACGATACTTACCGGCCCGCGCCATTTGTAGCTTTTACCACCAAAAACTACTTCTTGGTCAGTCTGAGCTGTGACACCTTTTCTATTCGAAACCATCACCGTGAGACGGCGATGGTCTTGAAGTATAATTTCCACCACAGATCCCACCTCATCAAAACCAATAACTTGAACACTCTTAACTTCCCCACGCGCCCCAACTGATTGTTCACTGGCTTCGTCATAGTAACCATGGGTTTCCAATACATTCGCAAATAAGTGATCAGCACCATGCTGACGAAGCACCAACATCGGTTCGTTGCGTAAATTGAACTGGGGATCATTCGCACCCGTACGAGCAAAAATAACCTCTGAGCTCTCACTGTCACCACTACTTATGAGGCTGTAGTAGCTATTACCCATTAACCAGCTAATTAGGCCACCTTGAGGCGTCGCACCACTGGCAAGCTTCCAGACGTGTTGATAACCAAATTCATTACCTAGAGGTTTTAATACTGGTTCGCTTTGGTATTCGAAATCTGTACGAATTATTTGCCCACCGTAGTGCAATAAATAATCATATTGATGTTCCTCTTTACTGCTTGACCTAAATAGATCAATCAATAAAGGATTATCCACCCCTTCAACTTCAAGCAGTATTACAGTACGCTGCTGTTCCACATCAGGATAGTAATTGCTGATAGTCGCGCTCATTGCCTGAAGTTTGTCTTCACCAACAACAAAGAAATGTTTGCGGCCCCAACGAGACTCGGCGGTTGCAGTATCACCTCCATTTTGGCTGCATTGATCCACAACCACCGTGTTGTGTGCCAGCGTCTGTTTGGCGTAACTTTTATTCTCAGGCAGATACCGGCCGCCAAATTTGGACTGAATATTCACGAAGCGAGCAAAACCGTAATCGTGTAAAACTTCCTGATTATGATTAAACAGGCCCAGATGAAGCCCGTCAAAATGACCATGATCTAGAGCAGAGTGAAACTTGTGATCACTGCCGTGTTGACCAAACCAGAGCAGCGCCATTGTTTCATCGTCGTCGACATTATGGTGGCGAAGAATTGCCAAGCCACCTCGATCACCCTCTGCACCATCATTCAGAAACACGCTGCCCCAATTGAACTTGTCTGACGAGTCAGAGGCGATAACAGCTTCTGAAAGGACGGCCCCACTGCGATGCACCCACACTTTCTGCTGATGCTTAGCCATAGCCATCAAATTACTGTCTTGATGGTATCGCTGGTAAGACAGGCTGGTTGCAATCAATAACCCTTCATCGTCAATACTCATAGATATTGAGGAATCATTCAGCGCTGGTAACACACCATCTGGAAAGGCCGTAGCCATAAGAGCGTCAGTAGTTTTTTTAATAACCTGTCTATTAAAATTATAAATATCTAACTCAGGCTGCCGTCTCTCTATTGCTTCGGCAAACAAATAAATAGGCCTGATCGCGAACCGGTGATAATACGGACCTTCCATATAATAACCATCTGGCGAAAACAATTGAGATAGCTGCGCTAAAAATCCTCCGCTTACGCTATCTCCTTTCAATCCATACAACGCCAGATCGACACTTGCTTGGTCATCAATTGCATAGCCACACATCCCCACACCTGCGACAGCCCACACTCCATGATTGTGTACAATGTCAAAATCATGCGCATAAGTTTCCACAAACATCTCGATCATTAACTTAAATAGGTCGTCTTCAATCTGATCCCGTTCGTTTTGCGTCAATGTATGACGAATACAGGAATATGCGTTGGACGCGTATAACATCCACATATTTTCATTTAATGTTTGGTGAAACAATCGGCCTGGGGGATTAGTATCACGACTTATGTTTAAGCCCAAAGTTGGATACACCTTTGCATACGACAAAAGCATGCTCTTAGAATATTCTAGATAATCATCCTCGCCTGTTATTAGATACAAACGTGCAGCGATATCCAGATAGATATAGTTTTGCTTGTGACGATTGTGCTCATCACCGCCAGCTTCTCCATGCCCCGGCACTTCAATGCCTATTTTCATGTACTCCTGCAATAGTTCTATCTCGGCGGAAATAGAATCCCCAATTAATCCAGGCTGCCCAATGTGGCCACGTAATTCCTCAGCCTGTTCAAAACTTATCAGCAATGGTTGGTAATTCATTGTACTCCTCCTTGTTCAACCGCTAAAAATCCCTTCCAGCGATACATTGCGTTATCCGTTTCTATTTGATGATTGGTTTCTTGAGTAACATCGCGTTGATTACTGAGCATAATAGTTATGGGGGATTCTAAACCAAGAATTTCCACCACTGAGCCAATAGCATTGCTGCATATCACTTTTATTTCAGTTAATTTACTAGTGGAATCAGTGCAAATCTCGTTTGCCTCAGAAAAATAACCATGCGTTTCCAGTACTGAAGCAAACAGATGATCTGACCCATTCTGTCTTAAAATAAACCCTGACTCGCTACGCAAATTAAACTCCGGATCATTTGCCCCAACCCGAGTGAAAATAATTTCTGCATCTGCTCGACACGCCCCCAGCCAGGTATAAAAACTGCTGCCCTGCAACCAACTAATCTTTGCAGTATCAATCGGCTTGCCGCGAGACACATCCCACAGGTGCTGATACCCACAGTCACTACCTAAAGCTGCCAGCTCACTGTTCGCGCGACATTCGAAGTTAGTGTCTACAATCTGCCCGTCCAGATGCAGAGAATAATCATACTGATGTATTGCTTGACTATTAAGGCGAAACAAATCAATCAGCAGTGGCTCCGGCAACTCAGGGACCTTGAGTAGCACTAGGCTGCGTTGCTGCTCTACCCCTGGATAAAAATCATCAGCGAAAGCGCTGACTGCCTGCAAAGAGTCACTATCCCCTACAAAGAAATGGTGTACTCCCCACTTTTCATCAGCTCTACTAACATCACCCGCATTTTGACACTGTTCGTCAATAGCCACTGCGTTGTGCGCTACTGTTTGACGTGCATAGCTTTTGTTTTCTGCAAGATAACGTCCGCCAAACTTAGGCTCAACATTCACCCAACGACAAAAACCGTAGTCCTGCAATACAACCTGGCCCCGATTAAAAAAACTAATCCCCAGCGAGTCAAAGTGTCCGTGTCCAGCGCCGTGTTGTCCATAATCCATCACTAGCTGCGTCGTATCTCCTGCTTCGCCATTCATTCGCATAAAAGTATTTGCACCACGCTCTCCTTGCGGACCGTCAGCCAAATCAACACTCTTCCAATGCGGGGACTTTCTATTCTTCTCTTGCGCAACAGCCCTAGACAATTCCAGCCCATTTGGGTGTAGCCATACTTCCTTTTGTATCTTGGCCATGCCATGCAAAACAGCATCCTCTTTATAATGCTTTGCGCACGAACTGACAGCAATTAGGACACTCGGGTCGGAGATATTCTTAGTTTTTGAGGCATCGCTTAAGGCAGGGAATTGTCCATTAGGATAGGCTGTCGCAAGTAAAGATTGAATAGTTGTTCCAATCACGCCGTTTTTGTGATTAAAAATATCTAAATCTGGACGGTGGCGATGTAGGGCTTCTGCAAACACGCAAACCGGTTTGATTGCAAAAGCATGATAATAGGGCCCTTCCATGTAATAACCAGAAGGTGAAAACAAATTATTTATCTGTGCTAAGAAACCTCCTGTCTGTGCGGTACCATCCAATCCATTGACAGACATATCAACATACTTATTTTCACCAATGGCCAAGCCGCAAATACCGACCGCTGCTACAGCCCAAAGGCCGTGATTGTGAATACGGTCGAAATCATAATCATACTTAACAGTAAACATCTCCAACATTGGGTGAAATAAGTCTTCGATAATATGGCTACGTTGCTTTTCAGTTAACCATGATGAAATGCAACTAAAACCTAAGCTGGCATTTAACAGCCAAATATGCTCGTTCAGTATCTGGTGAAACAGGCGTCCTGGCGGATTGGTATTGTGTTGGAATTGAATATCGAAACTCCGATAACAATCCGCATAACGTAGTAATTGATCAGCTGCAAACCGGGCATATTTTTCTTCGCCGGTAAACTGGAACAAGCTTCCTGCCAAGTCAATGAAATAAGAGTTTTGTTTATGCTTATTATGCTCATATCCTCCAGCGTCCCCTTGTCCTGGCGTCTCTACTGGTAAAGCAAGATAGCTATCCATTTCCGAGATATGCTTTTCAAGAGAAAGGCCTATTAAACTTGAACCACCCAATTCCCTTTGAATTTGTTTTGCCTCCACGCGATCGAACAGCACGGCATTAATGTATGGTTGATTCATGGGCAATAAGGGCAAAAGACTTTGATAAGGATAATGCCCAATGGTATCAGGAACTAAAAACCAACAACACCATATTTGTAATATATTTTATTATTACCTCTATGTATGACAATTGTTTGTATTTGTATTACATTTTTGTTAGTGTTGGTCGCTTATGTCTGGTGATCAAAGTAATAACTCTTAACTATCCGGCATTTGAACAGTTACGCACAGATACTCATAACACGAATAAATTTTCATGTAGAAAAACATATTGGCTTGAATAAGGCCAAAGCGAGGAAAGTAAAATGAATATCGACGTAGTTATAGTTCTTGTCTACTTTCTCTTTTTGATCGCAATCGGTTGGACGTTCAAATCATTTTCGACCTCCACGAGTGATTATTTTAGAGGCGGCGGTAAAATGCTCTGGTGGATGGTTGGCGCCACTGCTTTTATGACTCAGTTTAGCGCATGGACCTTTACTGGTGCGGCAGGTAAAGCCTTCACTGATGGATTCGCAGTAGTGGTTCTCTTTCTGGCTAATGCTTTTGGTTACTTTCTTAACTACATCTATTTCGCCCCCAAATTCAGACAGCTAAGGGTAGTGACAGCGATCGAGGCGATTCAAAAGCGGTTTGGTCGAGTTTCAGAACAGTTCTTTACCTGGGGCAGTATGCCAGACAGCTTAATCTCAGCTGGCATATGGCTAAATGGTCTGGCTATTTTTGTTGCTGCGGTATTTGAAATCCCCATGGAAACAACAATCATATTCACCGGAGTCGTATTGCTTATTATGGCAATCACCGGTGGAGCCTGGGCCGTAGTAGCGTCAGATTTTATGCAAATGCTTGTCATTATGGCTGTGACTATTACTTGTGCTATTGCTGCTTATTTTCACGGCGGCGGAATTACCAATATCGTTAGCAACTTCCAAGGGGACTTTTGGGTTGGTAACGATCTCAACTACGTAAGCATATTTGTACTGTGGATCGTATTCATATTTGTTAAACAGTTCGGTGTTATGAATAATAGTATAAACGCCTATCGATACCTCTGTGCGAAAGACAGTGAGAATGCTAGAAAGGCCGCTGGATTAGCATGCATCCTAATGATCGTCGGGCCTTTAATATGGTTTCTGCCACCTTGGTATGTCAGTGCATTTATGCCCGAATTTGCCGACGCTTACGCCAGCATGGGCAACAAAGCCGGCGACGCCGCCTATTTGGCATTTGTTCAAGAAGTCATGCCCGCAGGAATGGTTGGACTATTAATGTCTGCGATGTTTGCAGCGACTATGTCATCTATGGATTCTGGATTGAACCGTAACGCTGGCATATTTGTGCGCAATTTTTACTCACCTGTTTTACGCCAGGGTGCGACTGAGAAAGAACTGATGGCGGTGAGTAAAATATCTACTCTTGTGATGGGAATTCTCATCATCTCACTAGGTCTTTTCATCAACTCATTAGTTCACTTAAGTTTGTTTGATATTGTTTTAAATGTTGGTACGTTGATCGGTTTCCCAATGCTCATTCCCGTTTTGTTGGGAATGTGGATACGCGACACGCCTGATTGGTCTGGCTGGTCAACTTTAATCGTGGGCGGCATTGTTTCCTATATATTCGGCATTGCCCTAACAGCGGAACACGTTGAATCAATACTTGGTCTCGATCAACACCTAACTGGTCGTGAATGGCCTGATCTTAAAGTTGGGGTTAGTTTGGTTGCACATGTGGTCTTCACTGCTGGTTATTTCGTATCAACAAAGCTTTTCTTCACGCAACGTAGTGCAGAACGAGAGGCAGAAGTTCAAGAGTTATTTATGGATTGGAACACACCCGTCGTAGCTGACAGTGAAGAACAAGACACATTAGACACTAAACAGAGAGCCATACTCGGAAATTTAATCAGTGTTGCGGGGTTTGGCGTTTTAGCCATGGCACTGATTCCAAATAGCATTGCCAACCGGGGATTATTTCTTCTCTGTGGCAGCATGGTGCTAACCGTGGGCATTCTATTGATTCAAGCATCGCGCAAACCTCATAAACATTCGAAACACAATACTGGTGCATCACTCCCTGAGCACGATTAGCGGACTCAATCAAAACGCCACAGCACCCTTCATGACCATTCAACACTCGACGGGTTCGAGCAAACTACAATGACGCCATCACGATCAGCGTTTGCAAAGCGAAATTTTTCGCTAGCCTGGCCGTTGGCCTTAAATGCATTATTGATGCAGTCCATGCTGTTGGTGGACACACTTCTGGTGGCGCCTTTAGGCGTAAGGCCACTTGCGTCAATGGGAATTGCGACAACAATTATTGCTCTTGTCTTAGGCCTTCAGTTTGCACTCGCCAGTGGCACTCAACTAATTGTTGGCCGAGCGAAAGGATCGCAAGATAAAGCCGCTTTGACAAAGGCTTTTAAATCAGGCCTGCTGATCAACCTGACCACAGCAATGTTTCTCTGGCTGTGTATTTTGTTTGTCGGGCCTAGCCTGATTGCCGTACTAATAGACGACCCTGCGTTAATTGAACTGACCAGTGCGTATCTTTCTATCGCTCGATATCTGATTCTAATAACGGCCTTTACCCAACTATGTACCAGTTTTTTCAATGGCTGTGGCGAAACGAAAGTCCCACTGAAAGGGTATCTTATCGAGTTGCCTTTTAATATCGTAGTTAGTTTTGTGCTAATTCACGGGATAGGGGAATATACAGGACTGGGAGCAACAGGTGCTGCCTGGGGTAGCCTGACCGCAGTAGGCTTACGAATGTTTTATCTTTTTTATTGTTTGAAAAAAAGTAGCCATCTGGAATCAAACTTCCGCCCCTCAAATAACTTATTGACTGACTGCAGAACACATTTCAAAGAGATATTGCCAATAGCTGCGAATTTCATGGTTTTATCCCTCGGAATGTCCGTATATCAACTACTCTTCGCAAAACTGGATCTGTATTCTTACGCCGCGATTACCTTAATATATCCGTGGATCAGAATGGGTTCACTGATCATAACTGGGTGGGCACATGCTTCTGCCATTAATATCAGCCAGATAATTGGCCAAAAGCAATCCGATGAAATACCTTTGTTCGTGAACGTGTCTATACGACTCGCGATGCTTATCGCTTGTTTTCTCTCGCTGTTGTTCTTTGCGCTAAGCCAATCGATGACTCTTATCTATCCTAACATTGCACCTGAGTCCCATTTGGCTCTCGCAGCAATCGCTCCAATCTATATCCTCCTTCCACTAGTTCGAACCTATAACACCGTTGCAGGGCATTCGATGAGGTCACTTGGCCAAAGTCTCAAGGTGCTGAGAATACATTTTATTAATCAGTGGCTAATATCCTTGCCAATATGTGCTTTGATGGTCTTAGTATTTAAATTATCTGTGTTCTGGGTCTTTGCCATGATTGCTATTGAAGACGTGCTAAAAGCAATTCCTTTTCGCCGGCTAATGAAAAGCACATTAATAAAGTTGGAAAATTAGCCTATTGTTAGCCGAACAAGCTCCTGCTATTTCGCGACTTGTTCTAGAACCCGAGCGATTTTCTGTTTAACAATACAATATTCCGTCGACTCCACAAAACCTATAGAAAAGGTTTTCGGCGTAGTAAGAAATTTTTCTTTGCCAGTGCGACCGAAACCAAGGACAGTCATATCAGGTCGACTTACGTATTCGTCCAGAACATCGTCGTCTTCATGATTGAGTAGATAAAGCATTCGAGGTGACTTAGCGTCGCCAAAGGCTATCCACTCAGGTGCCGGAAAGTCGTCATCAAAGGATTCTGTAATCAAATGTTTTTTTCCATCCACTGAGGCATACCAAAAGTCGGAATCATCCATCTCTCCACCCGGTACGCCTTCATACAAAACCCAGTACTTATACCCTTCACTCACCTTGCTCATGGTGAAGTCACATCGATCCGGATAGAAGTCCCACCGACCTTCCCACTTCCCATTACCTGACGTAAAAACAATCCGAACATGATCATCTGAATCAAATTCAACTATCGAAGTTGAAGAATCCGTTCCAGCATTCATTGCATGGAAATAGCTGCCATCCTGACGGTGTATCGCGTTTGGAAAACCCCTGTATTCACCCTTGTGGCCTGAGCCCGCTTGTTTGTGAAATCCAAGCCAGTCTACACCCTCCTTGTCTACCATGCTGGCCAGGCCGCCACCTTCCTTTTCAAGAAAATAGGTGCCGGCAGGCGTTGTGATGATATAGGCAGAGCCTCCTCCTGCCGAATCATCAACGCCATGTGAGAGCACTACATCACCTTCTGCTCGAATGAGCTCTGCAATGAACAAGCACAAGACCATAGTACAAGAAGTAATTACTTTAATAGGCATGACAGAATCTCAAAGGAATATTGATCAGTTCAGAGGCTATTTATGTTTAAATGTGCGCTTCTTCTTAACAAAAAACCTATTATTAAAATTGTCGAGGCACAAGCAAAAAACACAAACCTACCCCACAGGGGATTGGGAATGAGCGACATAAGCATTACCCCCGCACCCATCAATATCACCATAGTGCCCAATTTGTTTCGTTGTTGGCGGTCGAATTCATCTTGTTCTTCATCCGCGACAACGGGAGTTTCTAAATCCAAAAAGAAACCTTCTCTCTCCGGTTTAAAAACGTCTTTCTCTTCATTGTAAAACAAGGCAGTCAGACAGAAGAATCCTGCGGTCACAAACACGTGTGCGGCCAACGTAAGAATCAAATTCATATCTGTAGATTCTCTACTGGTAAATGGCTCAATGTCGATCAAAGTAGCAAACACCTGTGGAGTGAATACACTGCTGGTAAACCAGGATACAAATAGACCCAGCAATACTGTTGCCCAAGGTGCCCATTGAGGTGTCTTCTTAATAAACAGGCCAACGATTAAAGGAATTAGTAAAGGTACCTGAATCATCGCTGACACGGACATCATCAGGTCAAACAGGCTTAGTTCTATTAAGGACTTGAAGAACAATGCCATGACAATGACGATTACACCGCTGATAAAGCTCAGCAACTTGCTGAAACTCAGCAACTTCTGATCGCTAACGTGTCGATTTCTTTTAGCCAAATACGGTTGGTATACACTGCGCACAAAAATACCGGAATTCTTATTCAGCGCAGAATCCATAGAGGACATCGTAGCCGCAAACAATCCAGCCAACAGCAAGCCAACTGTGCCAACCGGCATGGCATTGCGGGTAAACACAAGGTAGATTGCATCGCCTGCCTTATTGCCCAGCTCTGGATAGGCCGACGCTGCATCAGGATATAAAGATGCTGAAGCCCAAGGTGGGATAAACCAGATAATACTGCCCACACCCATTAAGCACATAGCCAACAACGCAGCTCTACGCGCATTAACCGAATCCTTGGCGTTAAGAAAACGAAATGAATCATGCAGATTCATGATTGTTATCATCTGCTTGGCTAGAAAAAAAACAAAGGTACCAACCAGCAACAATCCATAATTCATATCCGGGCCCATGATAAACCCAGAGGGAAAATTGTTTACCAACTCTATCGGGCCACCGACCTTAACCAATGCCACTATTGCGCAGGCAATGGATACAACTGCGACAACCAAAGTCTGAACAAAATCGGAAGCTACAACGCCCCAGGCGCCAGCCAAAACCGATACAAACACCACCGTGAAACCGGTGATAATGATTGTCATGGTGATATCAGCCTCAAAAACAGCACTCGAAAATACGCCGAGCGCATTCAGCCATATACCTGCATTTATCAAGCTAAATACAATCAAAGCCCAGGAAAAAAACAGCTCGTTTTGATGTCCAAAGCGGCGCTTGATAGCTTCAGTTGGAGTATCCACCCGCATCTGACGAAAACGGTGAGCAAAGTAAGCCCAGCCACAAAAATAGGCAAATGTGTTGGCAAAAAATACCAGACAAACAGCGAAGCCGTCAGTAAATGCCTTGCCTGCAGCGCCAGTGAAAGTCCAGGCCGAAAACTGCATCATGAATGCAGTCGAGCCAACCATCCACCAAAGCATGCGACCACCACCACGGAAATAATCACTGGTGGATTGTTTAGCCATTCCCTTGAATACAAAACCGATTCCCAGGACAAGCAAGAAATACCCGGCAATTACTAGATACTCATAGATCATTAACTTACCCCGTTCTGCTAATCATCAATAAAATTGGCTATTGAAGGTGACTGACATCCACCCAATTGCCATTTTTGCGGATAATATCAATCAGCTGCTGATACTGACTGCCTTCCTTGAAAGTCTGGTAAGGCGCGACTGTTTCACCGCTGATGTCCTTCACCATCTCTCGCATCATATAGCGCCAATTTCGCTCAGTATCACCGTCAACATCTGGCACATCGGCAGCGATTTCCGCAGGCAAGGCCACTTCGCACCATTCTCCACCGTCCCAACCTGCATTGCTTTCATTGTTGAGGAAGAGCGGTCCACCACCATAATGACCTTTAATATATATCGCACCTTTGCTGCCATAAAACACGATGTGGTCTTCGTTAAAACGAGGATTCAATCCTCCATGCTTAAACAATACAGAAACAGGCCTACTGGCATATTGGCTTTGGAGTTGCGCCAGAACGGTATAGGTCCATTCTACGTTGGACTCACCCCATTGCAGCGAAGGATCATTTAAGTCGTCAGGTATGTACTCGCGCCTTGTTTTAAAGTTATGCACTCCATCAACGATTGGTGCCTTCCTCAAATCATCACGAACCTCGCCCATAATCGAAAGGATTTTTTCACCCACGACTGACGTTACAATCGACAGCATATGCGTAAAATTATTATTAAGGCGACCACCACCATCTTCTTTACGGTGTGACCAGCCAAAAGGAATGTCGCGCTCAAGATTAAAGTGTGAGACACACTCAACCTCCAAAGGTTCACCGATCGCTCCTTGCGCAACCAGTTTTTTCGCATGAATGATATGCGGCATGTATCTAAAACTGGCTGCATAAGCCGTCTTTACACCCCTCTCCTTCGCAAGTTGATAAAGCTCTTCTGACGTCTCACCGTCTTGCGTGAGCGGTTTATCGCAAAACACATGACAGCCATGCGCAATGGCCTGTTTGATGGGCTCCACATGTGCCCCACCCGGCGTCGCAATGGAGACGATATCTGGCTGACAATCAAGTAGGGCTTGCGGCCAGTCGGTTCCAGCGTAGGGGATACCCATTTTTTCAGCCACTTCCTTCACGATCGCTTCAGTTCTACCGACTATACCGACCACTTCAGCACCCGCGTACCTAAACGCTTCGGCGTGCCCTTGGCCAGCAAAACCAGTTCCGTGTATCAAGACACTTAATTTTTTACTCATGTGTTTTAGATCCAATAATATGTTTGTCGTGTTGTTGCGTTAGATACCTGCCCTAATGACGATGTTCTACCACCCGTTAGCAGTCACTTGATTGCTTGATGTTAGCAAGCGTATCGTCGTTCGTAATGGATGGCATCAGCAATACACACAGCGCCCTATGTTAGTCGTTGCACCCCAACCTTCAATTACCATAGAGAGCATTCTCCGGGCCGATTTTAAAATTGGCCCAAAAGTTGTTAAGGAAGCCCTGATCAAGCCTGGATAATTTCAGGCCGCCTAAAATCATCCAGGCTTGATCAGCGGCTCCTTAAACGAAGGCATGGCAGCTTTCGATCTACTTTTCCAGCTTGAGGAAATAGTCCATTATCTCCGGAACATTGCCATTGCCCATACCCGCATCGACCGCTGCCTGGAGGTTGGTTGAAGTGCCCTCTGCAATTTGAGCCCGCGTACCTAGGTCCTCAACCATTTTAAGGAAATAGCCTAGATCCTTGTTGGCATTAGCGATTGAAAAACCAAGATCACTCACACCATCTATAGCGTAGTTTTTGCAGAACTGCATGAAGGGTGAATTTGACGGGCCAGTCGACATGATATCGAAGAGCTGCTGTCTATCAACGCCCGCACGATCGGCTACTGCGAAGGCCTGCGACATGGCACAGACTGTAGTCATACCCATAAAATTATTGATAAGTTTAGTCGTGTGACCTGCGCCCAACGCGCCCAGATAAAATACATTCTCGCCTTGCATCTCTAGCACTGGCTTCACTTTATTGAAGGTTTCCTCATCACCAGAGGCCATAATATTGAGTAGCCCATCTTTGGCATGCGCTGGAGTTCGGCCAAGTGGAGCATCGATCATACCAGCGCCCTTCTTGGCGAGATCTGCACCAATCTTGCGCGTAGAAGCCGGGATCGAAGTCCCGAAATCTATCACTACGGCGCCTTCCTTAATGCCTGCAAGGATCCCGTTTTCGCCATAGA
>Ga0316189_10000413_pt1 | contig 42556 bp, 42 predicted proteins | sample LowCovwburrow_MG_FD_204930 | JGI IMG/M metagenome (GOLD analysis project Ga0316189, IMG submission 204930) | Coastal sediment microbial communities from Maine, United States - Lowes Cove worm burrow | ecosystem: Environmental > Aquatic > Marine > Coastal > Sediment | place: USA: Maine... | reverse complement strand
AAAGCCGGACGAGCTTGCCAAGCGACCTCAGACAAAATGCCCTTATCTTCCAAGCCACTGAGCGCTTGCGCTGCAAACCGGCGCCGCCCATCATAATGATGGCTTTGATTTTGCTAGGATATTTCGCTGCCATCTGTACGGCCACTCGGCAGCCAAAACTATGGCCAATTAAAACCACGGGCTGATCAATGCCAATCTTCCGGCTGGTTAACAAGCCCATCATGTGATCTGCGTAAGCTGCGGTATCCGCGCCTTGCTCCAGCGCGGTTGTTTGGCCAAATCCGGGGAGGTCAATCATGATATGATGGCCTTGCCGCTTCATCTGTGTGGCCAGCGCGCGCATGCTTTTGTGGGTTTGACCCCAGCCGTGCATCCAGACAAAGACAGGGCCTTTGGTTCTGGTGCCGATCTCGCTGGTAAAATCGATCCGCACTGCTTTTTATCCCGCCTTGAAAATTGTTGAGCCGCCAACCGATGAGTCTGTCCGCCCTAGCCGGGTCGATGATCGCTTAAAACCTTCTTCAATCATTGCTGATGTTAGCTCCAGAAAACCAACAGGCTCGGGTGCATCTTGCCATAGAAACCACGCGAAGCTGCCGGGCACTGTATTTGCTTCATTAAACCAAAGCTCACCGGTTTTACCGTCGCAAAGAAAATCAATTCGAACAGAGCCTGCTAAATCCAGCATATCGAAAACCCGTGTGGCGGTCTCACGGATCAAACGGTCTTGCTTATTCGTAAGCTCATCCGGATTTATCACCCGATTTAAGCTAGCCATGCCTTCGCTTGGTGCGTCGACTTTCGGCGCCCCTGCTTTACTGCCGGACATATATTTTTCAGTAAAATTTAACAGATCGGCCCCGCGCACAGGGCGTTCAATGGCACTGGTCACCGTGTCCCCTGAAGGGGTCCCCCGAACAGCTACGTTATATTCAACCAGGTTGGGCACAAATGGTTCAATGATCGCTTGCCCGTCCATCCTAAAGACAGCCAAAAGCGCTGCCATCAAACCATCCGCGTCATCAGCTTTTGATACTCCGACACTGCTCCCCAAGTTGACAGGCTTGACGATCCACGGACCATCGCAGGTCGGCATTGCATCGCTTAGAGCAGTTCTCAGCCATGCGTCATCAATAAATGCGCCTTTTTCTGGCCGATCAACAACCAGCTCGGGCAGTACGGATAGTCCAGCAGCGCGGGCGGTACGTTTTGTGAAGGCTTTATCCATTGTCGCAGCGGCGCCCAAGGGCCGGCACCCAGTATAGGGAATGCCGGCGAACTCTAGCAGGCCTTGCAGCGTTCCATCCTCGCCGTTACTGCCGTGAATGGCCGGAATCATAATGTCAAAGGGAAGCGCATCTTGCTTTGTCCCTAAGAAGCCCTTCTTGCTAACAAGGAACCTCGGACCACCGCTTGCTGCGCTGGCCAGATCAAGCTGCACCGATGTTAAGCCTTGGCTAGCAGCAGCTTCGACAGGATAGAGGCTGCGCTTTCTAAGGGCGGGGCCCGTCCACATCTGGCCGAGAGGATCCACATAGATTGGAAAGCCATCATACAGCGTGGTGTCTAAGGCATCCAAACACTGCAATCCTGTTAAAATAGATACATCATGCTCAACGCTTCGACCGCCAAAGATCACTGCAACGCGCTTTTTCCCCATGATAACACTCTCCTGATTTCAGTATTCTTTCATATCGCAGCAACAGCTTTGGTGGAAGCTAAATCATTGCGGCTTTGCCAATTCCATCGCCATTCTCATCGCCATTTTGGGCACTAATTGATTGATACTGGCATTGTATGACGAGATAGGGGCAGTGAGGTCGCTTTAAGGTGATGGATTCAACCCCGATCGAGCGCTTCATGGTATAACGCTTGGCTGATCTGCAAATTATATCGTCGAACAATATTTTGGGACGTGAAAAGCGCCCATGTTTCCCATGCCGCTACGGCGCCAATGATAATCAGCCCAGCAGCCGGATTTTCGCCGGTAATCAGTAGAAAAAAGCCTGCAATCATACCAATCCAGACCATCGCCGCTTCCAGCCACTGTCCCAGATACATGTGATGCAGGCCAACCAAAAAGAACCAATTCAGGGCGGCGTATGTATCTGGATCCTTTAGCTGCTTTGTGCGCTGGCTGGTATAATATATCCGCTGGCTCTCGCTGAGACCACGAACGGCTATACGCAGTTGTTCTTCTTCGGCTTTTAGCTCATCAGCATTCATCATTATTCTCTTTGTTCTTTGCCGGCAGCGGGTCGGCGATGGGATGCAACATTGAGCGATCATTGCAGCGCCTCAAGCGTCTCCAGATCATCGGCATGGCGCTAAAAAAGCCATACACCTGCATCGCCTCGCGGGCATACTGGGAGCAGGAGGGCGTGAAATTACAGCTAACCAAATAGCGCTTGCCACCGCCGCGAGACTGATACCAATTAATCGCTTGAATGCTTAGCTTTGTCAGCATCGACCTTCTCGGCTGCTCATTACCGGCCCAGAGTGACAATCACTGCTTCGCGCTGCCAAAACAACATGAACCGCTTATTCTCGAGGACTTGAAAAACGACTTGCCAACCATTCGCCGCTTCTTCGTTGAGTGTAGCTTCTAACTTATCCAGTGGTAAGCCAGATGATCCCAGCAGTAGCGTACCACAACCACCTTCGACAACATATATAACCTTATATTCTTGAAATTTCATTTTGATCCCTATGATTTTTTTTGAGTGAAATATCAGGCTAAACATTATCCCTCGCGGATGCAACTTTGCAATCCATTCTGTCCAATGCTAGGCCAATTGATCAAAAAAAGGCGCCGAGGATAGTCTCAGCGCCTTACGACTTAATTCATTTGGTTTATTCCGAATCTGGTGGGCTGATGACGATCTGGCGGGTCTCACCGTTCGCACCCGGAAAGCCTTCAAACATGGCTTGCAGCATGTATGGCATAATCTCAGGCAGTGCGTTTTTGCGGCTTTCGCTTTCAACACGACCCTCAAACAAAACCTCATCGGTCTCGGCATTGCGAAGGGTGACCTTCAGCGTAGCGGGATAATATGTACGGGCGTAAACCTCATTGTTATCATGGAAAGCAAAAGGATCATGCCAGCCCCAGTAACTATAATTTCTGCTTCTGTAGCCAAAGCCCATGCTGACACGGGGGCGGTTGATCAGCTTTTCACGGCCATCACCAATTTCATATTCAACGACCGCGATGAGATCAGCGGGCTCACCGCCAGCGGGTTGGTATCCTTGACTCTCAAGGTGGCGTCCCAACATGTCAGCGTAGGTGCCAAATTCTAGGCTACCGATCAGGGCTTCATCAGCGGGCATTACGTTCACCGAGCCACCATTCGCGGGTGGCAGATTGTTAAAACGTGTCACATCGCCCTTAAAGGCAGGACCTGAGCAAGCTGTAACCAGTAAACTGGCAAAGGCAACGAACGCTACTTGTACTCTATTCATTCTTTGTCTCCATTGCTGACGAGATTGGTGCGAGTTGATCCTACAATCAAGTCGCAAAGACCTCGCTAGAATTACGATCATACCACAGTATCGCCATGAACCTGAACGGTTCCTGAACAACGGTAATTTTTATCCGATAAAGCCAACGGTTTTTTTAATATCGCGCAAGATAGGGGCTGCGATTTCTTGGGCACGCTCGCTGCCGACTTTTAAGGCACGATCGATTTCCGCAGGGTCGTTCAAAAGACGCGACATCTCAGAGGTGATTGGCGACAAATGATCAACGGCAACATCGACCAAGGCCTGCTTAAATTCAGCAAACCCTTGGCCTTCAAATTCAGCGCAAATGCTATCGCGGGACCGATCTGTCATCGCGGCGTAGATACCGATCAGGTTTTTAGCGCCGGCACGGCCCTCCAAATCGATCGCCTTTCCAGGTAGGGGCTCGCTATCGGTTCTGGCCTTGCGAATTTTCTTAGCAATTGTATCTGGGTCGTCGGTCAGCGTGATTCTGCTCATGTCTGACGGGTCAGATTTGGACATTTTCTTCTCGCCGTCTCGCAAGCTCATAATCCTGGCCCCTTCAGCCATGATCACTGGCTCAACTTCAGGAAAAATATCGGTTTCGAAATCATGATTGAACTTTGCGGCGATATCGCGCGTCAGCTCAAGGTGCTGTTTTTGATCATCACCGACGGGCACATGCGTTGCTTGATAAAGCAGAATGTCCGCCGCCATCAGGTTTGGATATACATATAATCCACAGCTTGCTTTTTCGCGGTTTTTACCAGCCTTGTCTTTGAACTGGGTCATCCGGTTCAGCCACCCAAGCCGCGATACGCAGTTGAAAATCCAAGCCAGCTCAGCGTGACCGGACACTTGGCTTTGGTTGAACAGGATAGATTTTTTCGGATCGACACCAGTCGCGATGTAAGCGGCTGCAGCTTCACGGGTCTGCTGAGCCAGCGCTTTTGGGTCCTGCCAAACTGTGATCGCGTGCATATCCACGACGCAGTAAATACATTCATAGTCGTCTTGAAGACGCACCCAGTTTTTAAAGGCCCCCAGATAGTTGCCTAAATGCATATCGCCGGTGGGCTGAGCCCCCGAAAAGACGCGGTTCTTTATGGTCATTATGATTATCCTTTTCTTGTAGCTGATTGGACCCAGCTACGACCCTAATTTGTCTTGGCGGCTTTTATCGCAAGCCTTGATCCCGGGGTCAAGAAACCGTTGATCTTAGACTACGAATCTCTGATGGCTTTACGGCCCCCATGATCAGGGCAACCACTGCGTAAATCAAAACACCCGCACCGACCAACATAGCCAGCGCAGTGACTTGCTGGCCGGCTGCACCGTTAAAATCGTCGCCTAGATAAGACCGCAAGATGACAAGGGCGGCGCCCATAACCAGACTGGCTACCGTTATCTTTATAACCCGGGCGATCAGCACCCCTGTCGCCCTGTAATGGCCCTCACGGTGAAGGCCAATGTAGAGCATAATGATGTTGCTCCATGCTGCAATCGCGGTCGACAAGGCCAATCCCGCGTGCCCCAGCGGACCGATCAATAGCAAATTTAAGACGATAGCAATCCCCACGGCGATCATTGCATAATAGACTGGCCGCTTCGTATTTTTCCGCGCATGCCAAGCCGTAGTTAAGACCTTACCAATGATATAGGCGGGCAGACCTAAGGCATAAAATCCCAGCGCCATTGCCGCCATTTTGGTGTCATGGCTGGTAAAGGCCGCGCGCTCAAACAACCCGGCGATTAGGGCATCTGGCACTAGGGCGAGCGCAGTTGCCGCAGGGATTGTCAAAGCAAGCGCAAACCCTAGCGCCTGATCCATTGCTTTGCTGGCGGCGTGTTTATCATCGCGGCCCAGTGACCGGCTAATTGTAGGTAACAGGACCGTCGCGACCGCCACGCCGATAACACCGATGGGCAGCTGGTTTAATCGATCCGCGTAAAAGAGCCAGCTGACGCTGCCCTCGGGTAGAAACCGGGCGGCTAGAAACAGATCAACCAGCAAATTAATCTGGATAACACCGGCGCCGATCGCTGCCGGGATGATCACCCGTACTAGCTCACGGGTTCCCTGTGTAACTCTTGGCCAGCGCCATTCAAGCGCCATTCCTGCGCGCCTTAACGCGATTGCTAACCAGAACAGCTGAGCGGCTCCTGCCACCGTCACACCGCTGGCTAGCCACCATGCGGCGGTCACACTACCATCCGGTCCAGCAACCAGCAGCGCGGTAATCATACAGATGTTCAGCAAGATGGGCGCCGCCGCCGCTGCCGCATATCTATCCAGTCCGTTTAGGCATCCAGCGAAAAATACCATCAGTGATATCAGTGGCAAATAGCCAAAGGTGATCCGGGTCAAATCAAGCGATAGCTGATACTTTGTCGTATCGCCGTCAAAGCCGCCCGTCATCGCCATAATCACGCCGGGCATGATCAGTTGCATCAAAGCAAAGAAACCGATCAAGAACGGCAGAAAGACGGAAAGGGTTTCTTCCGCAAAGGCCTTAGCAGATGCTTCGCTTTCACTGCCCAAACGCCGAGCGAAGAGGGGAATAAATCCAGCTGAGAATGCCCCCTCTGCGAAAAGCCTGCGAAAGAAATTAGGCAGCTTGAAAGCGATGAAAAAGGCATCCGCTGCCATGCCGGCGCCCAAATATCGGGCGATCAAAATATCGCGGCAAAACCCCAAGATACGGCTAACGATTGTTAGCATACCAACGCCCATTATGCGTTTCAACATACCCATTAGGTTACAGCTTTTTGCTTGGCTTTTTCGATATCTGCAGCTTTCTTTGACGCCGCGACGATTGGCTTGCCTTCAGCCGCCAAGAGCAATTTCGCTTCTACGTTTCGAAGGCGCACTTTGTTTTCCACCTTTTGACCGACCAAATCACGGACATAAAAAACGTCCACAGCCTTTTCTCCGTACGTCGCGATATGGGCTGAAATAAGGTTAAGCTTCAGATGAAAGAGGGCGTAGGCCAGATCATATAGAATACCGGTACGGTCTTTGGCGCGAATCTCAATAACCGTTGATCGGTTGGAGGCCGTATTATTAATCAGCACCGATGGCTTGATTTTAAAGGCATCTTGTTTTTGGCCCAGTATTTTCCTATTGCTAAGGCGCTGCTTAGGTCTTTCGCTGCCTTGCATGGTTTGCCGAATAATGGTTTCTAGCTCCTTCAGCTTATCTTCAGCGTCAAAAGCAGATCCGTCCAGCGCCTGCAAGACATAGTTATCGATCGCCATGCCGTCGCGGGTCGTGTGAATGCGCGCGCCTGCAATGTTCGCTCCAGCAATACCAAAGGCTGCTACCGTGCGAGCAAACAGTCCGGCGTGGTCCTGCGTATAGATCGAAACCGTTGTTTGATCTTCAAAATCGTCAATTTTAGTTGCGATCCCTAGCCCCACGTCAGCACTGTCGGTACCGTTAATCATTCGGGCATTCTGCTCCAAGACGGCTTCATCTTCAGCAATCCAGTAGGCATCGGTCATTCGCTTTGCAAAGGCATCGAACTCGGATGGATTCCAATCGCTTAATATGCTCCTTAAAGCGTTCTTTTTGGCTTCAAGGCGTTCAGCCCGGCCTTTGCTGGCATGACCCAAATTCAACACCTCTTCGGCGCTGTTATAGAGATCACGAAGCAAGGCTCCCTTCCAACCATTCCAGGTGCCTGGTCCGACGGCACGGATGTCGACAACGGTTAAACATAACAGCAGTCTTAGTCGCTCGGGACTTTGCACTTTCTTAGTGAAATCAATGATGGTTTTATGATCGCTAAGGTCACGGCGGAAAGCGGTGTCGCTCATCAGAAGGTGATATTTGACCAGCCAGGCAACCGTGTCGGTCTCTCCCGAACTTAGGCCCAAGCGAGGACAAACGCGCCTCGCAATATCGGCGCCAATTAGGCTGTGATCGCCGCCCCGCCCCTTGGCTATGTCATGCAATAAGACCGCGACATATAGCACCCGCATCGACGCTATCGCCGGGATGATGCCGCTCGACAGTGGGTGTTCGTCTTGCCGCCGCCCGCTTTCAATATCAGCAAGCAGACCGAGCGCGCGAATGGTATGCTCATCAACCGTATAGTGGTGATACATATCATATTGCATCTGCGCCACGACCCGAGCGAAGTCTGGTAAAAAGCGACCCAAAACACGGGCTTCATTCATCCGCGTTAACGTTAAGCGATTGCTGTCCATATCTGTCAATATGCCTAGAAAGAGGGCATTTGCCTCGGGCGATTTTCTGACAGCACCATTAATTCGCCGCAAATTGGGCTGCATCAGCCGCAACGCATCGGGGTGGATATCATAACCCTTTTTCGCCGAGACATGAAAAATCTTGATCATACTGATGGGATCACTGACCGGCTGATTTTCGTTTTCAAATGTCAGTCGCTCTACGTCCAAGCGGAAGCCTTGGATTTTTTTGCGCCCCCTAATGCGCTGGAAAAAAGGTGTTGTTTGCTCGCGGCTTTCAAGGACAGCACAAAAAATACGGGTCAAGTCACCGACCTGTTTGGCCATCAAGAAATAGTGCTTCATGAAGCGCTCAACACCCGAAGCGCCTGGGTGATCTTTATAGCGAAGAACACCAGCAAGCTCGCGCTGGAGTCCGAAATTGATCCGCTCTTCAGCGCGACCGGATAGATAGTGCATGGCAACGCGCACAGACATCAAAAAGCTCTCAGCCTTGCGGAATGTGACCAGCTGGCGCTCGGTTAAAATCTCCTCGCTGACCACGTCGCGCCTGAACGTTCTGGGGTACAAAAACTTGGCGATCCACCACATTGTATGAAGATCCCGCAGGCCGCCCTTGCCTTCTTTAATATTAGGCTCCACCACATAGCGGCTATCTCCCATCCGTTTATGGCGGGCTGTTCGTTCGGCTAGCTTTTCCTCAACAAAAGCGGGGCCGTTCCCGGCCATCACCTTCTTATAGTAAAGCTTTTGAGCTTGATCGAAAAGCGCCCTGTCGCCCGACAAAAAGCGACTTTCGAGTAGACTGGTCCTGATGGATAAATCAGCTAGGCCAAGCTTGACACACTCAACCGGTGTCCGCGTCGCGTGGCCGACTTTCAAGTGCAAATCCCATAAGATATAGAGCATATATTCAGCGACATTTTCAGCCCACGGCGTTGACTTCAGCGGCGTGATAAACAAAATATCAACGTCAGAATAAGGCGCCAACTCGCCGCGGCCATAGCCCCCGGTAGCCACGACAGCTAAATGTTCAGCGGACGTTGGATTGGCGACAGGGTAGATTTTACTCGTTGTGAAATCATAAATAATACGCAACACTTGGTCGATCATATAGCAGCGACCAGCGGCATTAACGGGGCCTTTTTCCCGGCGGTTATTGAAAAATCGCTCTCGCAGCTCAAGGTCACCTGCGTCAATGGCACCGCGAAGCTGTTGAATGAGCGCCGACCGCCAAGTATCGGGCGTGCCCGTCTCCATAGCCGTTTCCATTGCGGAGACAATGATTTTCCGGTTGATGATCTTCAGTCTTTTCTCGGGCAGTTTCATGTCTGGCTCACATCCTTTAGGCTGTACAGGATGTCTAGCGCTTCTTTCGGGGTCAACATATCAGGGTTTATTTCAGCCAGTTTTTCCTCAACGGGTGAAGGACCGCTGGCCGGATTGTGGGTCTTTTCGGCCTGCAAAGTCTGGAACAGCGGCAGATCCTGAACTAAGCTTACAGCAGATGTCTTGGTGGGCGAATTTTCTAAACTGTCAAGAACCGCCCGCGCGCGATCAATCACTTGGGCCGGTAGTCCGGCCAGCTTAGCCACTTGTATGCCGTATGATCGATCGGCGGCGCCTTCTACCACTTCGTGCAAGAAGATCACATCGCCTTCCCATTCGCGAACTTTCATCGACCGCAGTGTCATATGATCTAAGGTTTCTCGCAGGCTCGTAAGCTCGTGATAGTGGGTGGCAAATAGCGCCCGGCTGCGATTGACTTCATGGAGATGTTCTACGGCAGCCCATGCGATTGATAAGCCGTCGTACGTTGCTGTACCGCGCCCAATCTCGTCCAAAATGACCAATGATCGCTCGCCTGCTTGATTTAGAATGGCCGCAGTTTCGACCATCTCTACCATAAAGGTAGAGCGGCCATGGGCTAAATCATCGGAGGCCCCAACCCGGCTAAACAATCGGTCCACCGTACCAATCTTCGCGCTGCTAGCCGGGACGTAAAACCCCATTTGGGCAAGGATTGCGATCAAGGCATTTTGCCGCAAAAAGGTACTTTTACCGGCCATATTTGGACCAGTGATAAGCCAAAGTCGCCCGTCACCGCCTAGGTTACAATCATTGGCCACAAAGCCGCCGGCGTCGCTGCTGGCTAGCGCTGCTTCCACGACCGGATGGCGGCCATTTTGGATATCAAAGTCTAGGCTGTCATCAATGATTGGTCGACACCAACGCTCGGCCTCAGCTAGCTCTGCGCTTGAAGCCGCCACATCCAGTTTGGCAATGGCGACAGCGGCGGTTGATACCGCATCAGCGCTGCCCATCACCACAGCACTTAGCTTCTCAAAAATTTCAAGCTCCAACGCTAGCGACCGCTCCCCCGCCTCAGATATTTTGGCTGCTAGGCCAGCCAGTTCGGTGGTGGAAAAGCGAACGCTATTGGCCAGCGTTTGACGGTGAATGAAAAGATCGTTTAGGGGAGCCTCTAGGAACTTATCGGCATGACGGGCTGTGACATCAACATGATACCCAATAACATTATTATGCTTAACCTTCAGTGTGGAAACACCAGTCTTTTCGCGGTAATCACTTTCCAGCCCGGCAATCAGGCGCCGGCTTTCATCCCGAAGCATCCGAAAATCATCAAGCGAGGCATCATAACCCTTGGCGATATAGCCACCGTCGCGGGTGATCATTGGAAGGTCAGCCATTAGCGCACTCGATAATTCATCGATAATTTGATCATGGCTGCCAAGGCCTTCAGTGCTCGTGCAAATACTCTCTGGCAGGCGCTCGAAAACCTCGTTGCGGCCTGTTAAAATACCCTTAAGGGTGCGGGCTGATAATAGACCATCGCGCACCGCTCCCAGATCACGGGGACCGCCTCGCCCAAGGGCAAGTCGCCCAAGGGCGCGCTCCAAATCGGGTGTGCGCTTTAACGTCTGTCTGATCTCACTGCGCTCGCTTGGATGCGACACAAAAAAGCTAACCCCGTCTAAGCGCGCATTGATCGACGCCGGATCCGTGAGCGGTGCCGATAGATGAGCGGCCAGTAATCTTGCTCCAGCCCCAGTGACCGTGCGGTCGATCACCGATAACAGGGACCCGCTTGTGGCACCGGTCTGCGTGTGGGTTAATTCTAGCGATCGCCGCGTTGGCGCATCGATCATCATATTGGCGCTATGATCCAGACGGGCAGGGACCTTTAAGCGCGGCATCTTACCTTTTTGAGTGTCGTCAATATAATCTAGCAATCCGGCGATCGCTGATAAGTCTGCCCGGTCAAAATCAGCTAGGCCGTCTGTTGTCGCGATACTGAAGATTTCTTTCAGTCGCTTGGAGCCGCGGTTGCTATCAAAACGGCTGGAGGCAAGCGGTGTTATTTGTTCCCGCCAATCGAACAGTATATCGCTCATGCCGTCAATCAAGGTTAGCCCTTCAGGGATGACGATCTCGCCAGGCTTTAGGCGCGCCAAGTCAGCGTCCAAGGTGCCAACACTGGTGGGGAGGATGAAAAATGTGCCAGCAGAGACATCAGCCACAGCGATGGATAATTGGCCTCTTGCCTTGCCGATGGCGGCTAAGTAATTGCTTGATCGTGCATCTAACAAGCTGTCTTCGGTGAGGGTGCCGGGGGTCACTAAGCGGATCACTTCCCGCTTAACAACTGCCTTGGCGCCGCGCTTTTTGGCATCAGCAGGGTCCTCGGTTTGTTCGCAAACCGCGACCTTAAACCCTTTACGGATCAGGCGGGACAGATACATTTCGGCTGCATGAACGGGAACGCCAGCCATTGGAATGTCATCACCGCTATGCTTGCCGCGCTTGGTAAGCGTGATATCAAGCGCTGCGGAAGCTTGCTCAGCATCGCCGAAAAATAGCTCGTAAAAATCCCCCATCCGGTAAAATAAAAGGCAGTCTTGATGATCAGCTTTTATGGTCATAAACTGGGCCATCATGGGGGTTGCATCCGGCGCATTCGCTGCTGCTAACCAGTCAAAATCAGGGTGCTTTTTAGAAGTTTTTGCCGACATCGGGAGCGGTATCTCTCGTAATTCATACAGATAAAGGTTTCACACAGTCGATAAGCCGTCTTATAGTGGACGCCAATCATGATCAATCAGGACAGACACTAGCCGTTTGGGCTAGGTTTGCACAGGGGTAACGTAGCTATGCCATCAAAAAATTCACGATTTTCTGACGAAGAGGCTTTGCGCTATCACTCGAAAGGGCGCCCGGGGAAGATAGCGGTCGTTCCGACAAAGCCAATGGGTACCCAGCGCGATCTATCCTTGGCCTATAGTCCCGGCGTCGCAGCCCCGGTTCGGGAAATCGCGAAAGATGTTGATACAGCCTATGACTATACGGCCAAGGGTAATCTGGTTGCAGTTATCTCAAACGGTACCGCTATCCTGGGATTGGGCGACCTTGGCGCCGCGGCGTCAAAGCCTGTGATGGAAGGTAAAGCAGTCCTGTTTAAGCGCTTTGCCGATGTTGATTCGATTGATCTAGAGGTTGATACTAAGGACGTTGATGAATTCGTCAACTGCGTGCGATTGCTTGGCCCCAGCTTTGGCGGCATTAATTTGGAAGATATCGCATCGCCTGAGTGTTTCATTATCGAACAGCGCCTGCGCGAAGCGATGGATATCCCTGTCTTTCATGATGATCAGCATGGGACTGCGATTATCACAGCAGCAGGCTTTATCAATGCGCTAGACCTTACCGGGCGCGACATTAAAGACACCAAGATCGTTGCGCTCGGTGCTGGTGCAGCCTGTATTGCTTGTATCGAATTACTGAAATCAATGGGCGTGCCGCACAATAATGTGACGATGTTAGATCGCACTGGCGTTTTATACGTTGGGCGCGAAGATGGTATGAACCAGTGGAAATCCGCCCATGCCATAGAGACCGAAGCAAGAACGCTAGAGGACGCTGTTGAGGGCGCCGATGTTTTGATCGGCCTGAGTGCAGAAGGAGCGATCAGGGCTGAACATGTAAAAGCAATGGCGGATAAGCCGATTATTTTTGCGATGGCCAATCCTAATCCAGAAATAATGCCCGATGAAGTGATGGAAATTCGCCCCGATGCGATCATGGCGACAGGTCGTTCCGATTTCCCGAATCAGGTGAATAATGTACTCGGGTTTCCTTATATTTTTCGCGGTGCGTTAGATGTTCGGGCAAGAACCATCAATGATGAAATGAAGATAGCCGCCGCGCGAGGTCTCGCTGAGTTGGCGCGCGAAGATGTACCTGACGAGGTCGCAGCAGCTTACGGCGGCGAGCAGCCGAAATACGGCCCTGGCTATATTATACCGGCGCCTTTCGACCCTCGACTGATCGAATTTGTCCCACCGCTTGTTGCTCAGGCCGCGATGGATACGGGCGTTGCACGAAAGCCTATCAAGGATATGGATGAATACCGTGAGGAGCTGTCCGCGCGGCTTGATCCAGCGGTTAGTGCGATGTCTGCGGTGGTTGAAGAAATCAAACGCAATCCAAGGCGTGTTGTCTTTGCCGAGGCGGAGGAAGAGATCGTCCTTCGGGCGGCTGTAGCGTTTAAATCAAATGGCTACGGCGAGCCAATTTTAGTTGGTTTTGAAGCGCCGATCCGGGAAAAACTGCGGGAAATGGGCGTTGATGATAAAGCCTTTGAGATATGGAACGCAGCCAACTGTGGGCGCCGCGAAGTCTATGTTGATTTCCTATGCGAGCGCCTAAATCGTCGAGGCTATTTGCTGCGCGACATTCAGCGGATGGTTAACCGAGACAGGAACGTCTTTTCTGCCTGTATGGTCGCGACCGGCGATGCAGACGCTATGGTCACTGGTAAAACCCGGCAATATTGGCGAGCGCTGAAGAATATTCGTCGCGTCATAGACCCACTGCCGGGGCAGCGGGCCTTTGGCTTGTCTATTTTAACCACTCATGAGCGGACACTGTTCATTGCAGATACCACAGTTAATGCCCGCCCAACAGCCGAGGACTTGGCTGAAATAGCGATCAGATCAGCCGCTGCTGTGCGACGGTTGGGGCAGGAGCCAAGAGTGGCGTTCCTATCATTTTCTAACTTTGGGAATCCCCCTAGCGGTAAAGCCATGCAAACCCGGGAGGCGGTCGCACTATTGGACCAGCGAAACGTTGATTTCCAATATGATGGTGAAATGCAAGCCGATGTAGCCTTGAATAAGGATATGCGCGAGCAATATCCTTTCATGCGTCTATCTGGTCCCGCCAATATATTGATTATGCCGGGGCTGCATGCGTCAAATATTTCCTATAAATTGTTAGCGGAAATGCCCGATGTTCGGGTTTTGGGACCCTTATTGCTAGGGCTTAGTCATTCGGTTCAAATTGCCCGAATGAATTCGACCAGCACGGACCTAGTGAATATGGCCTGCTTGGCAGCAAGCACCGCAAACGCCTTGGAAACCGAGCGAGGGATTTTAGAGGTTGAGGCCGCAAAGGATGAGTAGGGCGTCTGATAGTGATTTCACAATTATGTCATCTGCTTGACGAACTGGCTATTTGTCATTTAAATGACCTTCGCTAGATTTTTGGGTGGGATAAGTATAGTCCGATTCATGCAGTAGGGGACGGTGTTCGGGTTACTAACTATTTAGCAAGTATTATGTCATAGACTAAGCTATAGTTTAAGAGGTGAATGTTATTACTAATATGGAATTACCGCCTTAAAATGGGGTGGCGGTTATTCGAAGTCAGTGGGAAGAAGCTATGATGATGGAAGTGCCAGCAAGCGAGGCCGCTGCTCCAGACGAGGAGGGTGATCTTGCGCGCAAGCGAACGTTTCGCCGCCGCTCGGTGCTTTGGCCAGCTAAACTGCGGTGTGGAAAGCATGAATTTGCAGCGCAGGTATGGAATGTTTCCCTTGGCGGCGCCAAGCTCCGCATCGATATTCCGCTCAAAGAAGGCACCGACATATCGATTTTAATTCCAGCAAAGGGCGTTGAAATCCCAGCTGAGATCGTTTGGCAATCCGGAGAGCTTTTAGGTATCTATTTCTCGATCGACTCGGATCGGATTAAAGCCATGTTCGATCATTCAGCCTTTATCATGGGTCTTGAAGACATTGATGAAGGTATCTGATCACCCCGCAGTGATTGCAGCCCTTTGATATGAGCGATCAATTAACCAGTGAATTTTGGGTAAGTGCGCACGTTCGGCAGTGCCATTTGCTGAATATGCCGGCGTTCATTGTGCGTCGTGGTGATCGTGAGCGCGGTAGCATCTTGGTTAAGGTAAATCGCTTCCGCGATGGATGCGCGCTATATCAGCCGCAAAGCGACATGGATGGGGCACGATTCTGGATGTCTTTGACTGGCGATAGTTTGGTTGACGAGAGCAAAGTCGACGAAATGATCAAGAAACGCCTAGGCTATGACGATGACTTATGGGTAGTCGAGATCGAAGATCAGCACGGCACCCATGAATTTGATGCTCCCATACGTCATTTTTGAGGGAATTTTACTGTCAGAACGTCCTATCCCCTTGACCTTTGGCTGCTTGATCCTTAACTGATGCGGTATCAATGTATTGTAATATGCGTGGCACTAATGGAGACCCGATGGCTGAGCGCTTGGAAATAATTTCTGTCCCAGACCCAATTCTGCGAACCCTTTCAACTGAGGTAGAGCAGGTTGATGACGATCTGCGGCGACTGCTCGACGATATGGCGGAAACGATGTACCAGGCTCCGGGCATTGGCCTAGCAGCGATTCAAGTCGCTGTTCCCAAGCGCGTTCTAGTGTTGGACACCAGAGATGATGATGATCAGGGTGAGCGCTCGCCGTCTTTTTACATTAATCCGAAAATTGTATGGTCCAGCGATGAGCTAAACAGTTATAACGAAGGGTGTCTTAGCGTACCTGAACATTATGCTGAGGTTGAACGGCCCGCGGAAGTGCGCGTGCAGTATTTAGACTACCACGGCAAGGAACATGAAGAGATGCTGGGCGGGCTTGATGCTACCTGCATCCAGCATGAGATCGATCATTTGGACGGCGTAGTCTTCATTGACTATTTGTCAAAGTTAAAGCGCAATATGATTATCAAGAAAGTCCGCAAGGCCACCAAAGATTCTGTGATTTTATAAGGAGGCTAACATGCGCCTCGTTTTTATGGGAACGCCTAACTTTTCGGTCCCAACGCTTGAAGCTCTAGTTGCTGCTGGCCACGAGGTCTGTGCGGTCTATACCCAGCCCCCATCGCGGGCAGGCCGCGGTAAGAAAGAGCGTGTGAGCGCTGTGCAGCAAGCGGCGCAGTCGCTGGATATTCCAGTTCACACTCCCATAAGCTTTCGCGATCCTGCTGTGATTAGCGGCCTGATAGGCCTTAGGGCGGATATGGCTGTCGTTATCGCATATGGTCAAATTTTACCGCAAGAGGCCTTGGATGCGCCCCAATATGGTTGCATTAATGTCCATGCTAGTTTGTTGCCGCGGTGGCGGGGCGCGGCGCCTATTCACCGGGCTATTATGGCGGGTGACGCCGAAACCGGTGTTGATATTATGGTGATGGAGGCGGGTCTGGATACAGGTCCTGTCATCGCTGAGGCGACTGTTGAAATCACCGATGAAATGACCACAGGTATATTGCATGACCAGTTAGCTCGCATGGGTGCAGACCTAATTAGCGATGCGATTGCGGGCTATGTTAAGGGTGATATCAAACCGAACGCACAGTCCAGCGAAGGGGTAACTTACGCCAAGAAAATTGATAAAGCTGAAGCCAAAATCGATTGGTCGCAGGATGCAAGATCAATCTTTAATTTGGTGCGCGGCTTAAACCCTTTTCCGGGGGCTTGGTGCATGATGAACGGCGAGCGCGTTAAGATCCTGGCCGGTCAGATGGTGGATAAAAACGGCGATGTGGGCGCGGTTTTGGACGAACAATTGACGATTGCATGCGGCGATGGTGCGTACCAAATTCTCAGCTTACAGCGGGCGGGCAAAGGTCCAGTTAGTGCCGCTGATTATCTGCTCGGTCATAATATTCCAGCAGGGAGCCGTTTATAATGGCGCGCTTTGCTCTGACAGTTGAATATGACGGACGACCTTTTGCGGGCTGGCAGCGGCAAAAAAATGCCTTGAGTGTTCAACAGGTTATCGAAGATGCCTGTGCGAAGTTGGTCGATCACGAAGTGCTTGTATACGGCTCGGGTCGCACCGACGCAGGGGTGCATGGCATTGCCATGGTAGCCCATGTAGATATTGAGCGCGATTTCGAGGCTGACAAGCTGATGGCCGCGATCAACTTTCACCTCGGCAACCACCCGGTCTGTATTATTGATGCGCGGAAAGTCAGCGCTACTTTTCATGCCCGGTTTGATGCAGTAGAGCGGCATTATATGTATCGTATCTTAAATCGGCGGGCCAAAAGCACTTTCCAAGATGGCTTGGTCTGGCGGGTGCCCGTCGCCTTGGATGTTGATGAAATGGCAAAGGCGGCCCGGCATCTTATTGGACGGCATGATTTTACGACATTCCGTTCAGTCGCCTGTCAGTCTAAGAGCCCAGTGAAAACGCTGAATAGTCTGAGCGTGGTCCGCGATGGTGATATGATTACCTTCAAGACGTCGGCGAGAAGCTTTTTATACCATCAGGTTCGGTCGATGGTCGGGTCACTGAAATTAGTCGGACAAGGTAAATGGTTAGCAGATGATATCAAGCTAGCCCTTGAAGCGAAAGATCGACATGCTCTGGGGTTTAATGCGCCGCCTGACGGACTCTATTTTGTTGGGGTTGACTATTCTGGCCAGGATTAGGCCAAGATCATATAATAAACAGTCGCTGCGATCGCAAGAAGGACCGCCACTGCGAGTAACCAACTTTTCTGTTTTGGTTCCGTAACGGAATTATTCACCATCTTATTCCCGGTAATCATCGGCTTGATAAGCGTGATCTTTTTCACCAGCGAATAATAGATCACTGCGACCAGATGGGTGATGATAACGCCAATCAAAAGATATCCAGCTATCCGGTGCCATTCGGTGATCATGCCTGCCCGATCACCCGCCATAGCTGTCAGTGGCCCTTCAAAAAACATGGCATCGCTCGAAAATAGCCCCATCAGCGCCTGAAGAAACAGCAAAATGAGCATCAGTACAACGCTCCATCCACCTATCGGGTTATGACCTACGGAGTTTCCCGTATCCTGATTTTTGAGATAGGCCAAGACTCTTCTTGGGCTTGCTATAAACGACGAAAAACGCGCTGTTTCGCTGCCAATGAATCCCCAGGTGATCCGAAAACCCGTTAGGGTCAGAACAGCCAGCCCAGCATACAAGTGCATGGTATCATAGCCTGTCATGATTTTGTCTTGGAAAGCCGAAAATAGAGAAAAAGCGATTGCCACAACCAAAGCCCAGTGAAAAAGCCTGATCGCGCTATCCCATATTTTTATCTGCTTCATTTTAATCTCTAACCGTTTTGATACTATGAATGATTTTCTCTTCGCTGGGAAGGTAAGCCGCTTCAGCATTTGGTGCATATGGCACTGGAGTGTCGGATGAGGCTATCATCTGAACAGGCGACCTTAGAGCCCCAAAAGCCCGCCTTTGAACTTGGGCAGCGATCTCGCTAGCGACGCCGAAGCGGGCGGCTCCTTCATCGACTATGATCAAATGCCCCGTCTTTTCCACGCTGAGCGCAATTGTCTCGGAATCCAGCGGCGCGATCGATCTGAGGTCAATCACTTCGCAAGAGATACCATCGCTCTCCACTGCACCCGCCGCCTGTTCTGCTAGGCCAACCATACGGCCTGAGGCAACGATTGTCATATCGCTGCCGCCGCGCAGCACCTTGGCTTTATTCAGCGGCGATGGTTTGATGACGTTAGGAATATTTCCGCCCACACCGTATAAGCCTTTGTGTTCAAAAAAGATGACCGGATCATCTGATTGAATAGCGGCTAGCAGCATTGACGCTGCATCGTCCGGGGTCGACGGCATAACCACTTTTAAGCCGGGAATACTGGCACATAGATGCGCCAACGACTGACTGTGCATCGCCCCGCTGCTATCACCTGCCCCCATCGTTGTTCGGATAACAAGAGGGGTCTTTATTTTCGCTCCAGACAAAAACCGCGTCTTGGCGATTTGATTGACAATCGGGTCAAAACACACGGTCACAAAATCGTTGAACATGATCTCAACAACCGGTCGCAGGCCGGTCATCGATGCACCAAGGGCCATGCCAGTAAAAGCGCTTTCGCTGATGGGTGTGTCAATCACTCGGGCTAATCCGAATGTTCCGCCGAGCCCCTTGGTGACACCGAAGGCGCCGCCCAAATGACCAGAACCGGATAAGCCTTGGCCGCCGACGATATCCTCACCCAGCAGGATAACGGACGGGTCTTCTTGCATGGCCTGTCGGAGCGCTGCGCCGAGCGCCTCAGCATATGTTATGTTTCGGCTCATAAATTAGCCTTCCTGGAAATCTCATTGAGTGTTCCAGCATTTGCTTTCGAGCTGCTCAGGGCAAACTGGTAGGCTTCTTCAATGCGATCGCTCGCGCTTTTCCGGTAAGCAGCATACAGATCTTCCGCCTCGTCGGGCAGGGCACTTTTTAAATGGCCCATGATGTTGGTAATTGGATCCCGCATTGAACCACTGGCCCCGTAGGTCTGTTTGTCGCCGTGATAATGCCCGCCCATGCGTGAGACCGAGGTCTCAATCAAGGCTGGGGAATTTTGAAGGCGGATGTAGGCAATCATCTTGGCAGCCAAAGCGTGCAGGGCTACATAATCACAGCCATCAACAGATTCGGCTGGTATTGACAAGGCTCGCGCTCGCGCGACGGCCCCAATCCCTGCGGTCATTTTCGTCGTAGCACTCGCCTGAGCGACGCCGTTATTTTCAACCATAAATAATATAGGCAACCGCAAAACGGCTGCTAAATTCATCGTCTCTAGCACGCTGCCTTGGTTGATGGCCCCGTCGCCGAGCACAGCGACCGCAATACCACCGGAGCCAAGCGTCTTGGCAGACAGAGCCGCTCCCGCAGCGATAGGGACTTGAGCGCCAACGATCCCGTTTGAAGCAAGGAAGGTCGTGCCTGTCGAATAGATATGCTGGGTGCCCCCCATCCCGCAGCCGGTCCCATCTTCGCGGCCCATAATCTCAGCCATCAAGGCTTTCGCGGGCACGCCCAGCGCTAACGCCAGTGCATGTGATCGATGAGACCCCGTGACTTTATCCAGACCGGGCGTCAATATATCCGCTAGGCAGGCTGCAACAGCCTCATGGCCTGTCGATAGGTGCGGCAAGCCGGGCACCAAGCCATCATCCCGAGCCTCGCCGACGCGGTCATCAAATGCTCGCAGAAGCAACATGGTTTCTAAACCGATTTTGATTTTTTCACTATCCATCAATATTTTCAGCTCAGAGGCAGCAGCCTCTCTCCTTCGGACTAAACTCAACCAAAATTCACCTTACGGTCTTATAATCTTATCGTTTTTTTCTCACAAGTCACTCAACAATTGCTTGCGAATGTTAGGATTCTTCGCTCTTTTATCATCACGTTCATCCTCCGTCTCTCAAAATATGACTAATTTGGTAGGATTAGGCTGGAAATTTCTGAATGAGGGCCGTATAGTCTGCTTAAGATTCGGTAGCTGAGGCTTTTGGCCGAGAGTTTCAAAGATCGGCCATCTGGTCGTATGGGCCATATGGTCGAATGGACGGTAAAAGGACACGGGTGATGATTCGCTTAACAAATTTAGCTGACTATGCAGTGGTCTTGATGGCATGCTTTCCAAGCGATCTATCGTACCGTGTTAGTGCGAACGAACTGGCCGACCAAGCTGGCCTGCCCGTTCCTAGTGTCGCGAAAATTTTGAACTGTCTATCGAAGGCTGGTGTATTGATCTCGCATCGTGGGCTGAAAGGCGGCTTCGCGTTATCTCGCAGCCCTGAAGAGATAACAATCGCGGATATTATCGAGGCAGTCGATGGGCCAATCAGCCTGACCAATTGCGTCGATGAGAAGGAAAGCGATTGTATGGTTTTAAATACCTGTGGGATGAAATCTCACTGGCAACTGATTAACGGTGCTATTCGGGATGCTCTTACGGGCATTCGCTTAAATGACATCAACGCAGAAGCTTCGGCCCCTATGGTTGCCCAACGTCTTGCTGAAATGTCTGAACAAGTGGTACGCACCCAGTAAAAAAGGAGAAGGCCATGGCCGGCACGGCTGAGGCGAAAAAGCAGGTTGAAGATGCTGTCGGTGATTACCGCTACGGCTTCAAGACGGATATTGAAACTGAATTTGCCCCAAAGGGCTTATCAGAAGAGGTTATCCGTTTTATTTCTGCCAAGAAAAATGAGCCGGAATGGTTGCTGGAATGGCGCCTGAAGGCTTATCATCTTTGGTTGAAGATGGACGAGCCTGACTGGGCAAAGGTCGATTATCCAAAGATTGACTATAATGACATTTATTATTATGCCGCCCCTGTCCGCAAAGAAATTGATAGCCTTGATGAGGTCGATCCTGAACTGCTTCGCACCTATGAAAAGCTAGGCATTCCGATTCGCGAACAAGAAGTTTTGGCGGGCGTAAAGGGCGCTGCGAAGGTCGCCGTTGATGCGGTCTTTGATAGTGTGTCGGTCGCGACAACGTTCCGCGAAGAGCTAACCAAGGCTGGTGTGATCTTCATGTCGATCTCTGAGGCGGTGCGCGAGTACCCCGAGATGGTGAAGAAATACCTAGCTAGCGTGGTCCCGGTTCGGGATAATTTCTTTGCGACCCTAAACTGCGCGGTCTTCACCGACGGTACCTTTGTCTATATCCCCAAGGGCGTGCGTTGCCCGATGGAGCTATCGACATATTTCCGTATTAACGCTGAAAATACTGGACAGTTCGAGCGGACGCTGATCATCGCTGATGAGGGTAGCTATGTGTCCTACCTAGAGGGCTGCACAGCGCCAATGCGCGACGAAAATCAGCTGCATGCGGCGGTCGTGGAGTTGATAGCGCTCGATGACGCGGAAATTAAATACTCGACGGTTCAAAATTGGTACCCCGGCGATAAAGACGGTAAGGGCGGTATATATAATTTCGTGACTAAGCGGGCGCACTGTAAGGGCAAGAACTCAAAGGTAAGCTGGACGCAAGTTGAAACAGGCTCGGCCGTTACTTGGAAATATCCAAGTTGCATATTGTCCGGTGAAAATAGCGTTGGCGAATTTTATTCCGTTGCCGTAACAAATAATAAACAGCAGGCGGATACTGGCTCGAAGATGATCCATCTGGGCAAAGGTTCGCGCTCTACAATCATTGCCAAGGGCATCTCAACGGGTCGTTCAAATAGCACTTACCGGGGCCTTGTGAAGGTGCTTGGTGGGGCCGACGATGTCCGTAATTATACCCAGTGCGATAGCTTGTTGCTGACTGATAAATGCGGGGCCCACACGGTGCCCTATATTGAGGTTAAGAACCCGACTGCTCAGATTGAGCATGAGGCAACCACCTCAAAGATTTCCGATGACCAACTTTTCTACTGCCGGGCCCGAGGTCTGGATGAAGAAGAGGCGGTCGCAATGATTGTAAACGGCTTCTGTAAAGAGGTCATGCAACACTTACCGATGGAATTCGCTGTTGAAGCGCAAAAGCTCCTTGGAATTAGCCTTGAAGGCAGTGTTGGATAGAAAGTTCGAGACAATGTTAAAGATTGAAAAACTAAACGTCAGCGTTGGTGAAACGCAGATATTGAAGAACCTAGACCTTGAGATTAAAGCCGGCGAAGTGCATGCAATCATGGGGCCGAATGGCACGGGTAAATCTACCCTCGCTAATACCATCGCAGGTCGTTCTGACTATGAGGTAGGCAGCGGGTCTATATCATTTATGGGCGAAGATTTGCTGGCAAAAGAGCCACATGAGCGGGCTGCTGAGGGCATTTTCCTTGGCTTCCAATACCCAGTGGAAATTCCGGGTGTATCGAATCTGAATTTCCTGCGGACAGCGCTGAACAGTCAGCGCCGCCACCGCGGTGAAGATGATATGTCGGCCGCCGAATTTATGAAGCTGGTCCGGGCGAAAGCTGATGAACTTGGGCTGAAGCCTGAGATGCTGAAGCGCTTCGTTAATGTTGGCTTCTCTGGCGGCGAGAAAAAGCGGAACGAGATGGTCCAAATGGCTGTTCTTAATCCCACGCTTGCTGTCCTTGATGAAACCGACTCGGGTCTTGATATTGATGCTCTGAAGGTTGTCAGCGACGGAATCAACGCGCAGCGCCGTGATGATACAGCGATCTTGTTGATCACCCACTATCAGCGACTGCTTGATTATGTGCAGCCCGACTTTATTCACGTGATGTCAGGCGGCAAGATTGTTAAGTCTGGCGATAAATCATTAGCCCTAGAGCTTGAGGAAGAAGGCTATGCAGCATTTGAAGCCTGAACATATTCACTCGCTTGAAGCTCAGTTGGAAGGTGTCAAAGGACTACTGCCCGAGGCTGATGATATGCGCCGTTTTGCGCTGGAACGTTTGAAAGAAACGGGCCTGCCGAACAAGCGGGACGAAGACTGGCGTTATATGGATCTGAGCGACGTCGCGGGCAAAATTCATGTCAGCGCAGGTAAGCCCAAAAACATGCCTGCCTTCAAGGGTGCTGCGGGCATTTCGGGTCGCGTGACCTATTTGAATGGTCGCCACAGCGAAGACCTTAGCATGGATGCTGGTATCGGCCAGGTGGCCACTCTATCAATGCTGGCACAGCGTCTAGCCTCTGATCCGGACAGTGTAGATGGTTTTGCTGTTGGACACGACGGTATTCACCTTGCAAATACAGTACTGATGTCTGGTGGGATGGCTTTGACAGTGCCTGAAGGTATTGCCATCGATCAGCCGCTTGAACTTGAACATGTTACCTCTGAGGCAGATGATCACGCGGTTCATCTGCGCCATGCGATCGAATTAAAGCCCGGTTCTAGCTTAACGATTATCGAGTATTTTCGTGGTGATAGCTCGTCCTACTGGAATAATGTGGTCAGCCAAATCCGGCTTAGCAAAGGCGCCAAGCTACGCCATATTCGGATCATCGATGAAGGGGCGCAAGCGACCCATACTAGCCGTATGTTTGTCGATCTGGATGCTGGCGCGAGGTATGATAGCTTCACGCTTGGCATGGGCGGCAAGGCGGCGCGTAGCGATGTAACCGTTCGCCTAATGGGCGCGGATGCGTTTGCATCCATTGATGGTTTGTCGCTGGGTCATGCAGGTCAAACACTGGATACCTTTGTGCGGATGCAGCACATGGTGCCGGGTGCGGATAGTGATCAGGTTCACCGGACAGTGCTGGCTGCACAGGCCACGTCGGCTTTTCAAGGCCGTATTTTGGTGGAACGGGACGCGCAGCAAACCAATGCGGATCAAAGTTGTAAGGCCATCCTTCTTGATCGCTCAGCGGAGGCGAATGCAAAGCCCGAGCTAGAAATTTACGCTGATGATGTGAAATGTAGCCACGGTGCGACCGTTGGTGAACTGGACGACACAGCGCTGTTTTATATGCTTGCACGCGGGATGGATCCGCAGACGGCAAAGGGCCTGCTAATCAAGGCATTTGCTAGCGAATCATTTGCGCGTATCGATGACCAAGACATTCTTGATTTGATCGAGGAAAAAGTAGATAGCTGGCTAGCACGGGAGCGAGTTGATGGATGACATTAGACGACCAGAACTGGCCCTAGACGCTGCTAAAATTCGTGAAGATTTTCCGATTTTTAAACAGCTTGTCCACGGTAAGCCGCTGACATTTTTAGATACAGCTGCCAGTGCCCAAAAGCCCAGCGCGGTGATGGACGCAGAGCGCGCATTGCTGTGTGAAAGTTATGCCAATATTCACCGGGGCGTTTACAAATTTTCTCAGGATGCGACAGAGATGTATGAAGCTGCGCGCGAAACTGTACGCTCTTTCATTGGCGCTGCGGAAACCCGCGAATGTATCTTTGTCCGCGGCGCGACCGAGGGGATAAACCTTGTCGCACAAAGCTGGGGCAGGGCCAATATCACTGCGGGCGATGAGATTATCCTGACGGTAATGGAGCATCACAGCAATATCGTTCCTTGGCAAATGCTAGCTGAGGAAAAAGGCGCGAAAATCCAAGTCGTCCCAGTCGATGAGACGGGCACACTGGATATGGAAGCCTATGAAAATTTATTGAACGACCGGACCAAAATGGTCGCTGTAGGCCATATCTCTAATTCGATTGGCACGATCAATCCTGTCAAAGATATTATCCGAATGGCCCATGGCGTGGGTGCCTTAACGCTGATTGATGGGTGCCAAGCTGCCCCTCATATGAAGATAGATGTTCGCGCCCTTGATGCGGATTTCTATGTTCTCTCTGCTCACAAAATGTATGGTCCGACGGGTGTCGGGGTTTTGTACGGTAAAGAGGCATTGCTGGACGCTATGCCCCCTTGGCAGGGCGGCGGTGATATGATCCGTGAAGTCTCATTTGAGAAAACCACATGGAATGATCTGCCTTGGAAATTTGAAGCGGGAACGCCGCATATTTCGGGCGGTATTGGATTTAAGGCCGTCATTGATTATATTAATGACATCGGTATGGACGTCATCAATGCCCATGAGAATGCTTTGCTAGAGTATGCTGTTAATGAGCTACGGAAAATCAATAGCCTGCGGATGATTGGCACCAGCAAAGATCGTGGCGCACTGATTAGTTTTGTGATGGACCAAGCGCACCCGCATGATATAGGAACCATCTTAGACCGTCAGGGTGTTGCAGTTCGCGCCGGACACCACTGTGCGCAGCCGATCATGGATCGGTTTGGCGTACCTGGCACAGTGCGGGCTAGTTTCGGCATTTATAACGACTACGGCGATGTTGATCGCTTAGTCGCTGGTTTGAAAAAAGTGAATGAGATTTTTGGCTGATGACAAATAAAGAACGAGACATAATGGCCTTGGGCTTGGATGAATTCCCTGCTGAAAATCAGCCGGTCAAAAAGGACCGCCCGGTTGTTGGTGGCCCTGATGAGGCTGACTTCTTCCTTGATAAATTCTTGGATGGTGACAAGCCGGATGACGCTACGCCTGATGTAGCTGTTGAACCTCAGCCTGTGCGTAAAGAGCTGACACCAGAGGAAAAAGACCTTCAGGGCCGCGTAGTTGAGGCGCTGAAGGAAATCTTTGACCCCGAAATCCCGGTCAATATCTATGAACTTGGCCTGATCTATGAGGTTAACGTGACGGGTAGTGATGTGGCGATTATGATGACGCTGACAACACCGCATTGCCCGGTCGCCGAATCCATGCCGGGCGAGATTGAGTTGAAAGCCGCGTCAGTAGACGGTGTAACCAGTGCCAGAGTCCATCTGGTCTGGGAGCCGCCGTGGGATATGTCTTTGATGAGCGATGAAGCCCGTCTTGAGCTAGGTTTACTATAGGAGTTTGATGATGACAGAATCAATTATTAAAGAAGCGCCAATTACGGCAACTCCTGCAGCTATTGATCACATTCGTGGGCTGCTGGCGAAGAATGAAAAGGCCGTTGGATTGCGGCTTGGTACCAGCACGCTTGGCTGCAACGGCCTGTCCTATAAGGTGGACTATGTCGAAGATAGTAGCACTGATGATGAAATGGTCGAGATTGACGGCGTGCAGATTTTCATCGACCGCAAAGAGTTTCTCTATTTGATGGGCACAAATATCGACTGGGAGGACAGTATGTTTTCAACCGGTTTCGCTTTCACCAACCCCAATGAAGCTGGTCGCTGCGGCTGCGGTGAGAGCTTCACGGTCTGATCGATAGTTTCTAAGGTTTCTTACCCCGCCATTTGCGGCGGCCCTCGCCAGCCTGCTGCGTCCTGAAGGATACATGTTTTTCGCGTTTTTTGGGCTTGAACCCCTTTTTATTGCCGGTCCCTTTCGGTTGCCACGTTGGAATTAGGTGCTCGTCACCGTTACCGATCAGGTCTTCGCGGCCCATTTCCGTTAAGGCTTCGCGCAGGATTGGCCAATTATCTGGGTCATGATAGCGCAGAAATGCTTTATGGAGACGCCGCTGACGCAGTCCTTTGATTGGCGTGACCGGGTTTTTGCCATCGCGGCGCACAGGCTTTAGAGGATCGCTTTCGCTATAATACATCGATGTGGCCAGGCTCATGGGAGACGGGTAAAACGTCTGTACTTGGTCAGCTCTGAATCCATTAGCTTTTAACCAGATCGCCAAATTCATCATATCCGTGTCTTCGGTGCCCGGGTGCGCTGCGATAAAGTATGGGATCAGGTAATATTTCTTGCCAGCGGCCTTGGCGGCTTCGTCGAACATTTCCTTAAAGCGGTCATAGGTACCCATGCCCGGCTTCATCATCTTATTCAGCGGTCCTTGTTCGGTATGCTCGGGGGCGATTTTCAGATAGCCGCCCACATGATGGGTCACCAATTCACGGATATATTCAGGCGACTCAACCGCGATATCATAGCGAAGGCCCGACGCAATCAAGATTTTCTTGATACCGGGGATTTCCCGAGCATCTTTATAAAGATCAATTAGCGAGCTATGATCAGTATCCAAATTCCTACAGATGGTTGGATAGACACAGCTAAGGCGCCGACAGCTTTTCTGGATATCATCATCCTTGCAGGCTAGCCGGTACATGTTGGCCGTTGGACCGCCAAGGTCAGAGATAACGCCGGTAAAGCCATCAACTTTATCGCGGATGTCTTCGATCTCTTTGACGATGCTTTCCTTGGAACGGCTTTGAATGACGCGGCCCTCATGCTCGGTAATCGAACAGAATGTGCAGCCACCAAAACAGCCCCGCATGATGTTGACCGAAAACTTAATCATCTCCCACGCAGGAATCTTGGCATCACCGTACGATGGATGCGGCGCGCGCGCATAGGTCAGGCCAAAGACATGATCCATCTCTGGCGTCGTTAGCGGAATGGGAGGCGGTGCCAAATATAGCCAGCGAGCATCGTGTTTTTGAATCAGTGGCCTAGCATTGCCGGGATTGCTTTCAAGATGCAAGACCCTTGAGGCCTGCGCATATTGGATAGGATCATCCCGCACCGCGGTAAAGTCGGGTAGTCGCACAACAGCCTTTTCGCCGGGCTCCAAGCGTTTCTTCACCCGGACACCGTCACCGGGAGCAGCCTCAGATTTGGCTTTGTCGGCGGTATAATTGGTATCTTTGACCGTCAGCGGGTCAGCCTTTTCTTTACAGTCGCCACCTTCTTTACCGTCTGGTCCAAATGTGTAGGGGTTTTCAGGCTCTCGGATGACGACTTGGCCGATATCAATATCGCTCATATCAAGGATCGTATGATCCTTCGGCGGTGCGCTCATCATAACAGCCGTACCACGGATATCAGTGATCTCGCGGGCTTTTTCACCTGCTGCAATACGGTGCGATAGCTCGATGATCGCTCGGTCCGCATTACCGAACAACAAGATATCAGCCTTGCTATCCATTAAAACAGAGCGCCGGACTTTATTGGACCAATAATCATAGTGAGCAATCCGTCGCAGGCTGGCCTCAATACCGCCGATGACGATGGGCACGTCCTTATAAGCTTCTTTGCAGCGCTGCGTGTAAATCATCACCGCGCGGTCGGGGCGCTTGCCGCCTTCATCATTGGGCGTATAGCTATCATTATGGCGAATCCGCAGATCAGCGGTATAGCGATTGATCATGCTATCCATATTGCCAGCGGTGACACCGAAATATAGATTGGGCTTACCAAGTGTGCGATAAGGATCAGCGCTGTCCCAAGCGGGCTGGCTGATGATGCCGACGCGGAAGCCCTGATCTTCCAGAATGCGACCCATGACGGCCATGCCAAAGCTTGGATGATCAACGTATGCGTCGCCAGTGACAATGATAATGTCGCAGCTATCCCAGCCAAGCGCGTCCATTTCCGCCCTGCTTGTGGGGAGAAATTTTGCTGCGCCGTCGCGGTTCGCCCAGTAAGGGTGATAGCTGGTTATGTCTTGTGCACCGTCCATGGCCTCGTCTTATAGGAAAACAGCGCGCGGATAAAGGTAATTGACACAGCGACAAAGCTGCTATGCAATGAGACCGATCGATAATTTTGGAGCGACCAATGACGAAACAACCGCGCCGCAGCGTTTTATATATGCCAGCTAATAATGCACGAGCCTTAGAAAAAGCACAGACCATTAAGGCTGATAGCTTTGTGTTTGATCTGGAAGATGCTGTATCGGAACAAGATAAAGTCAGCGCACGGGAGCAGGCTGTTCAGGCTGCTAATCTTGATGTTTACTTTGGGCGGGAGATTATGATCAGGGTGAACGGCATTGGCACGCCTTGGTTTGAGGGTGATGTGGCAGCGATAGCTGGCTCGGGCGCTCAGGCTTTGGTGGTTCCCAAAATTGAGAGCGCTGATGATATTGTGGCTGTCCGCACTGAACTTGCCAAGATTGATCGCGCAGATATGCCGCTTTTTGCGATGCTTGAAACGCCGATGGCTTTCCTAAATGCGGGTGAAATCGCACAGAGTGTTGGGCCAGCGGGCGGCTTGATGATTGGTACTAATGATTTGGAAAAAGAGCTTGGAATTAGCCACCGAACGGACCGCCTTAATATTATGACCGCGCTCCAAACAGCGATATTGGCCGCAAAGGCCTATGGCCTCGGGGTCTTGGATGGCGTATATAGCAATTTCCAGGACAAGGACGGCCTAACAGCAGAGTGTGAGCAAGGCCGCATACTGGGCTTTGATGGTAAGACGCTTATCCACCCCAGCCAAGTTGACGCCGCCAATCAAGCCTTTGGTCCATCTGATGATGACCTTAGGGAGGCGAAGGCCATCGTCGAAGCTTTTAATAAAGCCACGGCAGAAGGTAAAGGCATGGCGACAGTCGATGGTCGTATGATTGAGGCCTTGCATGCAAAACAGGCGCAGGCCCTTATTGATTTTGCCACAACTCTCTCGCTAGACCAGAATTGAACACCAAATTTCCTGCAAGATGACTTGCACTTACTAGTTTCGAGGTCTAATAAGATTAGGAGTGTTCAGCCATCTGCCGCTGGGGTTAGGGTTACTATGACCTCTGATCCGATCTAGGCTTTGATGCGTACAACTGTTAATTACCGGCGCTTACAGGATGTATGACCATCTATTGCCCCGCCGGAGTAATTCAAGGGACCACTATATGAGCAAGGCAAAACGCCCGCTGTCACCCCACCTTGATGTCTATCGCTGGAGCGCGCCTATGACGGCGTCGATTCTGCACCGCGCAACTGGCGCGGCCCTGACAGGTGGAGCTTTTCTTCTCGTTATATGGTTAGCTGCGTTGGCTGACAGCCCAGAGAGTTTTGCCTATGCGCAAGATTTGTTTGGGACATTCATCGGTCGCTTGGTGCTGTTTGGGCTGACGCTGGCTTTGATGCAGCATTTGGCCAGCGGTATTCGCCACTTGCTGACCGATGCTGGTAAATTATTTCGCCTTAAGCGCAATACAGCCAGTGCTAAATTTACCTTTATCTTTTCGGTGGTCTCAACCGTCGGGGTTTGGGTTTGGGCCTATTTTAATATGGGAGCGCTTTGATCATGACTGATTTAAAGACACCTCTGGCGCGTGTGCACGGCCTGGGATCAGCAAAAAGCGGCACCCATCACTGGTGGCTTCACCGGGTAACAGCGGTGGCGCAGATTCCACTGGTTATCTTTTTTGTCGTAAGCATTGTTGGCAATGTAGGCGGTGACTATGAAAGCTGGATGCTATGGATACAGCATCCGGTGGTTGCGGTCCTGATGATTCTTTTCATTGCGAACACATGCTATCATTTCCGACTTGGTTTGCAGGTTCTGATCGAAGATTATGTCCACGAAAAAGGGATCCGTTTGCTCAGCATGTTGGGCCTCACGTTCGGATCAGTTCTTTTGGCGACCGTCGGTATCTTTTCAATTCTTAAAATCAGTTTCGGAGGCTAGACGATGGCCGATAGTTATCCAATAACGCACCATACATACGATGCGGTAGTGATCGGCGCTGGCGGCTCTGGGCTGCGCGCGACGATGGGCCTAGCTGAAGCTGGTCTGAAAACAGCCTGTATCACGAAGGTTTTCCCAACCCGCTCGCACACAGTAGCAGCGCAGGGCGGCATCGCGGCAAGCCTTGGCAACATGGGGGATGATTGCTGGCAGTGGCACATGTTTGATACCGTCAAGGGTTCAGACTGGCTGGGCGACCAAGACGCGATCGAATATATGGTGCGCGAAGCACCAGCAGCGGTTTATGAGCTGGAGCACTTTGGGGTGCCTTTCTCTCGGACAGAAGAAGGTAAGATTTACCAGCGTGCTTTTGGTGGTATGACCACCGAATTTGGTGAGGGACCAGCAGCGCAGCGGACCTGTGCAGCGGCTGACCGAACTGGACATGCCATGCTGCACGGGCTTTATCAGCAGAGCCTGAAGTATGACAGTGACTTTTACATTGAATATTTCGCTATCGACTTGATCATGGAAGGCGGCGAATGTCGCGGCGTGATCGCGATGAATATGGAAGATGGGTCGATCCATGCATTCCGTGCCCAGTCGACAGTATTGGCGACGGGCGGCTATGGTCGTGCATATTTCAGCTGCACCAGCGCCCACACCTGCACCGGTGACGGTGGCGGTATGGCGATGCGCGCAGGTATTGCGATGCAAGACCTTGAGTTTGTGCAGTTCCACCCAACCGGTATTTACGGCGCAGGCGTGCTGATCACCGAGGGCGCCCGGGGCGAAGGCGGTATCTTGCGTAACAGCGAGGGCGAACGCTTTATGGAGCGCTATGCCCCATCAGCCAAAGACCTTGCTAGCCGCGATGTTGTATCGCGCTCGATCAGTAATGAGATTCGCGAAGGTCGCGGTGTCGGCGCTGAGGGCGATCATATGTATTTGCATTTGGATCATCTTGATCCAGCGATACTTGCTGAGCGGTTGCCAGGCATTTCTGAGTCAGCGAAGATTTTCGCGGGCGTTGACGTGACCAAGGAACCGATCCCGATCTTGCCGACAGTTCATTATAACATGGGTGGTATCCCGGCGAATTATCACGGTGAAGTTATCAATCCTACGCCTGACAATCCAGACGCGACAGTGCCGGGCTTGTTTGCTGTTGGTGAAGCCGCTTGCGTGTCGGTTCACGGCGCTAATCGTCTTGGATCAAACAGTCTTATCGACTTGGTGGTATTTGGCCGTGCTACAGCACACCGAGTTGCCGAGATCACGAAGGCAGGGGCTTCTCAAAAGCCGTTGCCGAATGGCTTTGAAGAGATGGCTCTTGGTCGCCTCGATACGGCGCGGTATGCCAGTGGCTCAACGCCAACGTCTGAACTGCGGTTAGAGATGCAAAAGACAATGCAGACCAACTGCGCAGTCTTTAGATCTGACGAGATCTTGGCCGAGGGTGTTGAGAAAATCGATGCTGTGTCCGCGAAGATGTCAGATATTAAGACGACTGATCGTTCACTGGTCTGGAACAGTGATCTGATTGAGACGCTGGAGCTTGACAACTTGATGGGACAGGCGGTTCTGACAATCCATAGTGCTGCTAACCGTAAGGAAAGTCGTGGCGCGCATATGCATGAGGACTACACCGAACGCGATGACGCGAATTGGATGAAGCATACGGTTGCTTGGTATGACGACAAAAAGGTAAAGATCGAGTATCGACCGGTGCATGATTATACAATGACCGATGAGATTGACTATATTAAACCGAAGGCGAGGGTCTATTAAGATGGCTGAATTCAGACTCCCAACAAACTCCCGCATTGGCAAGGGAAAGCATCACCCGGCACCTGAAGGCGCCAGCAATACTCGCAGTTTTAGTGTGTACCGCTGGAATCCTGACGATGGCAAAAACCCCCAGATGGATACCTTTGATGTTGACCTAGATGATTGCGGGCCGATGGTCTTAGATGCTTTGATCACGATGAAAGACAAGATGGATAGCACACTGACCTTCCGTCGGTCTTGCCGTGAAGGTGTCTGTGGTTCCTGCGCGATGAATATTGATGGTAGGAACGGCTTGGCCTGTACAACCGCGATCGAGGACGTCAAAGGCCAAGTCAAGATAACGCCGCTGCCGCACCGCGAGGTGGTCAAGGATTTGGTTCCTGATCTGAATGATTTTTACGCGCAGTACGCAAGCATTAAGCCGTGGATGGAGACGCAGTCGACGACACCCGAAAAAGAACGTCTGCAGTCGCCTGAGGACCGCAAGCTGCTTGATGGCCTGTATGAGTGTATCCTTTGTGCCTGTTGTTCAACAAGCTGTCCAAGTTACTGGTGGAACAGTGATCGCTATCTGGGGCCAGCGGTGTTACTTCAGGCTTATCGTTGGTTAGTTGATAGCCGCGATGAAAGCACTGGCGACCGGCTGGATAACTTGGAAGATCCTTTCCGCCTGTATCGCTGCCACACCATTATGAACTGCGCACAGGCCTGCCCGAAGGGTTTGAACCCAGCGAAAGCGATTGCTGAGATCAAAAAAATGATGGTCGAGCGCCAAGGATAATCTTCTAAAAAATCTGGATCTAAGAAAAAGCCCCAAACGCAGGTTCGGGGCTTTTTCTATTTGATGGGCTCTAGCGAGTTATCAGATTATAAATTATCAATCCGATCCAAGATGGCTACGGTTTGTGGGCGGTCACGGTATGATTGCTCAAACAGCTTGGCCAATAAGTTCCCGTCGCTATCGATGATCATTATAATCGGGTGCGGATAGCCATAGCTGTTTCCTGGGCTGGCGTTCGTGTTAGTTAGGCCCCATTTTTCAATCACTTCTGTGGTTTCATCAGATAGGTGCGGATAGCTCAAGCGCTTCTCAGCTTGAAAGTTTGCGATGACCTCTGGGCTGTCATAGCTGATAGCTGCGAAGCCGAAACCACGCTCAGCAAGTTCTGTGGTCAGACCTTCTTCGAAATCAACTAATTGCATTTTACAGAAAAGACACCAATCAGCTGAGCGAACAAATGTCAGCACAAGACCACTCTCTCCGCGCAAGGAGGTAAAGTCTTGAAGGTCACCTTTGGTATCAGGCAGTGAAAAATCAGCAACATATGTTCCAACTTTGGGCCCAAGGCTAGACCCTGGTCCGGCCGATACAGTATCTTGATAGTTTACATAATTCAGGACCGCCAGCGTCGCTGCGACTGCAGCTACTATACCGAGTGAAATTTTCGCAATCTTTGATTTTGTCATTTCGTACCCCTATAAGAAAAAAATTCGACATTTTTTAACACGATGAGCACATCAAAGACTAATAACAAGTTCGCGAGATTCCTGAATCATCAAAGGCCTAGGTGCTAATTATTTGCTGATTTGACGCGAATCAGCGTATCGTTACGCTATCAACCTACACGGAAGCGGGGCGATATGGCAGACTTTACACTCTATATAGGCGAGAAAAATTACAGCAGCTGGAGCCTTCGAGGCTGGTTGCCCCTCGCCCATAGCGGCGCGGATTTTATTGAGGTTCCATTGGCTTTGGATACGCCCAGCTTTTATACAGCGTTCGACGGTATAAGCTCAGTTAAAAAGGTGCCGCTCCTCGTTCACCATTTAGATAGCGGCGACGTGGTGGTTTGGGACAGCCTAGCGATTGCCGATTATATCGCCAGACACTATCCAGATGCCGGGCTCTGGCCAAGAGATGTGCGGGCCTTTGCATGCGCTAAATCGATCACCGCAGAGATGCATTCTGGCTTTACCGCACTGCGCGCGGCTTGCCCTATGAACATCCGAGGCATTTTTGAGCCTAAGAAATTTGGCCCAGAAACGCTAAGCAACTTCCAGCGTTTTGATGAGCTGGTGCAGGATGCGAGGGCGAGGTTTGGCGTCAGTGGTGACTTTATGTTTGGCGCAGAGCCAACAATAGCTGATTTTTTCTACGCGCCGATTGCCAGCCGCTGTGAGACCTATCACGCGCCCATCAGTGATGTTACCAGGGCTTGGGTTGATGCTATTTTTGCTCATCCGCTGATGGTTAAGTGGTGCGAAAATGCCGCGGCAGAAACATCGGTCGTTGTCGCCGATGAAATTGATTTAACAGCAAAGGTGCTCGGCCAATGACTGAGATTGATTTAGCAACTTGGGAACTAGCGGCCCGCTATTATACATATAAGGGCCATAAAATAGCGTGGTGGAACGAGGGCGAGGCGGGCAGCGAAAAGCCCACTCTGCTTTTGATACACGGCTTTCCGACAGCGAGTTGGGATTGGTATAAAATCTGGGCCGACTTGGTGCCGCGCTTCCACCTGATCGCAATTGATATGATCGGATTTGGATTTTCCGACAAACCGATGAAATACCCCTATTCGATTTTGGATCAAGCCGATATTATTGAAGCGGTCGTGCGTGAAGCAGGTGTTAATCAGTTCCATATCTTAGCCCATGATTACGGCGACACGGTTGCGCAAGAGCTGAGCGCCCGTGCCATCGACGGCGGTGATGACGCGCCAAAGATAAGCTCCTGTTGTTTTTTGAATGGGGGTCTGTTTCCTGAAACACACCGAGCGACCTTTATGCAAAAGCGCCTTGCTGGGTTGCTGGGCGTGTTGCTCGCTCGGATAATGAATGCGAAAAGCTTCGCCCATGGCCTATCGGGGATATTTGGTGAAAATACGAAGCCGTCAGCACAAGAGCTATCAGCTTTTTGGGCGATGGCGACGACCCGTGGTGATTTGCGCCGTATCGCGCATGCTTTGCTTGGCTATATGAAAGAACGCAAACAGCACCGTGAGCGGTGGGTTGGTGCACTGACTGGAAGCCCAGTTCCGATTATGGTGATAGACGGCGCCGCTGATCCCATCTCGGGTGCCCATATGGTTGACCGGTACCGGAAGCTGGTGACGCCTAGTAGAACTGTATTGCTTGAAGGCATCGGTCATTATCCGCACGTAGAGGCACCAGCGGCCGTTCTTGAGGCCTTCTTGGAATTTAACCCGGGGTTTGTCGAGGGCATCGGAATTTGCGCCCCAGAAACGCTGACCAAGTCATTCCATAGAGTGATTGATTAGTGGCCTGATCGCTATCTGCTATGACGCCTCGGCGATCAATGCCTCATAAAGCTCATAGGCTTCTTCACTCGCCCAATCCAGCGGCCCTAGATAGGTTGCACGGATCATTCCCTTGCGGTCAACAAGGAAAGTTGTCGGAAGCCGGGTAGCAGCCATACCCATACCGCTTCTCATCTTGGGGTCAGCATATACGGCAAGATCGGGAACGCTCCATGCATCTAGCGTTTCACGAGCTTTATCCACTCCGCCTGTATCGTTATTGATCGCGACGACCTCAAAATCATCACCGCCTAGTTTAATCTGCACATCATTCAAATGCGCCATCTCGGCCTGACACGGAGCACACCAGCTGGCCCACAGGTTGACCAGCAGCACTTTCCCTTGAAGGCTTGATAGCTGTATGGATGTCCCATCTTCCAAGATCAGTGGAATATCTTCAATTTGCACAGGGCTTTCATGAACGGTTAGCTTGCTCATATTGCCGCGTACCAGACTAGCAAAGCTTGTCTTCCCAGTTGTTTCAGCAGTTGTGGAAGGCGCCTGACCGCTATATAAGAATATCCCAAGGGTAGCGATAGCTATGACGGCGATAATCAATAGAATGCGTTGCATAATCAGCTCCCTTTATACTTACAACTGACGAAAGATAGCCAAGTGAGCGAAGAAAACAAGAAAAATGCGAATAGCATGTGGGGCGGACGCTTCGCCGAAGGCCCTGGTGCGATCATGCAGGAAATTAATGCCTCCATCGGTTTTGATATCAAAATGTACCGCGAGGATATTATGGGTAGCCGGGCCCACGCCGCCATGTTGGCGGCCTCAGATATCATCTCGCAGGCTGATCGCGATGCAATCATCAGCGGTCTCAATCAGGTAGAGGCCGAAATCGAAGCTGGGGAGATGACGATCGATCCAGCGCTGGAAGACATCCATATGCATGTGGAATCGAGATTGCGGGAGATCGTTGGAGAGCCTGCGTCAAGGCTTCATACTGCGCGTAGCCGAAATGATCAGGTTGCTACAGACTTCAGGCTTTGGGTTCGGGGTAAGCTGGATTCACTAGATACAGGATTGATCGGATTGCAGCGGGCCTTGGTTGACCAAGCAGATACCCACGCAGCCACCGTCATGCCCGGGTTCACGCATTTACAAACCGCGCAGCCAGTGACCCTTGGCCACCATTTGATGGCTTACTATGAAATGATCAAACGGGACCGCAGCCGCTTGCAGGACTGCCGTGCCCGGATGAATGAATGCCCGCTTGGCTCTGCGGCACTGGCAGGAACAAGTTTTCCCATCAACCGAGAGATGACATCGAACGCGCTATTTTTCGATCGTCCTACGGCCAACAGTTTAGACGCTGTTTCAGACCGTGACTTTGCGCTTGAGTTTTTGTCGGCGCTATCGATTGCCGGAATTCATCTGTCTCGGCTAGCGGATGAGATTGTTTTATGGGCTACGTCGCCGTTCGGATTTTTGACCTTGAGCGATAAATTCTCGACGGGCTCCAGCATTATGCCGCAAAAGCGAAACCCCGACGCTGCCGAACTGATTCGAGCCAAGGTGGGCCGATTTGTGGGCGCGCTGAATGGCTTGTTGATGACAATGAAGGGTCTGCCGCTGGCCTACAGCAAAGATATGCAGGAAGACAAAGAGCCAGTATTCAATGCGGTTCATGATTTTGAGCTATGTATTGCTGCAATGACCGGCATGATGGAAGACTTGAAACCCAATTCGGAAGCCATGAAAGCAGCCGCTGGGGGCGGATATTCTACTGCTACTGATTTGGCGGATTGGCTTGTCCGCGTGCTTGGTATGCCATTTAGGGATGCGCATCATGTGACAGGCACAATCGTGAAGATGGCCGAAAACCAAGGGGTGGAGTTAAAAGACTTGTCATTACCGGATATGCAATCGGTTGATGATAGGATCACCGATGGCGTTTTTTCTGTCCTAAGTGTTGAAGCATCAGTAGCCAGCCGCACGGCCTTTGGCGGCACGGCGCCAGAAAATGTAAAGGCCGCGGTTGTCAGCGCTCGAAAGGATTTATCATGAGCACCAAACATCTATTCATCGCGCTGGTCGCTCTATTGGTGATCGCAAGCTGTGGTAAGAAAGGCGATTTAGAAGCGCCAGATACAACGGCCTCCTTTGCAGAGGACCGATAGGCCTTGGATCATTTTTCATATAAAAATGGTGAGATGTGCGCTGAAGATGTTGCGCTAAGTGATATCGCCGGCGATATTGGCACGCCTTTCTATTGCTACTCGACCGCCACGCTGCAGCGGCACTTCAGGGTGTTCCAAAATGCCTTCAAGGGCCGTGATGTGGTTATTTGCTACGCGGTCAAGGCCAACAGTAATCAGGCTGTTTTAAAGACGTTAGCCAATGAGGGTGCTGGCGCTGATGTGGTTAGCGGTGGCGAGCTCAAGCGCGCCTTGCTAGCAGGTATTCCTGGCGAGCGAATTGTTTTTTCTGGAGTGGGCAAGACACCGGGTGAAATTCGGGCAGGGCTGGACGCTGGCATCATGCAATTTTCTGTGGAAAGCGAGCCTGAGCTGGAGCTAATATCTAAGTTAGCCGTTGAAAAGGGTATGACCGCGCCCGTATCGGTTCGGATTAACCCTGATGTTGACGCCAAAACCCATGCTAAGATTTCAACGGGAAAAGCAGAAAATAAATTCGGTGTCAATTGGACCAGAGCTCGAGACGTTTATCGCCGGATCAGTCAGCTAGAGGGCGTCGAGGCCGTCGGCGTTAATATGCATATTGGCTCCCAGCTGACCAGCATCGAGCCCTTTCGCGCGGCTTTCACTAGACTGCGAGATTTGGTGAAAGATTTACGCAGTGATGGTCACGCCATCCGCAACGTGGATCTCGGTGGCGGGCTTGGGATCCCTTATAATCCAGGAGAGACGGCACCGCCGCTACCTGATGAATATGGTGCCCTTGTCGGTGAACTGATCGGCGGGCTCGATTGCCGATTAGTCTTTGAACCCGGTCGTATGATCGCGGGTAACGCCGGCATTATCGTTAGTGAAGTCTTGTATGTAAAAGAAGGTGACGCTCGGCGGTTCGTTATTGTTGATGCTGCTATGAATGATCTTTCACGGCCCGCCATGTACGGTGCCTATCACGATATTGTGCCAGTTAGCGAACCTGAAAGCGCTGAGCGGGACTGGGTGGCTGATTATGTGGGACCAGTCTGCGAGACGGGTGATACATTTGCCGAGCAGCGCCTTGGCCATCAAGTGAAAGCAGGTGATCTGATAGCCTTTAAATCAGCAGGTGCCTATGGTGCAGTTATGTCGAATAGCTATAACAGTCGCGCCCTAGTGCCCGAAGTGATGGTGAGCGGCGCATCTTATGCTGTTGTGCGCCCGCGAGAGGATGTGGATGCCCTTATTGCAAAAGACCGTTTGCCGGATTGGCTGTAAAAGGCTAGGGTTAGCGAAGAATGGGCTTTAGATCCCGGAGCCGATACCCCATTGCTTGTAGCTCACCGCCCTGCATGTTCAGTGACAGCGCACCGTCGCTGGCCTTAATCTCTTCCAGAAGGTTTTTAGCGGCCTTGCCCCTAATCCAGTCGGCAGCGTCTGCTGCCTGAATCAATTTAACCGGGTCGCTGATCGTAAGCCCAAAGCTGCCCAGTGGTTTTAGATTTTCATCAAGCGCAAGGCTACCATTGCCGCGAATGTCGACGTCTTGCCAGAATACATAAAGCTGCTCAATTTCAATGATGCCGCCTTGGTCGCGCCAATCAGCGATAGATGCGCGGCTCCAGTCCTTCAGGCCACCCCCGCTTAGGGATGCCATAACCTCGGCCTGTGGCAGTGATGGCGTTGTGTCTCCTTCAGGCACCAAGCCTCTTAGCTGTATGGTCGCGGCTAACACTTCTTCACCATATAGTGCATTGTCCGCGCCCTGGCTGACCTCTCGGCGCTTGCGCAGTCCGATGTTTAGCGCTGATACAGTGGCAGGGCCGTCCAGGCCGGGTGCCCGCTCAATAGTGGCTCCATCCAAGGCTAGCGCCCCGGTCCATGCCTCGCTATCTAAGCGCCAGCTCCCGATATAGGATCGGTCGATGATTTGTACATCGCCATTTGCTAGCTGAAACCGTCCGTCTGTTCCGGTCATTGTCCAATGCCCCGGTGTCCAAGCGTGGCTGGTTAACACAATGTCCCGCGCCTTAAACCCTAAACCGCCACCTGGAGTATTTATGGAGACTTTGGCTGACGTTAGCGTAATTCTATAGGGAAATCCGCCGATCTCAAATGTATCGTTGACGACTTTAAAACCGTTGATCTGCATATCCTCCAAGGCGCGCTCGATGACTCGCTGCGAGTCCAGGGCCACGGTATACCAAACGCCGCCATAGCCGATAGCAGCAATGAATAAAGCGGCGAGCAATAGCTTATAACGCATCAGATATCTCCAGTTGGTCGTCAGAGGTGATTATCGCTCGCTTGGGTAAGCTGCCACTACGGATTAGGGTGATGAGAAACTTATGATATTCTGTGATGAAATACCTTGGAGAAACCGATGCGTGCACGGGCCAAGGCTCAATCTTTAGATCAGGCATTTGCTCGCGAAATAAGACCAGTGCCCGCGGCATGTGGTAGGACGCTGTGACCAACCAAATACTTTTCATTTTATGCGAAGTCACCCAAGCCTCGGTCTCGCTAGCGTTGGTGATCGTGTCGGTTGCGGATCGGTCAAGATCGATGCAACATGCTGTATCTGTAGGTGATACACCGTAAGATTTTTCAAAGGCTTCAGTCGTGACATCTGGGTTAACACCGGAAATCAGGAGGCGTCCGCCCCGTGCGTCCTCTAACAAGATCAATCCGGATTCAATACGCCCTACGCCGCCAGTTAGCACAACAATGCCGTCCAATGTACCTGCTGGAATCTCACCTGTGCTCTTATCGGTTAAGGTCAAAAACCAAGCCAACCCCAGCGACCAAAGCACTAATGTTATGATCAGGCAGAAAAGACCAACTTTAGTCAAACGAAACAATCGTTTCATGGGCCGGCCTTTCCGCCTTAGAGCATATCTAAAAGAGATCGCCTGACGGTGATCCGCGCCGTCAACATTGTTATGACCGCCGCAACAACAGGTAAGCCGATCAATGCGGCTAAAACTTGGCCGCTAGGGGCAACGCTGGCTAGCATTCCCTGCCCAAGATCAGCGACAAAAGAAGCGGACACATACAAAACGGTAAGCGCCAGCACTAGGCCAGCGACCCCACCTTTTAAGCCATGCATCAAATACCGTTGATCAAATTCGCGCGCAATCAGGGAATCTTCAGCGCCCAACTGGTGCATGATTTCAATACTAACGCGGTGTGTGGCCAGACCCGCCCGACATCCAAAAATCACAATCGCGATCGTTGACATTAAAATAAGCAGAACGATTCCGGCTGCGGCCCATTTGATCATGGTGGCAAAGTCTAGTAGCTGTCTCATCCACGCTTGGTGATTATCCAATTTGATCGAATCCGATATAGCGCTCAGCCGGATCGACAGCGCCGACAAGTCAACCGCTCCAGCATTTGCCAGTTCCACATCAATCAGGGTCGGTAGTGGCAGGCCTGCAATGTTGGACACATCGCCCAGCCAAGGCGAGACGAGATCCAAGACTTCTTGGCTAGCCACGATAGATGCAGAGCGAATACCCGGCGTTGCCAGTAACATTTTGAGCGCGTCCTCTGATAGGCGCTCGTTTTCATCAACATCGGCCGATAGCACTTGGATTGAAACGCGGGATTCTAAGCCTTCGCTCCACTGGGCTAATCCGCTGTGAACAGAAAGGCTTGCCGCAACGGCCAAGCAGGATAAAAACATCATTACCGAAATAACCCACGGGAGCAGCGCATCCGTTCTGGCTTCATGCGACAGAAAGTCGAGGCGCCGGTGAAGAAGGCTTGATACTATATCCTTCATAAGCTTGGCTCCGATCGTGCTTTTCCGCCGGGCAAGACTTCCAGCTCACCTTTTTCTAGGCGTAAAACAGGAGCGCCGATCTCTTCCACAAGGGCCTCGTCGTGCGATGCGATCACCGTAGTGGCGCCTAGAGAATTCAGCTCGACAAAAAGATGCATCAATCTATGGGCCATTTCGGGGTCGACGTTGCCAGTTGGCTCATCGGCCAGAAGAAGCTCCGGCTTATTAATGATTGCCCGAGCGATGGCGACCCGCTGCTTTTCCCCGCCCGATAATGTTGGTGGCTTCGCTTTGAGGCGATCTTCAAGCCCGACCCACGACATCAACTCTTCAACATCTGTCTTAATCTGGGCCTTCGGGACGCCCGAAATTCGCAGCGGCATTGCGATGTTTTCAAAGGCAGATAGATGATCAAACAGCCGGAAATCCTGAAAGACGACACCGACTCGGCGCCGCAGCCTTGGAAGCTCGGCCCGGGTGACATCAGCCATATCTTGGCCGAACATATTAACGACACCCCTGCTGGGACGGTGCGCCAAATAGAGCAATTTTAGCAATGTCGTTTTTCCGGCGCCGCTTGACCCAGTTAAAAAATGCATCGAGCCGGGTTGCAGATCGAAGGTTACATCGCGCAGCACTTCGCCACCCAACCCATATCTAACACCCACATTTTCGAAACTGAACACTAAATTGCCCCTTAAATTCCTAGCCAACAGCTTTACACAAGGCAATCCGATGCGTCTAGTCTGCAAACAGCAAAAACCCAACTGTGGCTACTTACTGTTAAGGTTCTTGTGTTTATGATAATGGAGCCCTATAAAAATGATGTGGCTTTGATGAAAATCAGCATAAGTGAGACGCGATCAAGGCAAGGTCGCAG
>Ga0316189_10000412_pt1 | contig 42567 bp, 35 predicted proteins | sample LowCovwburrow_MG_FD_204930 | JGI IMG/M metagenome (GOLD analysis project Ga0316189, IMG submission 204930) | Coastal sediment microbial communities from Maine, United States - Lowes Cove worm burrow | ecosystem: Environmental > Aquatic > Marine > Coastal > Sediment | place: USA: Maine... | reverse complement strand
CCGACCAGGATGACCGAGTCTGCCGAATCGCCGTCGTCGCTGGGAACGCTGGTGATGACGGGAACGCTCGACACTGAATCCGTCAGGCTGACGTCCCACGCCACCTGACCCGACGCCGAATCGAGCGCCAGAAGATGACCGTCTCGGCTGCCGACGTAGACGAGCTTACGTGCGTGGTCGACGGCTGCGCCGCCGAACTCGTCGGGCCGCAGCACGAAGTTGTCCGGCATCGTCAGCGTGGTCGTGAACTCGAGTTCCACGACATGCTTGGCCGCCTCGGACGACTCGTTGTGGATCAGCACCACGTCCGGCCGCTGGGCGCATCCCAGGGTGCAGACCGAAAGCACGGCCAACCCGAGTATCGAGCTCGCCCTCATCGCAATGGGAACGGCAGCCCTGGCGCGGCCCCGCCAGCCTCAGGCTTGGGCGGCGGCGTGAACTCTGGATCGAGTTCGGTCATCCGCTCGACGATGGAGTCGCGAGCAAAAGAGTCGGTGTCGAGCGGGAAGTGCTCGGCGTACTCGCGATACGTCGCAAGCGCGCCTTCGGCATCGCTCTTGGCTTCGAGGATGCGGCCCTTGTGCCACAGCGCTTGATCGCGAAAAAACCCGCGCTCATCGCCTGCCATAAGCGGCTCCAGCTCAGACAGCGCGTCGTCGAGACGGCCCTGCGCCTCGATGGCCAGCACCATCCCCTCGCGCGCGAGGAAGTTCAGAGAGTCGTCCCCCTTGATCTCGAGGTACTGCCGATACGCGGCTTCGGCTGCGGGAAAGTCGGCAGCACGCATGGCTCGCCCGCCCTGCAGCAGCCGCGACATGCGATGCGCGGGCGTGTCGGCTGCGGTCGTCGCGAGATCCGAGAGCGCCGAGGAGACCTTGGCCTCCAGATCGTCGTCGGTGGCGACGGTGGGCTTAGGCTCCGGGCGAACCCGGTCCGGATCGGGCTCAGCGACAACCCCACGGGCTTCGTACGCCGCCGCGGTCGCGAGCATTTGCGTCGCGTCGGCCGAATCGGACGCCGACTGCCGGGTCAGATAGATCCCCAGGCCCAAGCCACCGGCCGCCAATGCGATGGCTGCGGCAACGAGCGGAGCCCGTCGCACCGCCCCCCGCCCAGCCTTGCGAACGCCATCTTGGAAGGCGTCTGTCTCCTCGCCCTTGGGTGCCTTGCGCTTGACGCGAGAGCGGTTCCACTTGGGCAAGTCCATCCGGCCGGCGTCGTCGTCGCCGGCTGCGCTGGCGGAACCACCAGCGCTGGCGGCATCGGCCGCAGTCACGCTGCCTCCGGCCGAAGATGACTCTTCAGTGCCGTCTCCCGCTGCCTTCTTGGGCGCGGGATCGGGTGCTTCACTGTCGTTTGGATCGTCGTCAGCCACGAGCGTCAGCGAGGTCTACCCGGGCCGGCGCTCGATGTCCACCGGGCGGGGATTGGCACGGTATAATCGCGGGGATGCGCTGGTCGCGGTACGACTGGGGACCCTCGGGGCCCCGCCGCTGGTGGCCGCCAGCGAGCCCTGCTGTCTGCGCTGCGGTCGCCGCGGTCGTTCTTGGCTCGTCTCCGTCCGCTCCCGCGTTTGCTGGGGCCAAAGGCAAGCGTTCGGCAACTGAGGCCGACGCCGCCCCTAAAGCGCCCCCGCACGACCCCAACGACGCGCTGCCCATGCCCCCGCCGAACGGGCAGCCCCCGCACGATGCCCGGCGGTGGGAGGTCGGCGTCAACGATCGCTCTGAGCGTCGCCGTTTCGGGTTCACGCTGTCTCCAACCTTTGCCTCCTTCAGGCTCTCGCTCATCGGACGGCGCGCGCGTCCGATCCGCGGCGGCGGAGTGCTCGGAGAGTTCGACGTCCAGCTGTGGCGAAGCCTGTGGCTCCGCGCCGCGCTGAGTCACACGGTGCACTCCCTGTTCGATGAGTTCGCGGTCGACGAGGACGACGAGATCGTCCAGACCGCCGCGCGGGGCAAGCTCCAGACCACGGGCGGCGCGATCGGTTTGGTCTACGCGCTCGATCTCGGCCGAGTGCGGCCCACCATCGAGGCGGGCGTCGGTGGATTGTTGATGCAAACGCCGCAAGCGGTGCAGGACGGGCAGAACGGCGGCGCGTGTTTGGACGAGGGCCTGTGCGAAGTCGGCCTGCGCTGTGGCTCGGACAACACATGCTCCGCCGCTCCACTCGGCGTACTGCACGGCGGCACCGCGATCGACGTGCTGCTCGGGCATCACTGGTCGGCGGGCGCGGGTCTCCGGTACTACGCGCCGACGTCAGCGCCAGGTGTGTTCCCCGTGTACCTCACGGTCACCGCCCGGCTCGGCGTGCGCTGGTAGCACGCCGGCCACAACCAAGAACAAAGCCGCTGACGCGCAGGCGCCAGCGGCTCGTTTGAATCACCGATCGTCGGTTAGTTCAGCTGCGGACAGTCGACAACCTTGCTCTGCGAAAGCTCGCAGGTTGCCTTGACCGAGGTGCCGCCCGGAGCGGGGAAGCCCTCGCGACGATTGAGCGTGAACTCGAGGTTCCACCCAAGGTCGGCGCAGAAGTCCGAAAGGTCATCGGCGTCGTTGTCTTCGGTGAAGAACTCCCGCTCGTCGGTGGCGTCACGCGCACCGTCGACCAGTGCGATGTAGCAGACGTTGTTGTCGTCGCTTGGGAAGTCGTCGTCCCCGTTGCACTGCGGGATGGTCGTCTCGATGATCGAGCCGTCGGTCTGCGGTGCCTCTTGCACGAGGTTGCAGGACGGGTCCAAGGCCTCGGTCGTCTCGTCGGTGTCAGCGACACAAGCAGGCATGCAGGCCGGGCGAACCTGGTCTGCGATGGCCGCTGCAATGGCGCCCAGAGCGGCGGAGTAGTCCGTCGCGCAGATGGAGAACATGTTGGTCTCGTCGCCAACCTGGAATGCCTCGGCAAACTCGCGCAGCCGAACGGGCGGAACGCCAGTACCTGCGCTAGCCGCGTCGCAGCCAGGTCCGATACCGAAGTTGTCCTGGAAGGTCTGGTCCAGGCTGTCCTGGTAGGTGACCGAGCCGTCGTCGCCCACACCCGCGATGAGTGCAACGAGCACCTCTTGGGTCGGCGAGATCAGCTGCTTGGCATCCTCGTAGGCCTGCACCAGGTCGACGTAGCGGCTGACGGGGCGCATGACCGCGTCGCTCTCGGACACATCGTCGCCGGTCACGCCCAAGTTGGCGGACGAGCAGTCGCCGTCTTCGCAGCGAACACCCGCGTTCCAACACACAGCCGAGGTCGGTGCGCCCTCCATCGGCAGCGACCAGAACGTGCGGTCGCCTTCCGGCAAGAAGATCGACTCGTGCTCACCGTTGTAGGAGCAGTCGGCCTCGTCCGTCACATGGACGATCGCCATGATCGCGCTCTGGCGAATGAAGCCGTACGCGGGCTCGCCTTCGACCTCGTTGATCTTGAGCGACTTGTACATCGACTCGAGCTGCTGCTCGAAACCGCAGCCGTTGATGCCCTGAGGGCCGAAGCACTGGAACGCCTCAACTGCGGTCGGGTTGTCCGGGTCGCAGTCCGTCTCGCCCGCGGCGCAAACGCCTGCGCCCAAGTTCGTCGCGCCCTCGATGCTCTCGAGCCACGGACGTGGCGTCGGCGTGTCGTCGAGCTCGGTCGTCGTGCCCTCGATGACGATGCTCTCGTATTTGCACTCGTCCAGGCACGCCTCCTGCGTTGCATCGACCGCCTGCGCACCGTCGAAGACAAACTCCGCTTGGCGCGAGCGGCACGACGTCAAGCGCAGCTTGCCGCCCTCGGGTGTCGTACCCGTGCACCAGGGGTTGCCGTTGTCACTGGTCGTCACGCCGATGCGGTAGTTCGCCTTCACCGAGTCGGCCTCGAGCACGTTGATGAAGGAAGCGAAGTTCCCTGCGAGCGTGCCCTGCTCCTCACCCATCGAACCGGAGTTGTCGATGACAAACAGAATGTCGACGTCCTTGTTGATGGTCAGCGCGATGGAGTCCTGCTTCTCCTGCGCGGCTTCGTACTCGACCGGCTTGAGAGGATGGTCCAGACACGCAAACAGCGTCGGAAGGGCAACGGCGGAACCGACGAGGAGGCTCAAACGGGAGGCGAACGAGAATTGCATCAATGCTCCTGGGCAAACGGGTGCGCCCGAAGTTATAGCAAACACGGGGCCAAGTTCGCAGTTGTGTCAGCTCCGCGGATTTCGGCGGTTTGTCGCCACGGTTGGCCGGTGCGGGTCAGCGCCCTGCCAACTTGATTGGCAAACCCAGGGCACACTGCCAACCAGGTTGGCCACCTCACCCGGCCCGTGAATTCCCGTTGTTGGAGGCTGAGCCCCGTTAGCGTGTGCCTAGGTGGAGTTTTGCCCCACCGACGGCGTCGCTACCGCAGGTTCCCGTCCGACCCGCCGCGCCCTCCGCGGTCACGGGTGCGATCGCGAGTGCGGTCGCGGTCCCGACCCCGAACGACGATTCGCACTGGAATTCCGCGGAGATCCCACCGACGCCGGATCCGCCGGGTCAGGTAGCGCTCGTACTGGGGAGACAGACAGCGGCCCCGATTGGCGGAAACCACGATGAACGGCGGGTTCCGGTCGGCCTGCGTCGCAAAGTACAGACGCACGCCATGCCCCTGGTGCATGGGCGGGCTGTGGTCGGCGACGGCCTTGGCGAGCTCCTCGTTGAGATCGGAGGTCGCAATGCGGCGCGACAGCGAACGGGCGGTTCGCAGCGCGGACTCGACAGCCTCCGGTAGCCCGCGGGGGGTGCCCTTGCCGACGTCGCGGCCCTCCCCCATCACGGAGGTGCGGATGATGTAGGCCTTCTCGAGGAAGGCGAGCTCCTCCTCGGTTTCTTTGAGGACCTCACGCGCGCGCTTCTTGTCGCCGGCGACAAGGTCCCACTTGTGCAGCATGACCACGACCCCCTTGCCGCGCTCAAACGCCATACGAGCGATCCGCTGATCCTGATCTGTCACGCCGAGCGTCGCATCGAGCACCAACACGGCCACCTCGGTGCGCTCCAGCGCACGAATCGCTTTGATCGCCGCGAGTTTTTCCTGCGCCCGCGAGACCTGCTTGCGGCGGCGCAAGCCCGCCGTGTCGATCAGAACCAACGGCTGGTCTCGAAACACCAACGGCAGGTAGACGGGGTCGCGAGTGGTTCCGGCATTCTCGTCGACGATGACGCGAGCCTCGGTCATCAGCGCGTTGACGATCGTGGACTTGCCCGCGTTGGGCCGCCCGATGAACGCGATGCGAGTCCCGGGCGGTACTGGATCCTCGGCATCGCCCGCCCCCTCGGGAAGTCCCTCGATGATGGCGTCGCACAGGTCCGTCAAGCCGCGACCATGCGCCGCAGAAACGGGGTACATCGTGCCCAACCCGAGTTCCCACGCGTCGCTCGCGTCGATCTCTCGCTTGTCGGAGTCGGCCTTGTTGGAGACGACGAGCACGGACTTTCCGCTCTTGCGCAGGAGGCCCGCGATGTCGTGGTCGACCGTGGTCACGCCGTCGCGCGCGTCGACGACAAAGACGATGAGGTCGGCCTCGTCCATTGCGACCTGGGCCTGCGCGGCGATGTGCGCGGGCATGCCCGTGTCCAAGCTGGGATCCACGCCGCCCGTGTCCACGAGTAAAAACCGCTGGCCTTCCCACTCGGCCACGCCGTAGAGCCGATCCCGGGTCACGCCAGGGTTGTCCTCGACAATCGCCTGGCGCGAGCCGACCAACCGGTTGAACAGCGTGGACTTGCCAACATTGGGGCGGCCCACAATCGCGACCAGGGCCGGTGTTCCGCCCGGGTTCGCGTTGTCGTCACCGCCGTCGTTGCCGCCGTCCATGTCCTCCATAATGTCGTCCGGGGTCATCCGGCCTCCGGATCTTCGTAACCCATCTTCGCGAGTCGTTCGGGGTGCTTGGTCCAGTCGCGGGCGACCGCAACCGACAACCGTAGATCGCACTGCCGACCCGTCAGCGCCTCAATCTGCCTGCGGGCGCCAATGCCGATCGCCTTGATGACGCGTCCGCCCTTGCCGATGACGATGCCCTTTTGGCTGTCGCGCTCGACGTGGATGGTGGCCCCAATCCGATCCATGGTCCGCTCCTCCTTGAACGAGGTCACCACGACCGCACACGAGTACGGAAGCTCCTGCCCCAGGTGGCTGAACAACTCGCCGCGCACCAGCTCGGCCGCGTGCCAGCGCGAGCCCCGGTCTGAGAGCTGCTCGGGATCGTAGTAACGCGGCCCCATTGGCAGCCGACGCACGACCTCGTCCTCCAAGACGTCCAAGCCGCGGCCGCCGATGGCCGACACGGGAACGATGGCGGCAAAGTCGTGGTGCTTGTTCCAGGCATCGATGACCGGCAGCACCAGTGCGGGGTCGCCGAGAAGGTCGGCCTTGGTCAATACCAAGACGATCGGATGACCCAGCCCAACGAGTGCCTCGAGCCCTTCGAGCGCCACGGGCCCGGGTTGCCATTTTTGGGCCGCCTCCGCTGTGGCCAAACGTGGGCAGTCGGCCAACAGCAGCACCAAGTCGACGTCGCGGGCGGCACCCATCGCTTGACCGACCATGAAGCGGTTGAGCGCTGAGCGAGCCCGATGAATCCCGGGGGTATCCACCAGCACGACCTGCGCGGCCGGTCGCGTCCAGATTCCCAGCAACTTCTCGCGCGTCGTTTGGGGATGAGCCGTCGCGACGGCAACGGGCTGACCGAGCAATGCGTTGAGCAGCGTCGATTTGCCGACGTTGGGCCGCCCACAGATCGCGACGAAGCCCGAGCGGTGTTCCCCCTCGGGTTGAGGGATCGGAGACCCGTCGCCGGATTGGCCGGGGGTGCTGTGGTTTGCGGCGGTCATGGGACCAAACGCCGGGAGTGTTGGCGATTCGCCACAAATGTGCAAAGCCCACGGCTCGTGCGGTAACGAGGACCGGTGTCCGGGTCCTGTTCAGTCACCGCGACCGCAGCGGCGTCCTCCCCACGGTGGACCGCGGCGGCGTCGCATGCGGTGGACCGGGTCGCAGGCGTGCTCTTGTCGGTCTGCGCGCTCATTTGGGCGATGGCCGCGCTGTGGCCGCGCGGCGACCTTCCGGCGTGGCCCGCCGTATCGTTGGGGCTGCTGGGGCTCGCACTGTCGTGGACCCGCGGTCGCGTGTGGGCGCGCGCCATGGGCTCGATCGTTGCTGTGGTGGCAACGCTGCTCGGTTGCGCGCAAATCGCGGTTCTGTGGGCGGCGGCTGAGGCCATGTCATACATGTAGGATATTTGCCTTCATGCCTCAATCCGGACGACGCTACGCCCATGCCGGCGACTACCGAACGCCGGGCTTCGGCCCGGATCGACAAGGTGTTTCGTGTCCTCATCTCTACGGAGGAGTTGGGCGAGCAGTGGTACGTGGCCCGCAACATCTCTACGACGGGGATGTTTGTGGAGATGGCCTCCCCCCTGCCGCTCAACACCAAGGTGGTGGTTCGTTTCTCGGACACGGCGAGCACCCCACCTGGAGAGGAACCCGCGGCGATATGCGCGATGGCCAGAATCCAAAATCACTACTACCTGCAGTTCTCGGACGAGGACGGTCTGCGCGCCCTGTGCGGTGTGGGCCTTCGCTTCCTCCGATTTGTGAACGACGGAGCGACGCTCCCGTCGCACGCGCTTCATTGAGCGGCGGCTTGCGCGTCGTCGCGCTCGCCCTGGGCGCCCTCGCAACGTTGGGCACCAGCGGCTGCGAGCGCGAACCCGCCGTTGAGATAGCGACTTGGGTGGGTCCCCGGCATGCCAAGCAAGACCCTGAGCGCCTCGCCGCAGAGTCCAAAAAGGTCAACGAAGTCGCCCTTGCCGAGATCCTGCCCTCGGCTGCCCCCGAAGATTCGGCCGAGATGGTTGCGCAGCTCGCCGCGCATCCCCCGACGACCGAAGCGGAGCTCCAGGGACTGGTCGATGCCGTGCGCAAAGGCCATCGAGCCGAACTCGCTGGCCCCGCCCACCGCATCGCCGCGGCCGACCCCGCGCTGTGGCCCGTCATCAAGACGATGCTGCTGGCGGAACGCAAGGCGCCCAAGGGTGACTACCGGTCGCTGCTCAAGGCTATCGGCGGCGACGTACCCAACCGCTACGGCCACTTCTCTCTCGCTTGGAAGAAGGCCCATGGCCATCGGGTGAAGCTCTCGCAGGATTGGTTCGCGGACCTGCTGGTGCTCCCGGGCAGCAAGGTCTCGCCCATGCTGAGCAAGGTCTATCGCGACTGCGTCTTGCAGACGGCGCTCCTGCGGGCCGCTTCGCAGATAGGCGCGGTACCTGAGCGTACCGACGACGTGGTGGCCACCCTCCTGACCGCGGCGTACCACCACCAAGGCACATTCCGTGACGAGGTGGGCCGAGCCATGCAAGGCATCGGCGATGAGGCGATAGCTGCCCTCGTTCGCAGCTCGGCACCGCCCCCGGGCAAGGTCCCCGACGATGATCCCCGAGTGCAGAGGGCCCGCTACGCCCAAGTGCAGCTCGACCGCATGGACCGCCTGCATCCGCAGCGGGCCATCGATGCGGTGCGATCGGATCCACGACGGCTGACGGACGTGCTCATCGCGTACGGCACCACCAAAGTCGGCGAAGCCGCGGCCCCACTGCTGGACTACGCGGATGCGGCCGACCCGTCGGTTCGTACCGCGGCCCGCGATGCGCTCTTGGCCTACGTCAAGGGTCCCGCTCCGCGAGGACAGCGACGCACAATTCGGTTGCTGGGCGGCGGCACCTCCCATGCTCGGGCGTACCTCACCTATCGGCAACGCGCCTCGCTGGCGATCACCGAGCGGATGGCGAGCGAGATGCCGGAACACCTTGAGCCCGATTGCGGCGCACCCGATCGCGGCGAAGACACCCGTTCTGCTGCGCAGATCGAAGCGTGTGGCCAGCAACCGCGGCGCCATGTGGAGGCCTACTTCGCGGCGCTGGACCAGCGGCGCGCGGTCCGTCGTGCACAACGCCTCGATGCCGCGATCGCACAGCCCTCAGTGCAGCGACGCGTCGAGGCGCTGGACCAGCTCCTGGCCAGCGAGCCGAACCTGCCCGAGACCGACCAGCTGGTCGCGCAATACCGCGGCGCTGCACTTGCAGCACTGGACGAAAAAGACACTGCCAAGGCCGCGCAGCTGTTGCGAAAATCGGCGATGCTCACCGACGCGACGGACCCGAAGTCCGCTCAGGAGCTGCGGGTTTCGGCACTCATCGCAGAAGCTTCGACCGACGGCCTATCGGCCCAAGGCCGGTCGATGTTGCTTGCGACCGCCGTCTCGATGGCGCCCGACGATCCCCAGCTCGCCGCGGCCTACGCTTCGGCGCGTGACACCCAAGCGGTGGCGACCGATGGAACGTGGCCATGGCAGCGAATGGGCATGGCGACGGGCGGTGGGCTCTTGACGCTCGGCCTGCTCGGGCTGGCCTTTGGGCCGCTGCGTCGCCGCCTGTGGTGAACGGTTAGAGCGGCGAGTTCAAGCCGATCACCGCCCTACCCCGGCGGACGCGGCAGATTCTTGAGCGGGTCGCGCGGCGGCTTGCTCGAGGTCAGCGACTTCTTCTTTTTCTTCTTCGGCGTCGCCTTCTTCTTCTTTTTCTTGGTCGGCGGCGTGGGCTCGCCGCCGCCGCCCGTCTTGGGATCCGACTTCTTGGGGTCGACCTTTGGTGGATCGGCCTTTGGTGGATCGGCCTTTGGGGGATCGGCCTTCGGCGGATCGGCCTTGGCTGGCTCGACCTTGGCTGGCTCGACCTTTGTTGGCTCGACCTTGGCTGGCTCGGCGTTCGCCGGATCCGCGCCAGCGCCGTCGGCTTTGGCGTCGCCCGCCTCGGGGTCGTCGGCTCCCTTCGTTCCGCCCGCGCTGTCGACGGCTGGTTCGCCCGTCTCCGCGCCCGCGAGTTCTCCGCCGCTACCCGCAACCGCCGCACCTGTCTCCGCAGCAGCGGGTACAGCCTCCTTGGCATCGGCTGGTTCTGGCGTCGTACTCTTTGCGACCGAAGCACTGGCGTCGTCGGAGCTGGATCCCAACGCCATCGCCGCATAGACACCGCCGCCTAGGGCCAGCGCCACGAGCGCGAACACCCAAATCGGGATGCCACCGCCAAGGTTGGACTCCGCCCGGTGGGCGGTGTGGTCGTCGGAGATGTCCAGGGTGTTGCCCATGAACGTCCCCGGGCGCCCCTGCGTCGCTCCTCCCGCTGCGCCTCCGGTGAACTCGAAGACAGTGTTTGGGCCCTGCTGCGGCTGCAAACCCTGGTTGTGCGGTCCCTGTCCCGGGCCGGGCTGACCCGGCTGGCCGGGCTGCTGTGGTGGGTACTGGTTCATCGCTTCCTGTTGGCCGGCGCTTGGAGGTTGCCAGTCTTGAACGTGGGTGCCCGTCGGCGGGGCGTTGCCCGGGCGGGGAGGTTGATGACTCACAATCGGCGCCTATGACGCCGTGGAGTAACGTCGTGGGCAGTGTGCCACGGGGGGACCGCCCCGGCGAGTCTCTGGCAGTCCCAATCGTCCGAGGTGCGTCGCGACCGCAGTGAGGCGGTATCGCCTACTCTCTGCCGCGTGGAACCCAACGTGGATTCGGGCGGCCGCTTCATCGTTCTCGAAGGGATCGACGGGAGCGGCACGACATCCCAGTGTCGGGCGCTCGCTGCAGTGATCGAAGCGCGGTCGGCACATCCCGTGTTGATTACGCACGAGCCCTCGTCCGGATCGATCGGCCGCTTGATTCGCGCCCGCCTCGCCGCGGACAGTGCCCCGTTAGACCCACACGCGATGGCCCTTCTGTTTGCCGCAGATCGACTCGACCACGTGCAAAATGAGATCGAACCAGTGCTCGCCGCAGGCGGCACCGTGCTGTGTGACCGCTATCTGCTGTCGTCGTGGACCTACCAGGCACTGTCGTGCGACCGGGCATGGGTCGAAACCATCAACCGTGTCGCGCGGTGGCCCGATCTGACGTTCGTGATCGATGTCCCCGTGGACGTCGCGCAGGCTCGGATCGCGCGGCGGGCACAGGCCGAGGGCGTCGCCGCCGAGATCTACGACCGACGCGAGCTCCAGCTCCAGGTCGCTGCCGGATACGAGACGCTGCTGGCCGAGTCGCGCCCTGGTGTCCACCGCATCGATGGCACACGCCCCGTCGCAGAGGTCACCGACGCGCTCATGACGCTACTGGACCCCTGACGCCAAGCACGCCCTTGTGGGTTTGTTGCTCCGCTGGCGGCGATGCCCGATGCTCAAGGGGTCGTGCTCCGCCTTCACGTACTGCACTTGGCATTGCCGCTCCTGCTCATCGTTTCGTGTCGCGCGGGCGGTTCGGCCGCGCCTCCGGATATGGCCGATTTCGAGTCGGATGCGCCCGAGATGACACCGGTGGAAACGGATCCAGCCGCGCACCAAGCCGAGGACGCCGAGCCCGTCTCTGCACCGAGAGAGCGCGCTCCTCGCCCCCCGCAGACGATCTACCGCAGCGAATTGGTTCGAGCGACAAGCTTCGGACCCGCCTACCTCCTCCGCGAGGTCGCGCCCGAGCCGTTTCGTCACGCCGGGCGATTCGTCGGCTGGGAGGTCACGCAGTTCTTTCCCGATGACCCAGCCCTGTGCTCGCCGGGCTGCGACATGCAGGTGGGCGATGTGATCTTGAGCGTGAACGGGAGCCGGCTCGAGACTCCGCAGCAACTGTCCGATGAGTTCGAGAAGATCCCCGAGCGCGCGGAACTGCGGGTCGTCTCGCTACGCGGCGAAACGCGCCGCCGCATCACCTACAAGATCATCGAAGATCTCGACGGCTAAGCGACCTGGCGCGGTGCGGCCCCGCGCTAGGTGAATGCGAACCAGGCACCGACCGCAGCACCCACCGCGATCACGGCCCCGACGACGATCATCATCGTCTTGTTCGAGCCCGTCTCGGCCAGCGGTGCTGGGGATCGCCGCGCCATGGCGTGGACATCCGCCCCGTTGGGGGGCGAGGCAACGGGCGGACGGCTCGGCGCGGCGGCCTCTGCAGCGGCAGCGGCGGCGGCCTCCGCTGCGGGAAGTTCCGCCCCGCTGGTGACCCCCCCGGAGACGCCGGGTCGAGCGCCCAAGCCCATGGCGATCACGGTCTTGCCCGCTGTCGACGGAGGGACCATGCCCTCCGAAGGAGGCGCGGTCACGTCGGCTGAAGGGCCGCTCGGTGCAGGTTGGGTGGGTGCCTCGGGAGACGGCCCGCCAATAAGGTCGCTCGCGTTCGACGGCGCGACCATCGTCTGCACGCGCGGCCGTCTCGGTTCGGACGGTGCCGGGTGGGTCGGAGCCTCGGCCTCGGCCGCAGCCGCAGCCGTCTCTGCCGCGACGGCTGCCTCCACCGCACCGGGCGCTATCGCAGCCGCTGCGTCTGCGCCGAAGATTGTCCAGCCCTTCTGCGACGCAGCCGTGGCGGCTGGCGCTTGGGGCTCCGCAGGCGCGGGCGCCTCTTCTTTCTTGGGTCCGCCCAACGCTGCGTCCCCTTCGGCGGGGATGGGCGCGTCCATAAACATCGTCCAGCCGCGCTTCTTGCCGCCGCGGGGAGCGTCCGGTGAATCGGGGGCGGGTGCCTCGGCGGCCATCGGCGGCGCTGCCTCTGACGGCGGCTCAGCCACAGGTGGTGCGGGATCGGCTTCGACCGGGGGCGCTGCCTGCTCAGGCTCCTTGAACATGGTCCAACCGCTGGACGCGGGCGCCGCGGCCGCGGCAGCAGGTGCAGCGGCAGCAGGTGCAGCAGGTGCAGCAGCAGCGGCAGGTGCTGCGGCGGGTGCAGGCGCTTCAGCCGGAGCGTCATCGCCTTCGTCCTCCATGAACATGGTCCAGCCGCGCGTGCTTGGACCTTGCTTGCCACCCGCGGCGGGCGGCGTCTCGGCTGCAGGCTCGGGCGCCGCGGCTTGGGCGGCTGGCTGGGCCGGCTCGGGCGCTGGGGCCGGCTCGGGAGCGGGGGCCTCGTCCTCGCCCTCGGCCTCCATGAACATGGTCCAACCGCGCGTGCTCGGCTTGGCTTCTGCAGGTGCGGGGGCTGCCGCGGGCTGCGGGGTCGCGGCCGGCTGGGGTGCGGCCGCGGGCTGGGGCGCCGCCGCGGCGGGCTCGGGTGCCGCGTCATCATCGGCGGCCTCCATGAACATGGTCCAACCACGTGTGCTCGGCTTGGCCTCCGCGGGGGCGGGCGCTGGCGCGGGTGCGGGCTCGGGCTCGGCAGGCTCATCGTCGCCCGCGGCTTCCATGAACATGGTCCAACCGCGCGTGCTCGGCTTGCCCGCGGCCGGGGCCGCGGCGGGCGGCTTCGGGGATCCAGCCGGCGCACTGGCTTCGGCCGGCGCGGCAGGCTCCGCGTCGTCCTCCTCCTTCATGAACATGGTCCAACCACGTGAGGTCGGCGTGGCGCCTGCGGGCGGCGGTGCGGACGGAGTGCCCGCAGAAACAGCGACAGCTCGCGGACCCGGGACTCCGCCGAGACTGCCCAGGTCACCGACGAACTGGCGCAGCATCATCGGGCGAAGGCGTGGATCACGAGCGAGGGCGCGCTTGAGATCGGCGTGCGTGTCGTCGGCGGGGTCGGCTTGGACATACGCGCGCAACGCCGCGATATCGGCGTTTGCATCGACGGGCGTGGCGCCCGACAGCATCGTCTGCATCAGCGCGGCCAAGTTGAAGATCAATGTGCGCTGATCGACGATCTTGCCGTCGACCTGCTCTGGCGCAATCGTGCCCGACGGGCCAAACGCACCCTCCCCGTGAGGCTCGCCGACCGCGAACCCGCCCAGGCACGCGCTCCCAGACGCAGCATGGATGACAGTGGGGCCGAGGTTGCGGTGAATCACCCCAGCCTTCTGCGCAACGAGCAACGCTTCACCGACGTGAACCAAGACGGAGGCAGCGTCCGACGCGGACCAGGGACCTTGCGCCAGCACATCGGCCAACGGCGGATGGTCGACTGCGGTGTTGACCTCGTAGGCTCCACCATCGGGCAGCTTCCCGCTCGCAAGTACGGGCACGATTCGCGGCGAATCGAGCCCTTGGAGCTGGCGAAGCTCACGAAGGCTTCGCTCGCGCACGAGCGCCGACGGAAAACACTCCGGCGCGTAAACCGTAAGGTGCGAGACGTTCCCATCGGGATCGTTCGCCGTGTAGACGGTCGCTCCGCGCCGTGACCGCACCGCGGTCCCCAACGTAAAGCGACCATCGATGACCGTACCTGGACTAAGCTGGGGTGCGCTCATTGACGGCTCCGCCGCACGGTGTCGCGCGGCGCAACCTAGGTTACGGTGCGGCGCCCCCGCGAATCAAGCTTGGCGCAGTTTGAGGACCGCAAACACGTCGAGCCGAGCGACCGCCCCGTGGGACCTGTCGCGCGGCTCGTTTTCTATTCGCTCTTCGTCGCCGTACGCCCGGGATATCCGTCAAAGCGGGACTCACCGGGCGCAACTGTCCAGCGGTGGTCGGTGTGGCACTGCTGCACACCCCACCCGCCGCCCTGGCAGACGATGCGAGGGCTAGCTCGCGGGCTTGGCGTCCGCGGGCGCGGGCGCCTTCTTGCCGGGCTCGCCACAGGCCGCGAACAACGCGTCGTACGAGAGCGTGCTGGCAGCCGATTGAACCGCTTTGCGTGCTCGGCCTGCCCGCTTGTGGCGACGGGAGCGCTTCTGCTTCAGGATCGTCGTAAACGAGGCCATAAGAGCGGCGGTTCGTATCGCCGTCTTGGGGCACTGTCAAGACCCTGCCCGAACGGCCGAAAAGGAGGCACAGCGCTCAAATACGAGGGTACACGCCGGATCCGGGGGTGAACACCCGCTCGACGCCCAGAACACCCGGGATCGTTTTGAGGGTGCCGATCAGCTGTCCAAGCTGCTGCAGCGTCCCGACCGTCGCGTGAAAGGTGTTGGTGGCCCGGCTGCCGTCGACCGATGTCCGGCAGTTGGCTTGCTTGATGTTCACGCCGTGCTGGGAGAACGCCCGGCTCATCTCGGCCAACAGCCCCACTTTGTTCGCCGTGCGCACCTCGAGGGTGACCGGTGCCTCGAGGGTCAACGCGGGGTCCCAGGTCAGGTGGACCCTTCGCTGTGCGACCCGCTCCAGAGTCTGCGGGCAGGTCTCCACGTGCACGATGATCCCGCGTCCCGCTTCGAAGCAGCCCACAAGAGGATCGCCCGGGACGGGAGAACAACACGGGGCCAGGTGAATGATCGAAGCCCCGCCGCCTTTGGGGTCGGACGCGATCCGCTCCTGTGTCACGACGATCGGCTTGGACGGCGTCGCCCCTGTCTCTGCGGTGTCCTTGCGAGGCGCCCTCCCGGCGACCCGACGGAACACGCGGGTCAGCAAGTTCCCATCTCGGTCGCTGACCCGGGGGCTATCGGTCGTTTCGGAGGCCGTCTCGGCCACGCTCTCGGCTGAGAGCTGGCCCTCCCCCACCGCCTCATAGATGCCATCGACAGTGCGCTGCCCCTTGGCCAGGCCCAGCCGCTCCCCGATCGCCGCCGTCTCATCGGCGTCATCGTCCAGGCCGTGCCCGACGAGCGCTTGTTCGACCAGGTCGCGCCCAAGCACCCGCATGCTCTCGCGTCGCTGCGCTCGCAAGTGCTGCTTGATCCTCGCCCTCGCCCGCGAGCTGGCGCACATTTTGAGCCACTCTTCGCGCGGGCCGTTGTTCGGATTGGTCAGAATCTCAACCGTGTCGCCCTGCCGCAGTCGGTACCGCAGCGGGACGACCTGACCGTTCACGCGGGCCCCCGAGCACGTCAGACCGACATCGCTGTGGATCGCGAACGCCAGGTCGATGGGCGTGGCGCCCTTGGGGAACGTGTGGATGTCCCCGCCCGGCGTGAACACGTAGACCTCATCGGCAAACAGGTCGGCTTTGACGGCCTCAATGAACTCACCGGGATCGGTGACGTCCTCCTGCCAGTCCATCAGCTGCTGAATCCACGCGAGCTTGTTCCCCGCGCTCGAGCCCGGCGGCGTGCCTCCGCGCCAAGACGCAACGATGCCGCGCTCCGCGACATCATCCATCGCGGCCGACCTCAGCTGCACGTCCAGGCGCATTCCGTCTCGCCCGACCAGCGAGGTGTGCAGCGCCCGATAGTGGTTGGGCCTCGGCATCGCGACGTAGTCACGAAACCGGCCGGGCGCCGGCTGCAGGTGCGCGTGGAGCACGCCAAGCGCGACGTAACAGGACGTCCGGTCTTGAGTGACGACCTGGTAGCTGACGATGTCGGAAAGCTGGTCGATACCGCGTCCAGCGGCCTCGAGCCGCCGATGCACGCGCAGCACGGGCCGCAGCGTCGCCCGCACGTTGACGTCGCCCAGCTGCGCGTTCCACCGCATGTCTTCGTCCGCACCCGATAGAGGATGCGCAGCCGATCGCGCCTGGCGGCCTTCATCGAACGCCTCGGCCAGCATCTGTACGTTGTGGGCGATGGCGCCCTCGTTGGCGTCGAGCATGCGAGCGATGTCCGCCGTCGTCGCTTCGTACGTCTCGGGCTCGAGATAACGCAGCGACAGATCCTGCAGCTCGGACCGAACACCCTCGATCCCCAGGCGTCCCGCGAGCGGAGCGTAGATCTGCATCGTCTCGCGGGCGATGCGCTCGCGCTTCTCTGGCGCCATGTGCTCCAGCGTGCGCATGTTGTCGAGGCGGTCGATGAGCTTGACGATAAGGACCCGAATGTCCTGGCTCATCGCGAGCAACATTTTTCGGAAGCTCTCCGCCTGCTGCTCCTGCCGCGACAGATACGGCACCTTGCCGAGCTTGGTCACCCCATCCACGATCAGCGCGACCTCTCGCCCAAACTGCTCGGTGAGGCCGTAGACCGACAACGAGGTGTCCTCGACGACGTCGTGCAGCAGGGCCGCGGCGATGCTCGCGGTGTCCAGCCCGAGCAGCGTGATGCCATGGGCCACCCGAACGGGGTGCACGTAGTACGGCTCACCCGACTTGCGCATCTGCCCCTCGTGCGCCTCTCGGCCCACGTGAAACGCGCGCTCAAGCTTGCCCAGGTCGGCCGCGGCGTGGGTCTTCTCGACGGCGTCGAGCAGGGCTTTGACGGCGCGGCCATCGTCGAGCTCGACGGCTCGAATCGTGGGTAGCGCCAATCGTGGCAGAGAGGGCTCGGCCGGGGCGTCGCTCACGGCATACGGTCGCGCCGGAGCGTCTGGGCTCACAGCAGGGGCTCCTGCCCAGTGAGGACCGCTTCGGCGGCTGCCCGCTGCCGCTCGCAGGTGTGCAGCTGCGCCACGTAGATGCCGCGAAGGACATCGTAGGCCCGCTCGATCTCGTCGTTCATCACCAGGAAGTCGTACTCAACATAGTGCTTCAGCTCCGAGCGTGCGACCCGCAGCCGTTGGTCGATCACATCCTGCGCATCCGTACCGCGACCTCGCAGTCGCCGCTCAAGCTCCTGAACACTGGGCGGCAAGATGAACACGAGCACGACGTCTTTGGGGAACTTGGCCCGCAGCTGCCGACCACCTTGGTAGTCGATATCAAAGAGAAGGTCCCGCCCCTCCCCCAAGGCTTGCTGCACACGCGCGGCCGAGGTGCCGTACATATTGTTGTGCACCATCGCGTACTCGGCGAACTCGTCGCGCGCGATCTTCTCTTGGAACTCGTGGCGACTCTCGAAGACGTAGTCGACGCCATCGACCTCGCCCTTCCGGGGTTTGCGGGTGGTGTGCGAGACCGAGAACCCCAGCGATGGGAACTCGTCTCGAAGGCGGTTGCACAGCGTGGTCTTGCCTGCCCCGGAGGGCGACGACACCACGAGCAAGACACCCCGTCCTGGTCGGCTACTGCTACTCGACATTGTGGACCTGCTCTCGGATCCGCTCGACTGTGCCCTTGGCCTCGATCACGATGCGACTGCCGTCGTGGCTGGTGATCTTACTGCCGATGGTCGTGATCTCTCGAAAAAGCTCCTGAGCGACGAACTCGAGGGTCTTGCCCTGACCACTTGCCGCGTCCCCTGCGAGCACCGCGCGAAGCTGCGATAAGTGACTCGCGATGCGATCCAGCTCCTCGGTGACATCGCCGCGCGCGATCACCACAGCCACCTCCTGAGCCACCCTGTCGGCGTCCAGTGCGGCGGCAAGTGCTCCGTCGCCGCTGAGTCGGGCAGTCAGCTCGGCGATCCGCTCCTGGATGCGGGCCGCCAGCCGCTCCCCCTCGGGCGGCAACGTCGCGTTCAGCGCGGAGACTTGTGCCTCGAGATCGTCCCCTAGTTTTGCGATCGCCGCGCTCAAGGCGCGCCCTTCTTCAGAGCGAAACGCGAGCAAGGCCTCGACCGCTTCGTCCACCAGGTCGCCCAAGAACACGGGCGCCGACGCAGCCCGGGTCGGCGCCGAGGGCCGCGAGGTTGCTGTCAGCAATCGCAACAATTCCGTTGGGTTTACTGGGGCTACATCAAGTGATCCATCGGCTCGCTTGGCGACCGCAGACACGGCCCGTAACGCGTCGTCGACTTGGACGGCGTCGATGCCCAACGCGGCAAACGGATCCTCTGCGGATGCGTCCGACGCGGCCCCCGACTCGCCACCGCGCACAACGACCGACAGGTCGACGCGCCCGCGGCCGAGTCGCTTGCCCAGTCGTTTGCGGAGCTGCTGCTCTGTGGAGGCGCCGAACGGCTGCCGTACTTTCAGCTCCAAGAAGCGCGCGTTGACGCTCCGCAGCTCGACCTCCACGGTCGCGGGCCCCTCTTGGGGGGTGGACCACGGGGCGGAGGCGGTACCAAAGCCCGTCATGCTGCGCACACTCACCAGCGGGGCATACCGCCGCCCACCGGCCTGTCGCAAGAGCCCGTCAGCACCGTATCCTCGCGCCACTGATGGGCTTGTTGCCGCCACTGTGCTCCCTGCTGCTCGCGGGAACGCTCGCCGATCCGGCGTCCGCGCCGCGCGAAGTCGCGACGTCGGAGCCTGCGAGCCCGCAGGCTGCGGCACCACAGTCCACGCCCGCGCCCGCGCCGAGCGAGCCCGCCGCGCCCGCCGTAGCAGACAAACCGGACACGCGATCACCGACCGCTCAGGCCGCGGCAGCTCGCGCTGACACCCGTGCAGAGACCCGTGCGGCACAGTGGCGCACACGCTGGTCCGCGGTTCCGGCCACCGTCCCCACCTCGCGGCGCTTCATGATCGGTGTTGAAGGGCTGATAGCCCAAGCGCCTCCACTGCGACCCACCGTCGTGCGTCTCGACCCGCGCTCGCAAGGCCGCACGGTTGCCCTGGGAGGGTTGGGCGCATTTGGACGCTATCGCCCAATTCCGCTGATCGGTGTCGAAATCGGCGTGCGCTCCAGCTCACTGCGCTACGCGGACGCCGATGATGACTCCGTAGTTTCGGAGGATCATGTGCTCGCGGACGCCGGGGTGCTGCTGTACCTGGCGCGCGGTGAAATCGCACAGTTCGCGTTTGATGCTGGGGCGGGAGGCAGCTTCACGCGCATCGGCTATGAGACGGCCAGCAGCGGTGATGGCACCCACACCCTGGGGTCAGGGCTTGTCCGCGTCGGGGCGGATGCGGAGTTTCTGGTCAAACGCGTGGCGTTTGTCCTGTCGCTGCGCATGGTCGGCCAGTTTACCGATCCCGCGCGGGCCAAGGCCCGCGGTGCTCTCTTTGAAGGCGCGAGCGCGGCAGTTCAGCGCGCTCCGGTGCCTTCGCGTCAGACCTGGCTCGTCGCCTCGGCCGGCATTGGGTACCGGTTTTAGGGCGCGGCAGAACCGGCTGATACGATCGGTTCGTGGCTAGGGTTCTGTGTGGTCGTCTTCGACCACCGCTTCTCGTTCGAACTTGGCGATGAGCTTCTCGATCCCGTGATATCGCATCGGCGATCCCACGCGAACGGCACCTTCGTGCAAGAAGCCGTCTGCTGGCGGCAATAGAAAACTGAACAACGCGATCCACATCGTCATAACGCTTTACCTCGTCCTTGGTTCCGACTCGACCCGTATCAGTCGCCGTCGCGGGCACCAAGAAACTGGTGATCCCGTGTAGGTGTCTGCGAGGCCGCGAGCGCCTAGCGCTGCGAAAGCCGCCACTGATCGTGGGGCAGCAATCGCATCGACGTCGAGAGCGCAGGGAGGTCGTCGACAAAGCGCAGGCCGACCACGCGGCGTGAGACCAAGGAAATCGCCGTTGGCGCGTGCAGGACGCTCACGGGGCGCACAACCGCGATCCGCTCGGCGACCGCCCGCTCGGTTTGGGCCCGCTCCTCAGGGGTTCGCGCGCGCCGATACGCCACCAATGCCGCATCCAGCTGCGCATCGGCGATGCCGCTGATGTTGAGCGCGCCCCGGCTGTGAAAGTACGGATACAGATCGGCGTCGTCCGCCTGGGCGACCCGCGCCAGCGCCATGTCGAACTCGCCGCGGCGCAAAGGACCGCGCAAGTACGACCAGCTCGCCGTCGCGTAGGGCACCGTGACCCCCTGCCCTCGCCAGGCAGCTTTGAGAGACGCAGCGACCTTGCGCCCATGCCCGGCGGCGCCATTCCACATCAAGACCACGCGCAGCGTCGTGGCGTCACGGCGTCGGACCCCGCGCTCCGCCTCCCAGCCGAGTGCATTGAGCTCTGCGGCGAGCCGCTCGGCCCCCCGCACATCGTCGGCCGCGGCCGTGTCCTCGACCAGCCCCGCGGTCCCCCATCGAGCGGCGCGCCCTGCTTCGGCGACCAACGCCAGGTCGATGGGGCTCGGGTCGTGCAGATCGACCGGGGCCGCCAGGGCGAGCGGTGGCGTGCCGCCGAGGATCCCCGCGATTTCAGCGCGGGGGATCCCGTCGTCGAGCGCGGCGCGCAGTCGCGGCCCCGACTGCACCCCAGACCGCAGGTTGTAGATGACCAGGTCGTACCGCGGGGGCGATACGAGCCAGGCGTTGAACCGAGCAGACATCCCCGCCTCCGCCAGCTCCTCGGGCACGTGGGTACGCGACAACTCCGTCGCGATGTGCACATCTCCGCGCCGCATCAGCGTCAGCACCTCGGCGCCGTCGTCGACCTGACGCAGCACAATGCGAGTCACGCCGCCGTCGGCCGCCGCATCGTCTGCGCGGTTGTCCGCGGCGACCGCCTGCAGGACGAGGCGCTCCGATTCCAGGGTCTCCACGCGCATCGGGCCGCTTCCGATGGGCGCGCGGGCAAATGCCCGCCGACGCCCTCGATGCGCCTTCTTGGGCACGACCTTCATCCCCGCGATCGTCTCCAACGCCAGCGGGTGCGGGTCGGAGAACGACACCCGGAACCAGCGTCCGGGGTCTCGGGCGGCGTCCCCAAACCCGTCAACGCGCTCGGCATCGGCCCGACGCGGGGGCCCGTCGACGCGTTCCACACGCTTGAGGGTCGAGAGCCCGTGCCGGTCGCGAAGCCAGCCGCGGCGCGGGTCCATCCAAAACTCGAGGCTGTACTCGACGTCGTCGACCGTCACGGGAGTGCCGTCGTGAAACACCCGGTCCGGCCGCAAGTGGCAGTAGACGTCACGGGGCGCGTCCGCTGGGACCACGACGCAGGCGTCGGCCAGCGCGGGGGCCACCCACGGCCAGCCGGTGTCCATCGGAGCGACCAGCCCTTCGAACACGGCATCGTCCACCACCCGTGCTGCCATGGGCTCGAGGCCCCCGAGGGGATCCAAGTCGTCCGGCACACGGGGCGTCGCGATGATGAGGGTCGAGACGAGAGTGCCGGCCGCTTCGGCCGCAGACTCGTCTTGTGCCGAAGGCTCCCCCTCTTCGGCGGACTCGATGCCCGCATCGTTCGGCTCCAGGCCGCCAGCGCGCTCGGGCCCCCCGCCGCCTCCACACCCCGCGCCGCCAGGGATCGCAGCCAGTCCTGCGGCGAACAACGCAAACGCCGCGGTCCGGGCAGGCCGACCACGCCGACCACGCCAGCCCACGCAGGAGTCAGCGGCATCCGGCCGAGCCCGCACGCGTCGCACCCGTGCTAACGGATCGCCCACCCGCGGGGGTCTAGCACGCTCTCCGCGCGGCCACTGAACCGGTGCACGGCTGCTGTATCTGTACCGGAGAGTCCAAACTGTGCGGCCGGGACGCAAACCGGCATCCTGCACCCGCACTCGCGGTTTGGCGTGTGGTCACACGGAGAGTTCCGATTGAAAACGGCGGTTGCGACGTGGTACGAAAGGCCGTTGAGTGCGCCTGCGACGCTCTGCCCCCCGGTCGCCTCCCGACGCCGCACCCACCGATCCCCATCGCCCGGACCCAGCATGTCCCAACGCCGCAGCACTCCATCCCCCCTCTCCACTTCCGCCTCTCGCCTGTCGGCGGCGAGCAGCAGCGTCCTGCTTGCGGCCGCGTTGCTTGGCCTGACCGCGCCCGGATGCGAGGAGAAGGAAGAGAAGAAGACGGAGACCAAAGAGGAGGACGCTGGCCCCGCGGTCACCGTCGAGCTCCCGCCCTCCCCGAACTTCGATGAGGGCAAGGCCCCCGAGAAGTGGGAAGACGGTTCCTGGTCGATCTACGGACAGCGCGCCGACCTCGACAAGCACGTCCTCGAGGGCAGCAAGGGCACCGAGATCGAGATCAAGGGCTACGTCCAAGAGGTCTACGTGCCCCCAGAGTGTCCCGAGGGCGCAGCGTGCCCTCCCGGCAAGCAGCCGCACATCTGGGTCACCGATCACGCCGACACACTGGGCAAAAAGCGCGCGATGATGATCGTCAACTACCGCTTTCAGGTCCCCGACTGGGACGCGAAGCGCTGGGCCGAGGAGCCCGACGTCATCTTCGAAAAGGGCAAACGCTACACGTTCAAGGGCAAGTTCAAGCAGTTCTCGGACACCGGGTTCTCGTTTGATAAGGGGCTGCTCGAGTTTGTCGCCTACAAGCCCCACGATCCCGAGACGGGGCAGGAGCTGCCGACGTGGGTCCACCCCCCGGGCGCGCCCTGGCACCCCATCGAGATCGCACACCAGGCCGAGGTCAACGCGGCGCTGGTGGAGAAGTCCAAAGACTCGGCCATCGAGCAGCTCAAAAAGCAGCGCGACGGCAAGTAGCGTGCGGCTAGGGGCTGGCGAAGTCGGGGCCGACGTATCGCCAGTCTGCGCCTGAGATTTGGGCCCAGTCGGCGCCGACCGACACATCAAAGGCCGCGCCCTGGCGTGGCCGCACGCGCAGGGTCGACAGCGTCGGGCCCGTGGCCGCACCGTGGACCACGTCGTCCGCACGCCAGGCCCGCATGCCATCGACGCGCTCGGCCAACGGGCCCATGGGCAGACCGTCTTCACGTACCCAGGCTTCGCCAGCGCGCTGGAGTCGGGTCGTCGGCCCGTCCTGTTCGGTCAGCTCCAGGGCGACGGCGTTGTTGATCCAGGCCGACAGCGGGTCGCCAAACAACAAGCTCGCGGACAACCGCCGACACGTGGACTCCGAGACCACGCCCGGACGGCGTCCCGGCACGACCACCACACAGCCGTCATAGAGCGCGACCTCGACCGTCTCCGCGGCGTCTGCGTGCGCCGCCTGGTCGATCCGAATCGTCCGCAGCGGCTCGCTGCTCGGCGCGGCGGCCCAGGTCTCCGCCCGCAGCCCGGCAACTGCAACCATCATCGCGTCGAACTTGGTGGTGTCCATGGCGTCATCGCCGTCTGGATGAACCGGGGCATCCAACCGCCAGACACCGAGATCGAAGTGCGCGCTCTGGCGTTCGGTTCGGGCGGTCGGGCGGCCTCCGCCCGGTAAGATCTCGATGGCCCGCACATCGTCGATCGACAATCCGGTCACGATCCGCCGGTCGCTGAAGAGCTCCGGCGACAGCGCCAGCTCGCCCAGCGGGGCGCGGACCGACAACACAGGCCCCTCCCCCCGTCGGCAGTTCCGGGTGCCGTCCTCGCTCGGCGCCCAGCACGACAGTTTCATGGTGACGCCCTGCGCAACCGAGATCGCGTAGGTCACCTCGGGCGGAGTCTCCGGGAGCGGCTCGGGCTGCAGCTCGACCTCTGCGTCATGCAGAGCGCCGTACCAACGAAACACTTCGGCCTCATCGACCTCGGTGAGCAAGTCGCGGCCGTCGATGGTCTCGGTGAGGCGCCAGCCACCGCCGTGGCGAGAGAGCGTCCTTGCGATCGGCACAACCTGCTCGATCGACATCACGTCGCCGTACAAGTGCGGGGCCAGGTTTGGATGCACCAGCGGGCTGAGCGTCCAGGGGGCCGCGAGCGCGGCGTCGATGCACCCGAGCAACCCCGGCCCCCGATGCAGCACAACCCGGTCGGCCCGCGAAGGACACGGCCCGCCCAGCGACAGCGCGGTTTGGGTCCCCGCGATGCTGCCCAAGGTGACCCACGGCTGCACGGTGTCCTCGGGCGAGGGCTCGAGCATCGGATCCATCCGCGCAGAGACAATGCGTTGCAGCCGCGTCCGTACCGCATGCGGATCCAGGGTGGCGCCCCCGCCCTGCCACAGCCCCGACGCATCGCGGGACAAGGCCATGCCTTCGGCAAACACCGCGCGTTCCAGATGCGAGGTCTCGATCACCACCGCGCGCCGAGCGAGCCACGCGCGCGAGGATTGGGCCAACAGCACCGCCAGTTCACGCTCGACGACCCAGAGCCCCGAGGTGCCCTCGGCCCCGCCCTGCAGCGCGCCATACACCCCAACCTCATCCACGGTGGCACTGCCCAGCGCAAGTCGGCGCTCCTGACCCGGCCAAGACAGCGTGAGCTGCCCGCCAACCCCAAGGTCCGACTCGGTCCCCTCCGCTACGGCTCGCAGCGTCGTGGCCATGCGAAGTGAGCTCCACAGACCCTCGACGGCCTCGGGATCCGCGGGCCCCAGGACTTGCTCGCCAGCCCGCACCTGATGGCCTCCGGCCGGGCTCGGCTCGAGGTACACGGTGGGCCCGCTCGGCGGTTGCAGGGCGATCATCGCAACGGCCACATCCACCTCGCCCAGCTGGGGCATCAGTCGACGCGCGCCCGTGCGGTTGGATGTCAGCGGCGCGACAACCCGATCCTCGGACCAGGGATCGACGCGAGCCAGCGTCACGCCCGCGGCGGCGAGACCCAGCATCGCCCACGTTCCCGGACGCACGGAGGTCACTGCCGACGCCTCCACAGCACCCAGCCGCCCACCAGAGCGGCGAACGCAGGCAATCCCAGCATGCACATCCATGTCATGCGGTCGAGTTGCTCGGGGCGCAGCACGAGCTTGATGTGCTCGCGCGCGCGGGGGCGGATCCCCAGCAGCACATCGCGACGGCTGAGCCACCCGACCACGTTGAGCACGAGGTCGCGTCCGTGGTCGTACACAACGTCCTCTCGCAAGAACGCGTTGAGCGCGAATTTGTCGGACGCTATCACCACCAAGCGCGAGCCTCCGCGCTGCGCAGCGACAGCGACAGGAACGGGTCCAACCCGATCCACGTCGGGATCGATGTCGACCTCTACGCCGGTCTGTAGCGCTGCGATGTTTGACTCCGCCCAGCCCTCGTCGCTGACCTGGATCAAGACGGTCGGCGTCTCGGCCTGTGGCGTGGCGCGGATCGACAGCTCGCGCACGGTGATGAAGCTCGCCGCGCGGCCCACAAGGCTGCGGACCGCTGGATGGTCGCCCCAGCCGTCATCCAGCGTGAACGACAGCAGCGGTGTATTGCCCGGCATGCCATGCGGGTCGAGCACGACCCGCTCCCCAAAGCCAACGCCGTAGGCGGCCGCGAGAGGCTCCAGCCCGTGCGGGGCAAGGCCGCTTGCCCCGGGCAGGACGACCGCCCCGGTCAAAAGCAGGAGGTTCCCGCCCTGCGCCGCGTAGGCTTCGATGGCGTTCACGTGCGGTACCGGCAGCGTGCCCGTGGGGCCAGCCACGATGAGCACGCCGCAGGGCGCCAGTCCCTCGGGCGCGTCAAGATCGGCGATCTCGACCTTCAAGGTGGCTCCCTTGAGCAGGTCGGATAGGTGCGCGTAGCCACCGTAGGGCTCGAGGTTGTCCAGGTCGGGTTCGCCGTGTCCCTGCGTGATGCACACCGTCGTCTCGGCAGGATCGGTGACGCCGACGATCGCGACCAGCAGCGCCTCCTCGCCCCGGAACTCCTCGACCCTCGGCCCCGTCGCTTGCACATCCGCGCCCGTGGCGTAGGTGACCAAGTCGCTGGGCATCAGATGTCGTTTGCGGAGGGAGCTGCCCTGCCCCGAGCGCAGCAGGATGACCCCTTCGGCCAGGTCGCGGCCGTGCAGGGCGAACTCGGTAATGAGCTGCTCGGCCTCCTGGCGGTCTCGATCGGGGTCGAGCAATCGCACCCGGAGCTTGGGCGTGACCGCAGCCATCCGGGCCAAGACCTCGCGCATCTCGCCTGCGAGCGGGTTGGGGCGTCCGCCGCCGATCGTGGCGGGGATCAGAACCCGCACGTCGACGGGTGCCTCCAAGCCGCCGAGGATCTGCTCGGCGCGCTCCGACAGCGTGTAGACCCTGCCCTGCGTCCAGTCACCTCGCGGAGCGTGCCGCATCCCCAGCCACGCAACGTGCCCCACAGCGACCAACAACAGGCCGACCTGCACGATGCGCTGTGTATCGCGGCGCGGATCGATAGCCACCGCCGCCGTCGCCACCGCGCCGATGGCCACCGCGCCGTGCAGCCAAAACCAGCGACCGTCGACGATGCCCTGCCCCAGCTCCTGCATCATCGACAGCAGACTGGTGCGCTGGAGCACGGCGGCAAGGCTCTCGGATTCAACCTGCTCGACCAGCAGACCGGCCAGTAGCAAGATCGTGCAGGCGACAAACGTTGCGATCGCTGCGCCCAGCTGGCTCTTGGACACGGCGCTCGACACGAGGCCTATCGCGATGAAGCTCGAGCCCACCACGAGCGTGCCCGCGTAGCCCGCCACGATAGGCCCAGGATCGGGCTGCGCACCCGCCCCGCGAAGCAGCAGGTAGAACACGACTGTCGGTGACCACAGCGCGGCGTACAGCCCCATCGCACCCAGGTATTTTCCGACCGCCACTTGCGACGGCAGCAAGGGGGCCGTCAACAGCGCTTCAAGTGTCCCTTGCTTGCGCTCCTCGGCGATGAGGCGCATGGACACCGCCGCGCACAAGAACACGACCGGCAGCCAAAAGATGAAGAAGCTGCCCGAGAAGAAGTACTGCATCACGGGCCCTGGCGCGGCCAGCGGGTCGTTGAGGACCCTCAGCAGGAGGGCAAAGTTCCATCCCTGCAGCAGCAAGAAGAGCGTGCCCACGCCGTACGCCAGCGGCGTGACAAACAGCGAGAGCAGCTCCCGGTGGGCGACTGCAAGGGCTCCGCTGACCCAAGTGACGACGGCCCCCATTTACCCGGTTTCCTCCGCAGCTTCCGCCGAGTCTTCGGCGTGACCGTCGTCGGGCTCGGCCGAGTCGTTGGAGTCCAGCTGCGGTCTCCGCCCGCCCGTGACCTCCGCAAACCGCTCCTCGAGGCGCGTCGTTCCGGCGCGCAGGCCAAGCAGCGCGACCGATGCCTCCTGCGCCGCGGCCCCGAGCGCGCGCAGGACCTGTGCGGGCGGCACCCCGGCTTCCGACACGTCAATGCGGTAGTCCGTGTCGCCCCCGACTCCCGGACGGGCCACAAGCTCGGTCGACAGCGCCTTGGCAGCCAGCGCCACGACCCGCGCCGCCGCCTCCGCGTCGCCGTCGACCCCGAGATGAACCTCGCTCGCTGTGGTGGCGGTTTCGATGGTCTCATCGGCCACCACGGTCCCCTCGGACAGGATGACCACGCGGTCGCACAGCATCTCGACCTCGGCCAGGATGTGGGACGAAAACATCAACGTCTGAACGCCCCCCAGGTCGCGCAGCATCGCCCGCACATCGCGGACCTGGTTGGGGTCGAGCCCTACCGTGGGCTCGTCGAGCACCACCAAGGGCGGCGAGCCCAACAGCGCATCCGCCAGGCCAACCCGTTGTCGATACCCGCGCGACAGCTGCCCAATCGGTGAATCCAACACGTGGGTTATCGCCGTCAGCTCGGCCACCCGCGCGACCTCGCGTGCGCGTTGGGCTCGCGGAACACGTTTGATGCGCGCGCGGAACAACAGGTGCTCGCGCGCGCGCAGCTCGTAGTACAGCGGCACGTGCTCCGGCATGTAGCCGACTTGGCCGCGCACCTGCACGGAGTGGGTTTGAACATCCAGCCCGCCGACCTGAACACGGGTGTTCTTCGCCGCGGAGATGGGCAGATAACCGCAAACCAAGCGCATCAGCGTGGACTTGCCCGCGCCGTTGGGCCCGAGCAGGCCCAGTCGCTCACCAGGCTCGACCCGCAGCGTCACGTCCGAGAGCGCTCGCCGTGGAGCGTTCCGGTAGCGATGGGACAGGCCCTCGATCACGAGGGATGCGGGAACCTGCGCAGACATACGATCTCACTCGGCGGTCTTGGCATCCGGCGGCTGCGCGCCGCCGGGTGCTGCAGGCACGGGGCCGGCCGCTGCGGGCACGGGGCCGGGTGCCGCGGGGCTGGGTGACGCGGGCGCGGGGTCTTGCCGGGGTGCGGCCCCAGACGCGCGAGGATCGTCTGCGGGCAGACTTGCCGCCTCCCCCTGAACGACCTTGATCGGGTCCTTCTTGATGGCCTCGAGCGCCCACGCCATCGTCTCTTTGGTCTCGGCGTTGGGCTCGGTCTTCACCCGCTCGGTCAGCCGCGGCACGTACGACTCCAAGCGCTGCATGCCCATAACCTCCGCGATCGCCTGGCGAACCGACGCCTCGGGCTCGGTCTCGAGCGCGTACAGCAGGACCAGCGCGGTCCCGCCGTCGACGGCGGACGACAGGTTGTAGACGCAGTCGACACGCTCGGTGGGGCCTACGAAAAATTCGCCGCCCTCCTTCGTCCGACCCGTCAGGCCGTTGACGAGGCTCGTGCGCACGCGTTCGTAGTCGACATACGCCGACGTCGCGCCCTCCTTGTCGCCCGCCCGAATGCGGAGCTCGCCCAGCGCGAGCCAGTTTTCGAGGTTGTTCGGATCGAGCTCTGCTGCCTTGGCCTGCGCCGTTGCGGCCTCGGCGTATTGCTTGTCTGCCGCCAGCCCAAGCGCGAGCGTCATGAACGGGCCCGCGTCGTCATCGACAACTTTGCTTGCGTGTCGCCAATATGCGATCGCGCCCTTGGCATCGCCGCGAAGCTCAACCATGTGCCCGAGCATCACGGACGCGTTCGCTCGCAAGAAGCGATCGTCGGCCCGGTCTGCGATCGCTTGGAGATCGGCACGGTGCGCCGCGAAGGTTTTTCCTGCGACCGCGGCCTTGGGATCGAGCTCGAACGCCTTCTTGATCGCCTCGTAGCGCTTCGCTCTGGCGGCGTCGTCGGCCATTTCGGGCCGCGCGGACTTCTTGTTTTGCTCTGGGACCGCGCCCGGTTTCTCGGCATCGTCAGCTCCCTCCGAGGTGGATGTGCAGCCAAAAACGCCTGCGCCAAGCGCTATCGCGAGCGCGGACGACAGCACCAAGCAGCGAGAAACTTGGGTCTTTTCCAAGGGCGAGGACACAGGCGCAACCTTCACAACCACTCCGACCCCCCAATGGCTCCGCGGTTCCCGCAATCGAGCGGGTCGCGCGACGAAATCGACACGGGGACCCTCAGCCCGTCGGCGGACCGCGGCCAGTGCGCTGTACCGATCACAACGCCGCGGAGGTTGCCACAACGGGGCCCGACCATGATACGCTCGCAATGTGGGTTTTGTGGGCATAAGGACCAAGGCAGCTTCGGCCGCCCTCGTCGTGTCCGCACTTGCCGGATGCGGTGTCCTCGCTGACCCCTCGGCCCCCTGCCAAGCCATGGACCTCGGCGAGGCCCGTGCCGCGACCGTCACCAGCAACAACGACGCCCCGGTTGTGGTCGTGACGGGCGACGCACCCTTTGTCCTGCTGCGGTCGTGTGATGCCGACGGCTGCGAGATCGTGCACGCCGACCTCGACGTTGCCGACGGCGCCACCGTGATCCTCACGTCGCAGGGCCGCTACGCGGTCACGATCCGAACCCCTTCCACGCCGAACGTGCAGGTGTTTGAGATCCTCACCACGCCGCGCACGCTCACGGAGGCCGACAAGGCCGAGGGCGCGAGCCCCTGGATCGTTCCGCTCGAGACAAGCCTCCGACCCAATGACGACACCACCCCGCAGCGGCTTGTTGCCGGGATGCGGGGAAGCGACTGGATCGTCACGCGCACTCGAAACGGTGAGCTGGGTCGCTATCTTCCGCCCAATGGCGACACGCCCGAGCAGGCGGGGCTCATCGCCGAAGGGCTCGACGACCTCAACGTCGTCGCCATCGGGGAGCACTACCTCATCGGCCGGGTCATCCACAGCAGCGACGAAGATTCGTTGTACCTGGTTCCGGTCGATCCGGGTCTGGACGGCGAAGGTCCGATTCGACTCATGCGTGGCCCCACGGTCGCGCGCGCCTTGCTGACCGCCGACGACGAGCGCGTGGTCGTCACGGCGGGCAGCGGAGACTCAGCAGAGACGTTCGTCTTTGGCGTACCCGACGGTGAGCTGCTCGATCGGTTCGTCGGCGCCATCGTCAGCGGGACCAAGCTCGGCGAGGAAGTGCCAGGCCTGCGTGGCGCGTCGCCCGATGGCAGTCACGCCGCGTACCGGACCGCCAGCGGCGCCCTGGCCATGCGCGCCCTCGACCTGGGCTCCTCGTGCCTGGTCCGCTCCTCGACCGCAGGCGACCACCGCGTCGCCGGCTTTGCGGCCGATGGGGTGCTCTTCGCCGAGGCCGCCGATGGCCTGGACTCAACTACGCTGCTGGCGTTCGACCCGAAGACCCGCGACATGGTCTCGCTCGGCCAATCGGACAACGCGTACCACCTGGCTGCCGTCGCCGCGGAGATGCCCGAGGACGATGACGCTGGCCGCGAGTACTGGGCGACCGCGGTGAGCAGTGGCACCTACGCGACCGTGTCGTCCAATGGCCCGGACACGCCGCTGCAAGGGCTGCGCGACGCGTCGTTCATGTCCCGCGACGGTGACTCTGTGTGGGTGCTGGAGACGTTCACCCCGCCCGACGAACGCGAGCGCTCGCTGGGCGTCCGCCGCATCGCCCCCTCCCGGACTGATGTCGGCCTGCAGTTCTCTGAGAGCACCCGCGAGGCGCACCGCGTCGTCACCGAGGCGTTGGGCACACCCAGCGATGTCTGCGTGAGCACGGGCGTTCCTGGGGCGTGGGCGCATCAGTGCAAGCCCGCTGGATCGACCAGCAGCACGTACTTCTCGACCAACTCCGGGCAAGCCGAAGAGGACCCCGAGCAGCGGTTGCCCGAGCCCCCCGATCCGGAAGAACCGGACGACGACGACGACGAGTAGCGCGCTGCGCTCGTTTCGAACCGCCTAGCCGCGTCGTATGCCCGGCCAGCGCGTGTGGACTCGCCCCTGAGGGCCACGGATCCGAGCGAGCGCTGGCCCGGTCGCGTCCGCGATGTCCATGGCCAGCCCGCCCGGACCGGACGCCTCCAGACACTCGCCCGCGATCCCATGCACGTACGCCGCCGCTGCTGCGGCCACACCCGCCTGGACCCCACGCGCCATCAAGCCACCGACGATACCCGCCAGCACATCTCCTGAGCCCGCAGTGGCCAGCGCTGGGCCACCCGAGACGACGATGTGCAGGTGTGGCGGGTCCGTGTCGTCCGCGGCTGGCACTGCGATCAGCGTGCCCTCGCCCTTGAGCACGACGACCGCCGCCGTCACGCGCGCCAAGCGACGCGCCGCGTCGCCGCGGTCGGCCTGAACCCGGGCGGAGGTCCATGTCTCGTCGGGCTCGGCACGGGCGAGCAGACGTGCCGCCTCACCCGGATGTGGGGTGATCACCCGTGGGCCTCCGGAGACCGTACGCAGCGGCACAACGTCCAGGGCGCTGGCATCGAAAACGGCCGGCCGCGGGTCCTCAGACCACAGCGCCGCCACCCCGTTGAGGTCGTCGGGCTGCGTCAGTCCAGGACCGATGCACAGCGTGTCCGCTTGCGGGAGCAGTGCGGTGCCACCACGGCGCGGCTGCACCATCACTTCGGGACGGTGCGCGACGAGCTGTGCCTGCACCCCCGGGTCGTCGGTGGCGATCGTGGCCAAACCGGCGCCAGATCGCAGCGCGCCCGAGGCCGCCAGGATCGCTGCGCCCGGAGTTCCCGCGCTCCCGCCCACGATCCCCAAGTGCCCCCGCTGCCCCTTGTGCGCCCCCGCGGGCAGCCGCGACAGCACGCGGTCGACCAAGCCTGGATCCACGAGCGTGTGCTCCCGGTTGCGGTCCGGCTCGCCGACCAGTCCGATATCAGCCACGACCACACGGCCCGCGTATGCACGCCCTGGGGTCATGTGAAGGCCCGGCTTACTCCGAACAAACGTGACCGTGGTGGTCGCTCGGAAGGCGTCGGGCCACACAGCGCCCGTGTCGGCGTCGACCCCCGTGGGTAGGTCGACCGCGACGCGGGGGCCCTGCAGTGCCCGCTGCTGCCGCAGGGCGTCCGCGACCCGCCCTCGCGGCGCACCACGGCTCCCCGTGCCCAGGAGCGCATCGACCACGAGCGTGGGTCGGTGAACACCCGGCCATTGCGACAGCACCGTGACGCCAAAGCTGCGGCACATCGCCAGCTGTCGCGCGACCGCTTCGTTGTGCTTGTCGGCGCACAGGACTGCCCGGGCGGGAATCTCCCAACCGAACAGCTGGCGGCACACCGCGAGGCCATCGCCGCCGTTGTTTCCTGGGCCGCACAGCACCACAACGGGTAGCCCTGTCCCGCGGCGGAGCTCGGCGACCTCGTGGGCCACGCAGAGTCCCGCGCGCTCCATCAGGACCGGCGAGCCGATTCCAAGCAAGCCCATCGTGTGGCGGTCCGCAGCGGCTGCCACCGCGCGCGTCCACAGCTCGGAGGGGGCCCGCATTGCCTTAGCCGACCGCAACGGCGACCGCAGCCGCCATCCCCGCCGCGTGGGTTATCGAGATCATCATGCTCGTCACGCCGCGCTCATCGGCGACCTCGCGCGCGCGGCCTCGCAAGATGACCTGCGGACCCCGTGCCCCACTCACCGCGGGCACAACCTCGACGTCGTGCCAGCCGATGCCTTTGGGGGCGCCCAGGGCCTTGGAGGCCGCCTCCTTTGCTGCGAAGCGCCCCGCCATACATTCAAACGGGCGCCCTGCCTTGTTGCAGTGGCTCGTCTCGAGCGCGGTGAAGATCCGTTCGACAAACCGATCGCCGTGGCGACCGATGGCCTGCTCCATGCGGTCGATGGGGCACAAGTCCAACCCCAAGCCCATCACGCTCACGCGGCCGTCCCCAGCTCTTCGACCGCGATGCTGCCCAGACGGTCCATGATGCGCTGGAGCTCGTCCTCATTTTCGCCCTCGACCATGACGCGCAGCTTCTTCTCCGTCCCGGAGTAGCGCACCAGCACGCGGCCGCGGCCCGCCAGATCGGACTCGGCCTGGCGGATCGCCCGTGAGAGCTTGGGCAGCTGATCCAGCGGCGCCTTGCGAGCGACTCGCACGCTCGACAGCATCTGCGGAAGTCGCGTCATCACCCGGGCCAGCTGCGAGACGGGGCTCCCCGTGCGCCGCATGATCGTCAGCACTTGAAGGGCGGCAACCATCCCATCGCCCGTGGTCGCCATGTCGGTGAACACCAGGTGCCCCGACTGCTCCCCTCCGAGGTTGTAGCCACCCGCGCGCATCGCCTCGACGACGTATCGGTCGCCGACAGGCGTGCGCACCAGGCCGATCCCGACCTCTTCGAGGCTCCGCTCGAGGCCGAGGTTGCTCATCACGGTGGCCACCACAGCCCCACCCGTGAGCCTGCCGCGCTGCTGAAGATCGCGGGCACACATGGCGATCAGGACGTCCCCGTCGAGTTCTTGCCCCTGCTCGTCACAGACGATCAGACGATCCGCGTCGCCGTCGAGCGCGAGTCCGATGTCGGCGTTGTGCTCCTTGACCGCGGCCCCGATGACCTCCGGATGCATCGCGCCGACTCCATCATTGATGTTGACGCCGTCCGGATTCACGCCGATGGCGATGACCTCGGCCCCCAGCTCGCGCAGGACATCGGGCGCGACTCGATAGGCTGCCCCGTGCGCGCAGTCGACCACGATTTTGAGGCCGTCCAGGTCGTAGCGTGACGGAAACCCGTATTTGAGATGAGTGATGTAGCGACCCGCGGCGTCATCCACACGCACTGCGCGTCCGATGTCGGCCCCCGTCGCCCGCATGGACTCGACCTTGTCGCCCATCATCAGCGCCTCGATCTCCGCCTCGACCGCATCGGGGAGCTTGTAGCCGTTGCCCGCGAACAGCTTGATGCCGTTGTCGCAAAACGCGTTGTGGCTCGCGGAGATGACGACCCCCGCGCTCGCCCGCAAGGACGTCGTGATGTACGCGATGCCCGGCGTGGGAAGCGGCCCGACAAACATGACGTCCGCTCCGACGGCGCAAATACCCGACGCCAGCGCGGACTCCAGGAGGTATCCGGACAAGCGCGTGTCTTTGCCGACGACGATGCGTTCGTCGCGTCCGAATTTGGCCGCGACGGCCATTCCGACGCGCATCGCCGTCTCAGGGGTCATGGGGGCGACGTTTGCCTCCCCGCGGATTCCATCGGTACCGAAGAACTTACGGCTCATGCGGGCTCTTCCACTGGGAGCTCCTCCACGGGGGGTGGAGGTGGAGGCGGCGGCGCGACGGTGACGCGCCCCGCCGAGTGATCGTACGCCAAACGGCGTCGGACGTCCTCCGGCACCGCGGCGCTCCACGAAAAATCGATCTCGACGGTCCCTCGGCCGTCGGCAAGTCGCTCGACCAACCTCGCTTGGGCTTCGACCGGGAGCACGATGCTCTTGTGCTCGAGCACCCGGAAGTCGGGGAGCGGGCCGCCCACCTTCACCTTGTAGGTGCGTGGGATAACCCCAGTGGGGTCGAGCTCGTCGGGCACCACGACCGGTACGAGGTACTCCCGGGCTTCGTGCTTGGGGTCGATGATGGCGCGAACGCTGACCTTGGTGTTGGGTCCCGCGGCCACCAAGCGCACCCCCGCGCGCGGTGGGGTCACCGCCAAGAGCATGGTGACATCGTCGGTCGCGCCATCGATCTCGAGCGAGGCCGTCACGAGCGAGTCGACCTGGACGACCTCCGACTCGCCTCCGCGCACGATCCACTGCAGGGGCTGAACCTCGACGCGCAGCACCTCGTAGTCGTCGGCGGGGACCCCGGAGATGGGCGCACGGATCGCGCGAGCCGCCTCGACAATAGGGTCGAACCGAAGATCCACCCCTTCGTAGTCAAAGTCGGACAGCACCACGCCCGGCGGCATGCGAACGGCAGCGGGCGTGATCTCGAGCTTGCCTTCTTTGACGTCCGTGAGGTCCAGCTCGGCGTCGCCAAAGTCGGCGTCGCGCAGCCGGTTGATCCGAATCCAAGGCCCGCGAACCTTGACGCGAATGGTCTCCGGCAGTGCCGTCATCAAGACGCGGTCGGCGTCGGAGTGGACCCGCAGAGGCACCTCGAACACCCGCGTGACCTCGTCACGCGTCACGACAAACAGGATGGCTGCCAGGATGAGCGCGGAGATCTTGGCGCCCCAGTGCCGATAGAACACCTCTCCGAGGAATCGTACCCATGGGGTTCGCTCCGCCATAGCGCTACGAGTTCCGCGCTCCAGGGATGACACGCTCCTCGAGCGTGCGAGGCACGACGCCCGACCGCTCCAGGTCCGCGCGCGACATGTCGGCGCGCGACCCGTCGGGGACCGCCATGTCGGCCATGCTCGCGCCCGGCGACCGCGTGGCCTCGACGCGCGGCGCCTCGAGCCAATCGGCGATCCGACTCTCGAGGTCGACGATCCGCAGCGGGTCCGAAAGCTGACCACGGTGGACCAGCCGCACCTCTCCGCGCTCTTCACTCACAACGATGGCCAGTGCGTCGGTCTCTTCGGTGGAGCCTATCGCGGCCCGGTGACGCGTTCCGAATCGAGCGTCGATGTTCTGCTCGGTGAGCGGGCAGATGACACCCGCCTGCCGGATGCGAAACTCCTGCACCACGATGGCGCCGTCGTGCGCGGTATTGACGGCATGCGGCACCTGAAGCGCCACCAGGGTCTCCGCGCGCAGCGATGCATCGATCTCGACCCCCTTGTTGGTCGCAACCGCGAGAACATCGATCTCGCCCTGCAGGATGACCAAGGCGCCCACGCGTGCACGCTTGAGGCGCTCCAATCCTGCCACGAGTTCCCCCACGGCCGACTGCGCGGCTTGCCGACGCCCCTTGGGCAGCAGCCGCTGCCCAACGTACAAGAACGCCCGTCGCAGCTCCTGCTGGAACACGACGATCACGATGATGATGATCGACTCAAAGACCGAGCGCAGCAGCGTCGCCATGGCGATGAGGTCGAGCGCGCGAACGATGCCCGACAGCACACCCAACCCCGCCACGGCGGCGAGCACGGGCATCACACGAGTGCCCTGAACCGCCCGCAGCAAGGCATAGGCGATGACAAACAAGAGCCCGAAGTCCAGGCCGTCTCGCCACGTAAACGCGCTGATGAGTTCGGCTGGATTCACCGCGCATCCTCCCCCGCCGCAGTCCGAGCGTGGAGCGGCGGTCGGGCCACCGAGACCCAGGACTGAGCGACCATTCCGGCCACCGCGAGCGCATGAACGGTGTGCTCCACGTCGTGCACACGCACCACCGCAGCGCCACGCTCGGCAGCGACGACGGCCGCCGCGAGTGAGCCGACCAAGCGCGCATCGTCGTGGGCACGCGGGTTGGCCTTTCGGCCTGCCGCATCCGATGCGCCGCTCGATGCCAGCGCAGAACGCATAAAGCTCTTTCGGGAGGCGCCGATGAGCACGGGGCAGCCGGTCGCGTCACGCAGCCACGCCGACGCGGCGACAAGCGCAGCGCTGTGCTCGGCGCTCTTGCCAAAGCCGACCCCCGGGTCGACCACGATCCTCGCCCGCTCGACACCGCCGTCCACCGCTCGCGTCACCGCGGCGCACAGGGCCTCCCCGACCTCGACGAGCAGGTCGGAAAAGTGCACGTCGTCCTGCATCGTGCGTGGTTCACCCCGCAGGTGGCTCACGACGAGCCCGGCGTTGCTGCGGGCGGCGACTGCAATCATCGCTGGATCACTCAGCCCGCTGACGTCGTTGATGATCGATGCACCCGCGCGCATGGCCGCCTCGGCGACCGCGGCGCTGCGGGTATCGATGCTCAGCGGAACGTCGACGGCATCCGGCCCCGCGGCGAGGCGCTCGATCACGGGCAGCACCCGCCGAAGCTGGCGGGCATCGGAGACCGGGTCGCTCCCGGGCCGCGTCGATTCACCGCCCAGATCGATGATGTCGGCCTGCTCCGCCACGAGCTGACGAACGCGTCGGACGGCGACCGAGACGTTTGGGGTGTCGGCCCCCTCAGCCACGAGAACGCCGCCGTCCGAGAAGCTGTCGGGCGTCAGGTTGACCACCCCCATCACCCTCGGGCGCGACAATGAAAGCGTGCCCGTGGCGTGCAGCCAAGCGGCCGCGGCCGCCGCGTCAGGCTCGTCCACCATCGCTGCCGTCATGTTAGCGCCGCGGACGCCCGAGGCCCAACCTCGATGGCCAGCAGCGGCCAAACCCGGATCAATGCCGTCCTGCGTCGGCTGTGGCGCGTAGCGGATCGGCATCGGGGCGGGCAACGGAGGCGTTCAGCGGCCGCGGACGCGGGCAAACTGCTTGGCATCGATGCCGTAGCGCCGCAGAAGCTTGTGCAGGTACTTGCGGTCCATGTCGGCTTCTCGCGCCGCCCGCGAGATATTGCCCTCGGCCCGTTGCAGCAGCCATTGCAGGTACGCCTCTTCAAACAGCTCGACCGCCCGCTCCTTTTGCTCGCGAAACGTGAGCGTCGGGTCGAACTCGACGGGTTCGCCGTGCCCTGGGGTGCGACGGCCCGTGGTGACCAAGTCGATCACCCCATCGGGCGACAGGTACGCGCTGCGCTCGACCACGTTGCGAAGCTCGCGGACGTTGCCGGGCCACTCGTAGCCAACCAGACGGGCCATCGCCTCAGGGCCCGGAGGCTTCCACATGCCCGGGGGCAGGCGCCGCGAAAAATGCTCGATCAGTACCGAGATGTCCTCGCGTCGTTCTCTCAGCGGCGGGAGGACGGGGTTGACCACCGCGAGGCGGAAGTACAGGTCTTCGCGAAAATCGCCGCTCTCCACCAGCTCGCGGGACTGCTGATGCGTGGCCGCGATGACCCGAATGTCGACCTCGCGCTCTTCGGCGCCGCCGACCCTTCGGACGCGCTTGTTCTCCAGCACGCGCATCAGCTTGGGCTGAAGATCCTTGGGCAGCTCGCCGATTTCGTCCAGGAACACGCTGCCCTGATGGGCGAGTTCGAACGCACCCGGTCGGCCGCCCTCCCCCTCTTGCCCAAAGAGCTCGGCCTCGATGAGCTGGGGAGCGACCGCCCCGCAGTCCACGACCACGAAGGGCCCGGCCTTGCGCGCGGACGCCTCATGGAGCGCGCGCGCGATGAGGTCTTTACCCGTGCCGGTCTCCCCCTCGATCAGGACGGTGACCTCGGTCTGTGCGACGCGCTCGAGCACGCCGAAGACCTTCCGCATGGCCAGGCTGCGGCCCAACACGGGGCCAAAACGCTCCTGGTCGCTGGGGAGGAGCTCGGCCCGGGCGTCGCGCGGCAGGAACCGCAGCTGAACCTTACCGACGCCAAGCACATCGCCCGGCTTGAGGAACGCATCGGCAACGCGGGCCCCACCGACAAAGCTGCCGTTAGTCGAGCCACGGTCGACCACGCGATACGCGTCGCCCTCACGCACGATTTCAACATGGTGTCGGCTCACCGAGTCATCGGGCAGCACCACATCGCATTTGCGCGACTTGCCGATCGTGATCCGATCCGAAAGGACGTCGATCTCGCGGCCTCGGAGCTCGCCGTTGAGCACATGCAACCGATAGCCAGTATGGCGGATCTGCTCCTCTTCTTGGACTTGCGTGGAAGATTCGCCGACCTCGGACATCGCGTGCCGACGCTACCAGCGCAGCGCGCCGTGTGCACGGCCCTCAAGCGGGTTCTCGGACATCGATCGCCGATTGCGATTCGAGACACGCGTCCCGCCCCACCCGCAACCAACGAAAAAGGGCGGCATCACCGAAGTGATGACCGCCCTCTTTGCGCAGTAGTTGCGGGGTTCAGCCCCCGCACGGGAATCGCTGCCCGCTCAGATGTAAAAATCGACCTCGACAACGCCGCGTGGTGAGGAGTCATCCTCCGCCTTGCTGTCGCGCTTTTCTTCGCGCTCGGTGGACGGCTGCGGCAACGGGAGTTGCAGACGTGGCCGGTTGTCTTCGCGCTGGGGGCGCTTTCTTAGGGGTCGGTCCGTGATCCATGCGTGCATCGTGGGCCTCGTGTTGGTTCGACGTTGGGGGTGATCAAAGTACGCAGCCGGGGTGGCAAGCGTTCAGCAACAATCGTGTGAAGGTTGTGCAAAGCACGTTCCGAATCGGCGGCTTTGGTGAGTGGGCGCCGAAGTTGTTGAATTGTCCGATGCGGGGCGCGCCATGTCGACTTTTCGGCGGAGAGCAACCGCGACACGAATGTCGGGTGGGGCTGCAAAATGTCGGGGCTTCGGTACAACAAATTCAGAGTAACGCCGCTTTGCGGCGGCGCAAGGGCGCGTCTACGCAACCACATGGGCCACAAAGGCGTTCATGGACGCTGCTGTAAGCGTTGGGGCGCCAACGTATCCACGCACGGCGTGTACCCACACTTGTACAGGTCGACGTCTGCGTCACTCTTGAACGCGGGACATCGCTGCGTTTCGCAGGAGCCCGGGATCGTTCGCTAAACGGGCGCTCGGCAATCAATCGCCGATGAACCGCGTGGGCCCACCACAAGCTTGGCCCCTAAAAATCGACAACGACCCAACGGTCGCCCTCGCGCTCGAGGCGGGCCACATGGCCGTCACCCAGGTCCAGCGCGGCCTCGTGTTCGTCTGCGGCTATCGGACCGGCGAGGTGCGTGGCGAGGCGATCTCTCGCTTCGCGGAGTGCTGCGCCGTGCTCGCCCCCTGTCCAGGCGGCTTCGAGATCCTCCACCGACAATCCGGTGCGGTAGCGCTGCGGAGCGAGCTGTAGCAAGACATCCCACCGTTCGGCCCGACTTGCGCGGACCAAAGCGGCGAGCGCCTGATGTGGGGTGTCTTGGGCGTAGACGTCGTTGGGGTCGTCGGCGAAGCGCCACCCGCCCTCTGTCCAAACGACCGCAACGGGCCGCGAGGGCTCCACAAAGACGACCGCGCGCGGGGAGACTTCTTGCGGCTTGGCCAGCGATTGTGACCAGCTCTTCCTCGCCGTACCCGTCAGCATCACCTCGACCTGCGTCGAGGCAGCAACGCCCGGGACAAGGTGTGCGCGAACACGGGCGGCATCGCCTTTGGCCACGGCCTTGCCCAGGTCGTGGCTCGCCTTGGTCAGCCGACGCGCCTCCTTGTGGCCACACCCCAACGCGAGGCAAGCAGCCGCGACCCATGCCCCAGCCGCGAGCCGCTTCACGCCGGGTCGTCCTGCTTGATCTTGTCCATCACCGCGGTGAACGTCGCCGTGCTCTTGAGTTCATCGCCCGCTCGAATCTCACCCGAGAAGCGCCCCACCCGACCCAAGCGCTTGGCCTCGATCCGGATCGAGAGCACCTCGCCGGGCACGGCGAGTGCGCGGAACTTCGCGTCGGAGATTCCGATGAAGTATCCGATCTGCGTTTTGGGATCGAACTTGCCCGAGCAATAGGCCAGGACGATGGCGGCCTGCGCCATCATCTCGACCTGCACCACACCCGGCACGATCGGATTGCCGGGGAAGTGGCCCTGCAGAATCGGGCTCGAGTTCGAGACCATGTGCTCCGCGATGATCCACTCGTCCGGCTTCACGTCAGCGACTCGGTCGATGAAGAGAAACGGATAGCGGTGCGGAAGGATGCTCGTGATTGGAACGTCCAACATCAGCGCCGCCAAGCATAGACCGTCGCTAGGACGGTGCGCCACCGACCCGCAAACCAGCCGGGCTGGTCACTTGGAGCTTTTCTTCGAGCTCCGCTTGGAGTGCTTGCTGTTGTACCGCTTGATGACCTCGCTACTGATATCGAGGCCCTCTTTACTGAAGATCACGGTCATCGGGTCGCGGACGAGGACGAGGTCGAGGCCCAGCTCAGCGGCCAGGTCCTTCACGATGGCGGACGAATTCTTGTAGATCCGCTCCGTCATCTTGGCCTCATCTTCCATGAGGCCCTGCTGCATCGTCGTGTAGAAGTTTTGCAGCTCCAACTGGTCGCGCTGCAGCTTCTCTTGCTCGCGCGCTTGGGCTGCGGGCGCCATCTTTTGGAACTTGGCGAACGCCGCCTCAAGCTCGGCCCGCTTCTTGTCGAACTTTGCGGCTTTGGCCTTGCCCTCGCTCTCGAGCTTCTTACGAGCGGCCTTGCCCGCGGTGGTCTCGTTGAGCACGCGCTGCATGTCGACCATCGCCATCTTTTTGACCGACGGCACGGCCGCGACCGCGGACTGCGGGGCGGTGTACGCACCCACGCCAACGCCCATCGCAAGTGCGAGGCATGCAGACCGCAGGATTGTCGCCTTGGGCGAACGCAGAGTGTTTGGCTGAAAACGTGCGAGTCGCATTACTTGTGCTTCTTGTCGTAGCGAACGATCACGCGGTTGGTGATGTCCAGCTGGGGGTTGAAATACATGATGTTCAGCTGCGAGCGGACAAGTACCACTTGCAGTTTGTCCTCGAGCGCGACCTGTTTGACGATCTCCTCGACCTTCTCGTAGATGGTCTCGGTCAGCTGCGCTTCATCGTTGGCGACCTTCCGCTCGAGTTCGGCCGACAGTTGCTGCACCTCTTGCTCGGCCGCCATCAGCTCCTGCTGACGCTTCATCAGCTCGGCTTGGGCGAGCATCGGGGCCTTGGCCTGCAGGTCGCGGAACGACTGCTCGAGGGTTTTGGCTTTCTTCTCGATCCGCAGCTGCCCCTTGGCAAAGGTGCGCTCAAGTTCCTTCTTGGCGCGCTTGCCTTCTTTGGTTTGGGTCAGACAACGTTGGAGATCGAGGAGCGCGACCCGCTCCAGCTCTTCGACCGGTTCTGCTGCTTGCACAACCGGGGCCGGAGCGAAGACGGCGCCCAACGCCATGGAGGCGCACAGGACGAGTCGGAGGGAGTTCATGGCGGGGACCTTACGAGGGGGGTGGAGGTTGGGGCAAGCAAGCCGAGGTTCGACGGGGCTTGTTGCGAGGCGATTCAGCCGGCGGCGCGGGCGCTGCCGCATATTGCGGGATCGAGGCCGATATGTGACCAACGAAGTAGCGCCCGCGGCCCTACAGTGCACTGATGCAAACGGCCATAGAACTAGGCCTGCAGTGGTCCTGCGGCCGGCTCTAGAACGAGTTGCCGATCGAGAACTCGAACACCACGGGGTCGTCGCCCACGGGGAGGAATTCGGTCGGACGCTGCCGGTCTAGGGGGAATCCCCATTCGAAGCGGAGCGGACCGATTGGAGATTGCCAACGGAACCCGAATCCGAGCGAGTAGCGCATATCGCGGAAGTTCCAGGACGCGCAGGGATCGCTCTTGGGGAGCA
>Ga0316189_10000411_pt1 | contig 42576 bp, 55 predicted proteins | sample LowCovwburrow_MG_FD_204930 | JGI IMG/M metagenome (GOLD analysis project Ga0316189, IMG submission 204930) | Coastal sediment microbial communities from Maine, United States - Lowes Cove worm burrow | ecosystem: Environmental > Aquatic > Marine > Coastal > Sediment | place: USA: Maine... | reverse complement strand
ATGGGTCTCCCCTTTCAGGAGGTGGTGAAGTTGGCGCGCGCCGTCAGGTGGTACTCCCGGTCGACGCTCTATCAGGATCGCTCAATACAAGGGTTCTTCAAGCATGAAATGTCCGAAAAACTGTAAGTCTACCAAACCAACGTGATTTACGCGGCTAGATTTATGGGGCAACGGAGGTGGCGTAGGCAACGCACTCTGGGTTTTGGGTTGGGAAAGGGGGGATGTCACCCTAGGGGGACGATGTGGCTTTGGGCGCCCGAAAAGTAGCAGTCCCAAGTAAAGAAAGCGATAGCAGAGTCCAGGTTGAGTACGCGCGGCTAGAAAAAGACGCCAATTGTACCGTTAGTCAACCGTTTCGTTGCCATAATCGCATAGCGCGTGTCGCGGTGCTGGCAAGATAGCTTCGTTGTAGCGCGTTTTTTAGGGCTGCTAATAGTTATTATCGTCCTTAATCATGCATTGATTGGAGCATTGACTCGGTCATCGCATAGGCATTGGTTGAAGCATTGACGATGCATTGAATGATGCATTGCATCTTTTTTCTGGGGGTCTCGAGAAGGGGTGCCGGCCCCCCATCGCGATCGCGCATTCTTGATATATATCCCGCCCGTAAAATAACCCTCTCCCCACCCTATGCGTAAAGTCAACAGGGAGGATTCTCTTATCTTGATCCCAAAAAATAAAAGCGCTAAGGGTTGGTGGTTTTGTGACTTGAGGTACTGGGTTGATTTTGGGTTTGACGGTAGGTGTATAATTGGGGTCCTGGGGGGGTAGTTATTAGTGAGCGCAGCGAGCTAATAACGGGGGGAATCATCTTTAGAAGAAGAGTAGTGTAGGCAGTTCCGGCGTTCTAGTACGGTGCGTTGGTTGCGAACGTCTTTGGGGGGCAGGCGCTGCCGGGGCCCCCTGGTTTTCTTTCTGACAGGAGCGGGTAGTGAGTTTTGTCCCTCGGATGGGTGATGCGGTAGCTTCCTTCCCGCAGACTGTGGCTGCGACGGCTGTGGATTCTGACGACCCTGTGGGTGGTACGTTGATGTTGTTCTGTGTGAACGACTTCTACTTCAAGGCTACGGGAGCGACGGCTACGGCGAACGACATGCGTATGGCTGCTGGTGTGAACCACTTTGTGAACGTTCACCCGCCGTCTATTATCAGCGTCCTAAACACTACGTCTTCGACGGTTTACGTGCAGCAGGTGAAGTAGGAGAGGGTTCCATGGCAGACTGGACAGAGACTAAGGATCGGAACCGGGCCTCCTACGAGGAGATTCACTTCCCGCGTCCTGGTGCGGTGGTGGCTCCTTTCCCTACGACGGCGACTACAGCGCGGACGCAGACGTCTGCTTTCTCGTCTGACGGCGCAGCGATGTTCTACGCGACGAACCCTGTGCATGTGGTGTTGGACGCTACTGCTGACAGCAACGATATGTTGTTCGAGGGCGGTAAGGTGCACGTCATGCGGGTGGAGAGCGGCACGAAGCTGAGTTTCTTCCCTTACGGCGGGGCGAGTACGACGGTGCACCTCCACCTGGTGGTGTAGGGTTGCTGACGGCTAGTGAGAACGAGGGGGCCTGGGGGCTCCACTGGATTTGGGAAGACGCTATGGCTACGACACAGGTGAGGCAGGGGCTGGAGCGGCTGGTGCAGTTTTCCACGCCGGGCCAGGAGGACGCTTTCCTTGTGGCGTTCATCGGGCAGCACTTGCTGGGTTCTGGGAACCTGCAGGAGCTGGGTGAGGTGTACCCGTGGCCTTCTATCCTGGAGCTGATGAACTACGTGGGGAAGTTGATCAACATGGTGGAGTTCACCCAGTCGGGGGACCTAGTCACTGTGCAGATCTTCAGCACCCAGTTGCTCGAGGTCCTTGTGGCTTTCGGGGTAGAAGAATCTTAGAGATAAGTCCTCGCTCCTCTGCGTGGTTCTTGCCTGGCCTGCGGGGGTGATCCTCCGTAGGCCTTTTTTCGTTAGGGGACCTTTGAACTTCCACGAAGAGAAGCAGCACCGATTCCTGTCGCTGGTGAACCTGGGAGTCCCTGAGGACGAGGCGGCGGAGCGTACCGAGGTCGCTCTGGCCCAGTTCCAGCTGGCCTCCCAGACGGACGGTGCGTTCTCGGACAAGTGGGACCTGGCTCGCAAGGGGAAGTACGACACGTCGGGGTTCAAGCAGAAGGTGAACCAGATCGTCCGCAAGACGGGCGAGGAGATTAAGTCCCAGTTCCGTGCGGCTATGGTGAACGTGGGCTTCTTCGACGACCTTATCGAGGACATGAAGTCTATAGAGGGGCACGACGAGAAGGCGCGCCGGGAGCGTCGGGAATACCAGAAGCTGCTCATGCCTTTCCTGATTCCTAAGGAGAGTCACCTGCAGACGACCGAGGTTCCTGACGAGAAGATGCTGGACGAGGACGTGATCCTCGAGGAGATCGACGAGACCCGGAGGAAGCGCCTTGCCATCAACCAGCTACGCGACGACACAATTGCGGCCCGCCGCAAGCACTCTGGGCTGGCTTCTGCTGGGGAGTAGCTTCCTCAGTGGGCTCTACGGGTGCGCGGGCACAGACCTCACTGTGGGGGCTGGTAAGCTCCTGGGTGCGCCGGAGGAGTACGACGAGACATATGTGGCGGGGGCTGCTCTCACGTTCCAGCTGGACGACGTGAAGCCGGCGGACTTGTTTCCGCAGTACCCTTTCGGGAAGATGGCTTCCCAGGCCCAGGAGGTGGCGACCCACCATGAGGAGATCGCCGAGCTCCGGGAGTCTATCGCAGCGCTGAAGGAGGACGCTATCACATGGACAAAGCTGGTGGCCTTTGCGAGTTCTGGTGGCGCAGCTACAGCCGGCGGGGGTTACCTGTTCATGCGGCGCCGAAGAAAGGCTACTGAGCATGAGTGAGCGGCTTGAGGAACTCACCCGTGAGCTTGCGCTAGAGAGGGAGGCGCTCCGCCGCGCCGACCAGGACAAGCTGAACACCCTCCCGCCGAACCCTACCCAGTGGCGGTTCCTCAATAGCAAGGCTCGGGAGACGATGTTCTCCGGGCTGAACCAGGCTGGTAAGTCCACGATCCTGAGGGTCAAGGCGACTATCGGCCTGACGGGCCTCTACCCTGAGGGGTACACGGGGCACCGGCACGACGGACCTATCGAGGGTGCGCTATGTGCCTACAACGCGGTAGCTGTGCGGGACAAATTGACCGACCCGCTCCTGGGCCCAGACAACAACCGTGGCTCCGGGTACATCCCAGCTCACTGCTTCGATCCCAAGAAGGACATTGCCTACGCCGGGGGCAACACCCACAAGCAGATCGACTTCTTCTACGTGGACTGGCACGACGAGTTCGGCAAGGTCCAGGGTAGGTCAAAATGCTACTGTATGGCTTATCAGCAGAATGCGGAGCGGATCGCTGGGTACCCGCTCAACGAGATCTGGATTGACGAAGAGCCCAAGAGCATGGAGGTCTACAACGAGATCTCCGCTCGCACCAACTTCACTAAGGGCTTCGTCTACATGGCTATGACGCCGCTGTACGGCGTGACTCCGCTGATCCTCCACTACGAGGACGAGGAGCGCCAGCAGGCCGGACTCACGGATATCATTTACTACGATATCGACCAAGCTGACCACATCTCCGACGAGGACAAGCAGGAGCTCAAGACCAAGTACAAGGGCCACGCGCAGGAGTCAGCGCGTCTCCGCGGGCGCCCTGTCCGTGGTGAGGGTGTTGTCTACCCGGTCTCCTACGACCAGGTGGTGATCCCAGACATGGAGGTTCCAACCCACTGGCAGTGCCTGATCGGGGTCGACTTCCCGCACACGTCCGGAACCTTCGCTGCCGTGAAGGGGTACCTGAACCCAGAGGACGACCAGCTGATTCTCACGGCTGAGAGGAAGCTCAAGGAGTCGGACACCCCCACCTACGCAGAGGCGCTGAAGTCCATGGACGGGGATATCGTCCCTATCGCCTGGCCGCACGACGGTGGCCGCGGCGCCGGAGAGGCCCACAGCGGAATCTCGATCGCGGAGCGGTACAGGAACCTGGGCTGCAACATGCTGGGCATGTCGGCTCACAGCCTGGCTATGGGCAAGGAGGATCGCTCCCTGACGAGCATTACGGCGGAGTGCTACGACCGGATGTACTCCGGGCGCCTGAAGCTCTTCGCCTCCCTGCACGAGCTCTGGCGCGAGATCCAGACCTACCGGACCACGGACGGGGTCGTCAAGCAGGGTCAGAACGACCACTGCATAGACGCCATGCACAAGCTAGTTATGATGCTGAGGTTCGCAGAGGTGGTGGAGACTATCGGTCGGCGTCAGCGCCGGGACGTGTACATGATTGAGGACCCCTGTTTCTTTGACATGATTTGAGGATGAGATGGCTATGCGGAAAACCCTAGCGGAGGTCATGGACCGCATAGGCGAGCAGCAGGCGGAGCGTTCCCCACACGAGAGCGCCTGGCGGGATATCATGTCTCTCATGATGCCCTTCCGAGGCGACGTTACCACCAAGTCAGAGGGCGGAGCCCGAATTGAGGGGGTGATCGATTCTACTGCGGGCGGTGCGGCTCAGGACTTCATCTCATGGATCAAGGGCCAGGTCGCGCCCACGCAAATGTCATGGATTCACTTCATGGCGCACGAGGATCTTCGCGATGACATCTTCGTGACACAGCTGCTTGACCGCGGCGCCAGCAAGGTGCTGAGGGCTCTCTCCGAGTCGAACTTCTACCTACAGCTTGAGGCCTACCTCAGGGATCTTATCCTCCCAGGGAACGGAATCAGCTACGGGCAGGAGATCCACAAGCGGGTGAACCCTCGCACCGGCTCCACCTTCGGCAAGATGAACTTCAAGTCTGTCCCGTTCTTTGACATGTGGTGGACCTACGGGATAGACGACCAGCCTATCTGGACCACCCGAGAGTTCACGCTCCCAGCGGGCGCCGCCTACGAGTTCTTCAAGGGCAAGCCGGGCAAGCGGGTCCTGGATGCTATGGGGAACGGTGAGCTCTTCCGGAAGTTCAAGTACTACAACTGCATTATCAAGAATGAGAATGGAATCCCAGGAGGGCTGAAGCTACCTGAGGACCGCGCCTGGCACTCCGTCTGGGTCTGTGACGACGGGCCTGAGTTTGCCGGCGAGCTCGAGGGTTTCGACTGGAACCCCTACGTTGTCTCCCGCCTGAAGATCGCCCAGGACCACACCTACGGTTACGGGCACGGGCACGCTATCCGCCCAGACACGAAGGCAGCCAACTCCCTGAAGGGCAAGGAGCTGGTGGCGGTCGCCAAGAACGCCAACCCGAAGCTCATGTACGACGCCAACTCCATTGAGCCCAAGACCCTCAGTGGCGGCTCCGGTGGCGCGATCGTGATCAAGAACCCGACCCACTCCCGGCCTGAGTACCTGGAGTCCCGGACGGACTTCGCTGCGACCCACGCGATTCGACAGAACGAGCAGGAGGCTATCCGCAAGGCCCTCATGGCCGACGTGATCTCCAACCCGGACACTCAGCCGCGTTCGGCTCAGGAGTCCGCCCTGCGTGAGGTCCGCGGGTTACGCCGCATGGGTGGAGACGCAGACGCTGTGTTCCACGCGCTCTCTCCCATTATCGAGAACGTTGCCTCCACCATGCAGGCTGCCGGCGAGCTCCCGGAGTTCGACCTGATCGCAGAGCAGGTGCCAGGCGCCAAGTTCGAGATCCGGTTCGTGTCTCCGTTCTTCACGGCGCAGAACCAGGGTGACCTGGGTCAGGTTGACGCCTACCTGGATCGGCTGCGTGTCATGGCTCTCGAGACGGAGAATCAGGAATACATGGACCGGGTTAGCCCGGACAAGATCTCGGCCTACTACGCGCGGGCAGGAAACGTGCCGGCAGAGATCCTGAACACCGAAGAGGAAATGTTAGAAGTACGGGAAGCTCGGGCAGCTGCCGCGGCACGTCAGCAGCAGCTCGACCAAATCCAGCAAGCTGCGTCTGCGGCAAAGGACGTAGCGCAAGTGGAGGGGGCACAAGCTGGCGCATGATGAGTTCTTCGACTCGGACAAGATCGCCAAGGAGATCGACGAGGTTGTTGGTTCCAGGAACCAGTACTACTACGACACTCTCGTAGTGGGACGAGACAACCAAATGCTCGACCTTCTCAAGGAGGATCTTTGTCAGTTGGAGACGGCACTAGTCAGTGAGGACGGGACGTTGGTTAGGTCGATAGACCCGCAGGTGCTCGGCATCGCAGTGGGACTTCAAATGGCTTACACCATCATCGAATCGAAGTGTGAATTGGGCAGACAGGAGTCAATCAAACATGACCGCAGCTGAAGGCTTACCAGACGATTTCGAGGGCCGGGATATGATCGCCCGCTACGCCGACAACACAGCGGTGGCGGCGGCACTCGTTGAAACGAAGAAGGCTCTCTCGAGCAAGGTCGAGGACTACGTCTCCGCTCGGGGCGCGCAGTCCGTGGACGAGCTGAAGCTCCCTGAGGGAGTGAACGACGCCACGAAGAGCACGCTCGAGAAGGTCCGCCAGGGCTTCTTCGAGAAGAAGGGCACCGTTGGGCAGTGGGACGACCTGGTCACCAACCTGTCCGCGGGTCAGGAGGCAGCCCTCGCTCAGCGCCTTGAGAGCACCAAGGAGCAGGAGGCGGCCTGGCGTGCCAAGGCTGAGGAGACCTACGGAGCCAAGTTCGAGGAGGTCCACGCCCTGGCGAAGGAGGCGTTCGACAAGATCGCCCTGGACAACCCGGACCTGGGAACCCTCATGGAGTCCACAGGGCTGGGTAGCCACCCGGCCATGCTGGATATGTTTCACCAGGTGGCCTCGCTCACCGCACAGGGAAGGACCCCTACCGGAGTGCCGTCAGAAGGAGGGGTGGACGCTCAGTCCATCAAGAACCAGACCCTGGAGCTCACGGCCTCTGAGGCCTACCGGGACAAGCGCCACGTCGCCCACAAGAAGGCTATCGGGGAGTACAAGAAGCTCATCGGGGCCCTCGTGGACCTGGGCTACGACGGACCTTACGACCGCAGACTCGAGGTGAAGTATTGACTAGGGCCCGTTCGGTCCTAAACTAAACCACCTGACCTTGGCCTCCCCCTCTTCGGAGGGCCCCGAGATCCAAGGAGCCCCCGGAGCGCCGGGTATCCCTCCTGTCGAAGCCTTAGACTTTTACTGGAGGAAGCATTATGCCTTCTCAGGCGCTTAATGTCGCCAAGGTCGGGTGGGCCTCAGAACTGCGGCTCCTGTCGCAGCAGCTGGACTCAGACACCGATATGCTCGGTACTCACGAGCCCCTCCTTGGTGAAAAGACGTTCTTCGACGTGTACGGCAAGGTCGTACTCACGAAGGTCACCCAACGCAACCAACCCAACGTCCCCCAAGAGATTCCGCGTTCGCGCAGGATGATCGTCGAGGACGATTACGAGTACACTGAGATCTTCCCTCGCAAGGACATGCTGCACCTGCAGCGCGCCCTCGAGCCGGATTCCCAGATGCTCAAAGCTGTCCACGCTGGCTTCAAGCGCCAGAAGGACATCACGTTCACGGCTGCTCTGGCCGGGACTGCCTACTCGGGCAAGAATGGTACGGTCGCGAGCAATATTATCACCGCTCATGACGCGCCTGCAGATCCAGCGGTAATCACCCCCGCGGCTATCATGGATATGAAGCTTCTGCTTCAGAAGGCTGAGGCTGTCAATAACGGCCAGAAGATCTACTTCATCGGTACCTACCAGATGCAGAACGATCTCATGCAGGCCTCAGACGCCAACCTGGGCAACCGCCTAACGAGCACGGACTTTGTGAACATGAAGTCCATGATCAACGGCGACCTCCCGTCCTGGATGGGTATCGAGTTCACCTGGACGAATATCGGAACCGGCCTGGATAACGCAGGTACGGACCGTGACGCCTACATGTTCCCGGACACCGCTATGGTGCACGGTGACGACGGTGCTGATATCGCTGTAGAGCTCGACGTTGCAACTGACCGCCAGCACGGCCTTCAGCTTGCAGTGTACGGCCTCTGTGCTGCTGCTCGAATCCACGACGACCAGGTTGTTCGCCAGGACTTCACTGACGACACGCCTGTTCCTACTAGCTAAGAAAGGAGGTAAATCATGACGACATACCAAGCGGACGCTCGTGCGGCTACGTTCAACCAGTACACCGTTCAAGCTACCCCGATCTGGCACACAGCTACCTACACAATCGACACCGATGACATCGACACTATCGGGGACGACGTAGAGCTGTTTACGATCCCAGCAGGGTCAGTCGTGATCGCAGGATTCCTCGACCGCGAGGACTGCGGTGGCACTGTGACTTGTGACGTTGGAACAAGCTCAGACGATGACGCCTTCTTTAGCGCGATCCCTTGTGGAACCGCAGGGTGCACGTTGCTTGAGCAGACTGACGCACGGGCGACGGCTGAAACCACGGTCGTGCTGACCTTTGACGCGGTGACCACTGTCACCAACGGGGCTCGCATTACCGTAGGGCTCCTGGTCCTCAACTTGCCTAACGTGTAAACAAAGCAATCTGGAAGGGGCGGCGCCCCCCGTTCTCAGTGCCGCCCCGGCCAGTTTCTCTGAAGGGAGACCAACATGGCAGACAACACCACCCTTCCGGGTACTGGCGAAGTGTATGCCGCAGACGATCGCGGCGGCGTAAAGTTCCAGAGGGTTCTCGTTGAGGGCGAACAAGACTCTGCTTCGGTAGATGCGTTCGGTCGCTGGCGGGTATCCAACCCCGAGACGGTATTCGATTCCAAGCTGCTAGGCGCTGACGACGGCCCGCTACTCTGGGACGAGTCAGAGGAGTCAGGTTCCGGTGGAAGCTTCAGCACACCCACCGCGGCCAAGCCCTACATTGACCTGGCTAGCACCAACGTCACAGCCACTACGCTTACGCGGCAGACCTTCCGTAGGTTCAACTACCAGCCGGGAAAGAGCCAACTGGCCATGCTCACTGGCGTCCTCGAGTTAGCCTCGGGCGTCACGACTGGCTGTGAGCGCAGGTTCGGGCTGTTCGACGATGACAACGGCGTGTTCTTCGAGTCCAGCGCGGGCACCGTGGGCGTTACCATCAGGAGTAACGATACGGGTACTCCTGTGGATACCACGGTTGCACAGGTGTCCTGGAACCTCGACGTCATGGATGGCGGCGCTGACGCAGAAAACCCCAGCGGGCTCACCGTAGACTGGACCAAGGTTCAGGTCTTCGTCATGGACTACCAGTGGCCTACGGGTCGCATTCGCATGGGCCTCGAGATTGACGGGCACCTGTGGTACGTCCACGAGTTCAGCCAAGCCAATTCAGATACGACCCCGTGGTCCTCTACCCCCAACCTACCGTTGAGGGTACAGCTCATCACGACCTCCTCCTCCGGTGTGAACAGCATGCGCGCGATTTCCGCGACTGTCATGTCCGAGGGTGGGACCCGCACCAGCATACCCTTCTCTGCAGGAACTACCGCACACGTTGACGCCGCCGTAGCCGACACTGTTTACGCCCTTGTCGGGATTCGTCTGAAGTCCACGCACCTCGGAGCAACTGTCAAGGTCACCGAGGTGTCTGGCATGACGGAGCTCTCCGATAGCTACGAGCTGCAGCTGATCCATAACCCGACAGTTGCGAGCACGTTCACCTATGGGAACCTGACGAACTCGGCTTGCCAGTTTGCTACTGGCGCCACGGCTAACACTGTGACCGGCGGGACTGTAATCGCCCGCGGGTACGGATCGCTGAGTGTTGCGACGATAAAGCTAGCAGGCAGCGACCTTCTCCTGGGTGCCGCGATAGACGCGACCGTAGACGAGCTAGTCCTGTGCGTGAGACCGCTGAATGCGGACGCAGATATCCAGGGCTGCATCAACTGGGAGGAGTCGCCGTAACATGCCCCTGATTCCGCTCCTGATCGCTGGACCTTCTTCGTCGATCGTTGCGGACCCCGTGGCTACGTCGGTGGACTCTTTCGGTGATAGGGTTCACACAAAGCTCGGGGCGCGGGTGTTCATGGCGGCCTACACGGTACCGGAGGCAGGCATAGCTCTGGGCAACGTGATTGAAATGCTGACGATCCCTTCCGGCTATGTGGTCGCGGAGGGGTTTATCCACTGCACAGAGAAGCCGGCGGGGTCTACCTGCACCATGGAGGTGGGCGTCCTCGGTGACTACCAGAACTTTGTTACGTCGTTTGACGCTAACAAGAATGACCTTGGGAACGCGATGAGTTTCGGTCCCCAGTCAACGAAGGGTTACGCGGACGTAGCCCAGAAAGTTTTCATCAGGGTCGCGAGTTTGACGGGCGGCGCTTCTACTACGGGCACAAACATCATTACGCTCATGGTGAGGGCTTACAAGATTCCGTCAGTCGCATCTGTTTAGAGAGAGGGCGTTCCTCGCCCTGAAGGAAGGTGAAGGATGTCTGTTTCTAACTTGTTCTCCAAGGGCTTGGCGAACATCTTCAACACCGTTGACCAGGACTGGTCTTCGGATGTCCACAAGGTGGCGCTTATCGGGGCCACGGAGTTGGTCGAGGCTGACCTAGACGCCGGTGCTGGCGGCTACGACACAGCGGCCTCCCTTACTGCTGGCGGCAAAGAGTTCAATACGTCGGGTGGGTACACGGCTGGCGGCGAGGACATTGCGAGTACCCTGACAACAGGCACGGGCGTTATCACAGCTGCGGACCACGCAACCGAGGATACGTTCGACTTCAAGCTGAATGTAGGATCTACCCTGACCTACTCAGGCCTTACCGGACTCCCCACAGGAGAGGAAACCCTCTCTGGCTGCGTACTCATTAACAAGACCAGCGACAACTGTATCGCCTGGATTCGCTTCAACACGCCGACAGTCACGAACGGCAACGACTACGTGATTTCGTTCTCCGGTGGAATCCTGTTCGACTTCGCACACAGCTACGCTGCCTAAGAATCAGACCGTCATAGAGGGGGAGGGCTCCGCGGATGTCTCGTAAGTTTTCGGCATCAAATACAGACGAGTACCTGCGGAGCACAACCTCTGACGCTAGGTGGTATGCCAACCAGTTCAGCATCACGTTCTGGGTTCACCGCGTGGGGTCTTCTACGACCAACAGCGGTGGCGAGGTTGTATTCGCTATCGGTAACTCTGGAGCGCAGCAGCTACAGATCCGGATCAACGCTTCCGAGGAGATAGAGGCTTACCAGGAATCTATCATCGGTAGCGCCTCGGCAATGACCGACGACACGTTCCATCACGTCGCTATCGTTGCCGAGAACTCCACCACATACTCGATCTACTTTGACGGTGTGGCTACGGCGAGCTCAGTAACTGTGACCGCCAGGAGCACTACCACTAACACATTCACGTTCGGCGCTAATAACGACGACACCCCCGGAGACTTCCTTTCCGACCTGGTTATCACGGCCCCGGCGTTCTGGACGCAGGCGTTGTCAGGTTCGGACGTTTTAAACCTGTACAGCGGGGTCAAAGCCCCCGAGTCCTACGCGACCCCAGCGTACTCAGCCTTCGACTTCGATAACTCCACGGTACACGACTTCGATAGCTACATAACAGCTAACGACAGCGCGACGATCCTGGCTAGGTGGCGCGGCCAAGAGGGAGCTTCCAACCCACAGATCGTTGATAGCACGGGTCTCCTTACCGGCACCTGGGGCAACGTGGCCCAAACAACCGGTGAGTCTGGTGCTGTCGTTGGTTCAACCACCTGCGTGGAGGTGTCTAACACGGGATCTCCGGATAGCTACGCAGACTGCGGTACGGGCAACTATGGTGACCAGGAGCGATTCACCTACATGGGGTGGTTCTACATCACCCTAACGAACAACCAGAACGACCAGACGAGGATGATTGCCCGGAACCAGAACACTAGCGGTAACAACGTAGAGTTCATGTACGGGTTCCGTACTGACGGTGGACTGAAGGTTAGGTGCAGGCTCTTTGACAGCACCGCGGTTACAACGATGGTGTCCACCAACGCTTATGACGTTGGAGAGTGGCACCTCGGGGCGCTGACGTACAGTACGGACGACAACGGTGGGTTCGGCCAGATCAAGCTTGTCCTTGATGGCAAAGACGAGGACATAACCAACTTCAACTATGGTGGCCGTGTCCCCTGCACCCTTAACACAAACTACAAGACTGCAATCGCCGCGGCTCACAGGAACGGCTCCTTCACAGACTCCATGCAGGGTTGGATCTGCGAGATGAGCATCCAGAGTAAGGCCCTCACGACGGAGCAGATCCTCCGCAGGTGGCTTGCTGGCTCACAGGGGTTAGAGGAAGACCACAACGGCGCCTCTGGTATCGCGTGCGGTGCGCTCTCCGCGAACAACCCGTCTATCACCACATGGGCCGCAGTGCCGGCGTCCAGCGCCCTAGAGATCTCGACTGTAGTAGTGCAGAACGTTACCGCTGAGGCCATCTCGGTAACCACGAACTTCCCGACGGTGAAGAGGAACCCGTACCCTGTAGTTGAGGCCCTATCTGTCGGAGTTAACTTCACAGAGGCCTTGCCCACGGTGGGGATTCTAGCCCAGGGGCTCAGCGTCTCGAGCAGCCAGATAGAGGGCGCTCCCTACACGGTAGTTCAGGCGGAACCCCTTAGCGTGCAGTTCAACCCTGGGTCGGCCAGGACTAACGGCGAAGCCCTTGTTAGGGTTATGTGTGGCACGGCTGACACTCTAATCCCCCTGGCCCCGCACCCAAGCCTTGATGTGATTTGGGTTGGAGACACTAGCGCTATCGCTGGGATTCTTTATGGGGTTAGTCTAGACGCAGGCTTTGAGGGTAGCATTTTCTCGAACGCTAACTCTATCTCAGGTACCGGTGACTACCCAGAGCAGATCTACCAGAACGGTAGGACCACTAACCCGAAGACGCAGCTGAAGTACACGGTCATAAACATGCACAACATGCCCATTCACGTAATATTCCACTTCGCTGAAGAGGACACGTTTGCGTCTCGTGGGTACCGTAGGTTTAGCGCCGCAGTCGAGGGAGTCACCGCGGGCGACACTGGTGTGATCGACATCTTCTCGAGGGCTGGTGGGCTAAACACCGCAGTGGTCGCCAAGGCTGACTGTACAGTGGTGGGTGGAAGTCTAGAGATAGTTCTCACGGACCTCAGTGTCACTCACACGGACGGGGTTTCCCTTTGTGCTTTCGAGGTTATCCAGGGCCCCTTGGGCTACCAGAAGGTTCACGAGGAACCCTTTGCCGTAGCCTCTAACTTCCCGTCCCTGGCACCAGTCCTGCAGCCTCACGTTTATGCTGAGGCGCTGTCTGTTGGAAGTAGCCGCATAGAGCCTAGCGCTGACGGCTCCGGCTTGCTAACGATAGGCGCCGGCGGGCCTATGCCCACACCAGCAGCCGTCACTACGGGCCCGTATAACGGGACTACGAACGTTCAGAACTTCAACGATGCGACCATGACCGCGTCCTTCACTATCCCAGAGCACGCGCGGATAACAGACGGTTCTGTGAGGATTGGGGTCAAGGCTAGCTGCCCAGGGGGCGTAGAGCGGGTCGTGTTCTCTTGCGAGCGCACAGACCTGTCTCAGGGCGTCTCTATCTACGAGCCGACGTACAACGCAACCTCGGGCATCTACGACTACAACGTGGGGATCAACACAGAGCCTGGCCAGTTTGGTGGTAGCGCTGGGTACACCATTGAGGCGACCATTATGCCTTACAACGGTGTCCCGATCGTGATCTCGGCGGACTACTGGTTCGACGTTAACGAGCAGGACACCCTGGTAGAGTACTGGGTCGACTTTGATAACGGGAGTGACGGCGATACCGGCGGGACCTCAGATCCCTACCAGCAGATAATTACGGCGGTGAACGCTAGGGCTGGCAACGACCGATCAGGGATGATAATTAATATTCGTGGGGACAATAACGTCCTAGAGAACGAGGGTGGGGTCTCGGCGATAACCGCTAGCGAGAACGACAACCACCACATCATTGTCAGGACAGACCCTAACTACTCCAGGGCCAAAATCACCAGCGTTGGCGAGGGTGTTGGTAGCCGCCTAATCAAGTTCGAGAACATCGACTTTGAGGGGCAGCAGGCCGTCAAGAAGGGCGACACGGGCGCAAACCAGGACACGAAGGCCTGGTTCCATAACTGCAGGCTTACGTCTGGCGGTAACATTGAGCACGCCTCTGACCTCTACCACCTGTTCAAGCTTACGGGGTACGACCTAAGCGATACTGGGTGGGATGATATCTACATAACGAACAGCCACATCCATGACTGCGCCGCGGTCTCTGACGGGGCTATCAAGTTGATGGTCAACAACACCATCACTGAGGTTCATGAGTTCGTTGTGAGTAACCCTCGGGACGGGTACCTGATCGCCAATAACGAGGCAACTGGCGTTGGCAACCTCGGGACGGTGGGCTCCTCTTGGACGACAGACGACGTAGGGCATTTCGTTGGGTTCAATTTGTCGGGCGTAACGTCCACTAATGGCGGGATCTACTCGAACCGAGTTTTTGATACCAACGGGCACTGCGTGTTGCTCATGGCAGACGACTCTTCAGGGGAGACAACTGACTTCGTAGCCCTGTCGGTGGTGGGGAACCTTAGCCACACGAAGAGCTATGTCCCTGACACGGGGTCAAACATACCTGGGTTAAACTCAGCGACCATGACCGACCTGGTGTTCCAGCACAACACGATGCTGAACCACGACTACAGCATTGACCGAGCCACAACAGCCACGTTCGACAACATAGACATCCGTAATAACTGCTTCCACCGCAGGGTCACTATCGGAAGTGACCTCCCAAGTGGCAACCGACTTGTGGACAGCAACCACTACGGGGACAGCGCCGCCACAAACTACGGGACCAACTGGACCGCAGCTGCTGGTGTCGACGCTATCACTGACCTGGTGCTGGACCCGGACAACGGAGACTTCAGGCCAGTCACTACCGGGCCACTTCATGGTCCCGACCGTGCGTCTGTTGCTTCTGACTCTGGGGCTGCAGATCTAGTCCTCCTACGAGACCTGGACGACCTCGTGTACACCACGGCGACTCCTTCAGTTGGCGCCTACGAGGCGAAGAGCGCTCTATCTAGCGTGTTCGTTCGGGGTCGCGCATGGGACGACGACAGTCTCGCGGAGTTCACCGCTGCGGATGTGGCGCCGACCTACCTATTCCCAATCAACGTGTTCACCTCGAACAACACGCTAAGCGTTGGGTCCAACTTCAACACGGCCAAGCCCTACCTCGTCACGACTGTTGACGCCCTCAGCGTTGGGGCTATCAGTGGTAGCTCCAGGCCTGCGCCTAGCGTGAGCACTGGGCCGAGTCCGACAGTGAACGTGTTCGCTCAGGCGCCCAGCGTACAAGTCAATTTCGCTTCTCCTGTAGTTCACCCCAGCGTGGTTGCGTCGAACCTGCGTGTAGTTGTGAACTTCGCCGACGCGAGTCCCCCCGCAGAAGAAAGTTGTGGTCTAGTGGTATGCGAAGCTATCTGTGTCTACGACATCTGGAACTGGGCTATGCGCCGCGTAGGACTTCCAGGAGCGTTGACATCAACCGACGAGCAGGACGAGTACAGCATCCTGATCCGAGAAAACTGGAACGTCACCCGCAAGGCGTTTGTCATGGACCACTCGTGGAACTGCTGCAACCTCGAGGAGGACTTTGTCACCGCAACTGGAGCAGCTACGCCAGGCAACTGGGCCGCCGCCTGGACAATCCCAGACTGCGCGCTTCGGGTTCTGACCGTAGACGGCACAGAGAACCGCGGTGGAGACGTTCACTGGAAGGTGCAGGGAGACCGCGCCCTTAAGAAGCAGGTCCTTCTGACCGTGCAGACGAGCACGCCTAACGTGATGTTTATCTCCGACATTCTGGACACGCACATCATTAGCGCCCAAATGGCCAAGGCTCTTGCTCTGGTTATTGCCTACGAGCAGTTGTCGGAATCGGTGGGTATGTCTAACGAAGGTATCGCCCTCCTGCGCCAGGACATGTTTGACGCTATCGCTGCGGCCAAGGGTAGTGACGGTCAGGAGCAGTTTGCTGAGGTGTTCGACGACCAGTCAATTATTGACGAAATGCGGGGCCAGGGCCCTAGCTGGAGCCACTAAATGAGGATAGTCCAGAAGAGCTTTGCTAGCGGGGAACTGGGGTCGTCTCTTCGTGGGCAGTCGGACTCTGACATCTTCAGGCAGGGTTCTCCCTCGTTCAAGAACGGGACTATCGGCAGGGCCGGTGAGCCGTTCAAGCGTTTGGGCTCTGAGTACAAGTCGACATCCTTAAGCACTACCGGCGGCGCCCTGGTGGACGTGCACATTGACGAGATCGGCAGGTTCGTCCTTGAGTTCGGAGAGGGTATCGTTCGTGCGTGGATAGACGGGGTCATGTCTATTGCCAGCACCACGTCTCCGTACACGCTGCAGCAGGCGCAGGAGGCTCACTACACGCAGACTCCCGACACCCTGTTCATGACGCACAACGCGCTCGACACCCAGGTGGTGACTTTCACCCCCTCCACGATAACGTTCCGCAACCTGGGCGATGCTGGGGTTGCGCCTACTATCGGGCTGGACCTTAAGCAGGCAGAGCTATCTAAGCTGAGCGGGACTACCCGGCTCGAGTCTAGCGTGGACACCCTGTTTAACTCGTCGGACGTGCAGACGGACTCGGTCTCCCCTGACACGGACGAATACCACAAGGCTTCGTTCTGGCGGGTGGACGGGCTGGACTTCCTTATCACCACAGCTATCGACTTTAGCCCTGAGGAGGTCGAATGTCAGAAGGCTAGCTTCGACGTATCCACCAGCGCCTTCTCTTTCCCGGCAGACAAGAACTGGTGTGGCCCCTGGATCTACGACAGCGGGACCATGCCGGCAGAGAACAACGCAGGTCCTCTAGGCTCTAGCAGCTCCCCGCAGTTCGTCGTCCGTGACTTTGAGAGTGGCTCAGTCGCTATCGGGGACAACCTCAGCCGTGAGAAGGTCCACGAGATAATCGCAGTGGAGAACCGCACGAGCGTTAACTGGGACAATGCAGGTCAGATCGGGTACTTCGAGCCCTACCATATCGGCACCGTTATGACGATCGGGTACACGAACAACAACGCGAGGACTACCCCCAGGGTTCTTATCCTTGGCCTAGCAGGTACCCTACAGGGCAACGGCAAGTGGAGTAGCGCGTTCTGCATGCTTGTGTCGGGTGAGGGTGGCACCCACATCAAGCACGGCATCGTGTACGTGAACAAGAGTCACCATGCGTACCTGAAAGACCGCGAGTCAGAGAACCTGGGTAGCACCAACCAGATCGCCCTGTCTATTAACGACGACACCGCTAACGAGGCTGGGGTTCTTCTCTCGGCGTCTCATGCGAACGTAGCTACTAGCGACCCAACGACACTCGAGGCGAAGATCTTCACCCAGTCAGACATCGACAACAACGTGACCGTGAACCTCAACGGTGGTCAGGTTACCATCACAGGGTTCGGACCAGGCTATCCTGGCGGTGGTGTCCCTTGGTACTGCGTCTACGTGACTGTGGGTGCTGCGGGGCTGGACCACTTCGGCACTACGGTGGCGTGGAGTAAGTCGGGGCTTGGAGTTTCCTACGCTTCGACCTGCACGATGCACCAAGAGCGGTTGGTTTTGGGTGGGTTCTCGGGTGATCCCGACGCGCTGGCTCTCAGTCGTAGCGGGCTCCCCACTAACTTCAACGTTGGCGCCTCTGACGACGACGCCATGGTGATCAACGTCCGGGATGACAAGGGTGGTGCTGTTAAGTGGCTAGCCTCTATGCAAGACTTAGTGGTAGGGACCGAGAATTCAGAGTTCGTGATCAAAGGTACTCCAATTACTCCCACCAGCATAGGTGCAGACAGACAAGGGACAAGCGGAAGCTCGGGAGTTCAGCCGGTCCTCGCGGGGGGCAGTGCGCTTTTCGTGAACAGAACCGGTACTGAGCTTAGAGAGATCGGGTTCCGATTTGAGCGGGACAGGTACACCCCTCTGACGCTGACGAACCTGAACCCGGAGCTGTTCCAGGGCAACCCCATCACCCAGCTAGTCATGCTGCGAGACCCTGATCCTATGGTTATCGCTCTCCGCACGGACGGGAGCCTGTGTGCTCTGTCCTACCGCAAAGAGGCCAGTGTTGTCGGCTGGTCTCCGTGGACGGGGACAGGTGAACCGGTGTTCAAAAGCATCCTGGCAGTACGCAGGACCGGGCTGGACGATCAGCTGTGGGCTATCGTGGAGCGGACTGACTCTGCGGGCGTGAAGACCATGCGGATAGAGACATTCGATACAGGCATGAAGCTGGACAGCTCTGTGTCTGTGACCACGGGCATGCCGCTGACGGGTCAGGTGACTGTTGCCTCCCTGGCTTCTCAGACGGTCCACATGATGGCTGACGGTGTCTACCACGGGACCAAGGTCCTGGACGCGACAGGTAGTTTTGACCTGGGCACGCTGACGGTCAACACGGAGCTCTCTCTGGGCCTAGAGATCCCGTTCGAGCTGAAGATGCAGACCCTGGCGGAGAACGACCGGCACGGGGATCAGGCCAGCAGGGTCAAGAACGTCCGCAAGGGCTACGTCCTTCTGGACAAGTCCGCTGGCGGGAAGCTCAACGGCAAGGGTAAGCTGGGTAACTACACCGTAGGCACGGCTCACACTCTGAGCAGCAACTGGGAGCTCGGGGAGACGGCCCACCACAATAAGGGGGAGGAGGCCACTGTGACTATCACACAGACAGAGCCGTTCCCCTTCCGCGTCCTGGCAGTAGCCGTGGATGTCAGGCTAGAGGATTAGGAGGTAACCAGTGGGATTCTTCGACGACGTTGGGAGTTTATTCGGCGGCGGCGGTAGCACCGGCGGGGGTAGCGGCGGCGCCCAGGGGATTACCGGTGGTAGTTTCGACATCGGGGCCTTCTTCGATGCTAGCGCTGACGTGATCCGTGCAATCAACGCAGAGGACGAGGCACGCGCCACAGCTCGTGAGCTGCGCGAGGACGCGAACAGGACCGAGGAGATAGGGAGACAGGCGGCAGAGGACTCTCGTCGAAGAGCGGCGCGCCTAGCGGCCTCACAGAAGGCTTCCTTTGGTGCTGCCGGTGTAGGGGTTCACAGTCTCACCGCAAGTGAGGTTATACTGGAGACCTTCTCCAACTCGTTCGAGGAAGAGAGCCGCATTCTCCAGGGCGCCAAGCAGGTAGCTGACCGCCTCAGGAAGAGAGCTCACCGGGTTAACCGGGCTGCTGAGATGGGGCGAATCGGGACACTCCTCAGCGTGGCCGGCAAGTTGGGCCAGGGGATAAACCTCCAGTTCGGCGAGATCGGTGGAAGCCAGGGTATGGGGCAGCAAGGCCTTAAGCCTCAGGGCGGCAAGGGTAAGGGACCCAGCCTATCCGGCATCTCTGGGGGTGGCGGAGGCAGTGGCGGCGGTGGCTCAGGTGGTGGGGGCGGCGGCGGTGGTGGTGGTTAGCCAACAGTCATTTAAGGAGTAGTCGTGCCTAGCATCAATATCCGGAGAAGTAACCTACCGAGCGCACAGCTCCCAGGGCAACTCCCCAGTGCCGTGGTCGAGACTCCGGATACTGTGGCCAGGGGTCTCGAGCAGGTGGGTGAGGCTTTCCACAAGCAGCATGCCGCAGAGGAGAGAGCTCGGGAGGAGCGAGACAAGGCCAACTCCAGCGCAGAGCTCGGCAAGGCTAAGGTCAAAATGACCCTCGCTAGGCAGGCGATTCTTGCGGAGGCAGAGGATGCTCCCGTCGACCAGTGGTCTGACACTGAGTGGGATGACGGTCTCGAGGAGCGCGGCGTCACTGAGATAGACGAGATCTCGGGTGGGGCGAACCTTAGTGAGCGTGACCGGGCAGAGCTAGAGAACCACCAGTTGAAGGAGTCCGGAATCTTCGGCCTTCGCCTGGGGTCCGTTCGCAGGAAGCGCCGTCTCCAGCACGGCCTAGCCACCCTAGATGCAGAACTCACCACGTCCATAGATACCGGCGTTAGCGATGCAGACGCAATCCGGGCTGACGGGGGAGACCCGGTTGGCGTCTTCATGTCGACTCTCGAGGCAGCCAAGAGCCGCATTCAGGGCAGCCCGCACCTGACCACCCCAGACCAGCGTGACGAGGTCTCCCAGAAGTTTCAGCAGCAGCTGTTCTCAGACGCGGTGGCTTCCACTAGAGCCGTGAACCCAGGTGGCGTTGGCGCCCTGTACAAGAGTCCCCTAGCTGAGGGCCTCGATCCTGTGTGGCTGGAGGCTAAGCGAGCGCAAGACACCCGGATCTTCAAGAGGACTGCGGCAGAGAAGCACTCCATGGCCGTCAATGACAGCAAGCTGACCGAGGATCAGATCAGGGACGCTGGCGGAGATTACCGAGCCCTCTACGAGAGCGCTAAGGCACGCCGGGAATCCTCTCAGGAATTCGCGAGGTCAGGCACCCTGAGTGAGGAAGTCCTCGACTCCATGGATGACGCCATGGTCGCGGCTAATCACGCAGCAGAGAGTCAGGTGAGGGCCCTGGACCACGCGAGGGAGCTTATCCGTGGGTCAGAGACGGCTAGCCCAGTCACAGACTTCAGCGGTATCAACATGCTGCAGTCGAGCGACAGTTCTTGGCTGGAGAGGAAGCAGAACCCGCGGGCGGCTGCTGACTACATGATCAGGCAGGCCCCCAACTACGGCAGCCTTATCCAGGTTGACGAGTTCCGGGACATGATTACCTCCTGGGAGATATCAGGAGACCCTAAGCTGGAGCGCCTTGCCGGTAGTGTCCGCGACCGAGTTTCCGAGAAGATGCGCACCCGGCGTGAGGCCCAGAATCAAAAGCGAAGTCGACCTCGAGGTGAGGCTAACCTCCCTGGTGGGTCAAAGGGCCAGGAGAAAGCTAACCAGGTCGGTCGCGATACAGGCGTGGTTGACGACGTAGACATCAAGGGTGACGTACCGACCTCAACAGAGGCCTTCTTCAAGAGCACCTCTCCAGACTTCCTTGAGGGTTGGTTCCAGGAGGAGAAGGGTGACGACCAGGACGAGGGTGCGGGCAGGACGAAGGCGAAGGAAGCGTTCGCTGGAATCGTCGCGCGCACGGGTGACTTCTTCAACACCCTCGGGTTCGACATCAAGGTAGAGGATCTCCCTCAGACGCAGGAGATACTCCAAGAGGAAGAGGCTTTCGTTCAGGCCTACAGGGCAATGATTCCGGTAGCTAACGGAGACGCTGAGCTAGCCCTGCAGAAGACGCTGGATAAGTGGTCAGAACGCCGCGGACCGCAGGAGCTCTTTGGCCCTATGACCGGCTTCTCGGCTCCCAGCAAGATGCGGGAAGACGCAGACACGCTAGGCATAGCAACCTTCTTTGGGTTGACCCAGAAGAACAACACGTTCAGGGCCCGCACGACTAACCCGATGAATGCCGTCGAAGGCCTGGCTGCTTACGCTGAGTTCCAAATGTTCGACCAGTACAACTCCATGATGAACTCGGGAGTTCGTGAGAACGAATTCGACATGGTCTCGTACGGGTCTGGAGACAGCAAGTACTGGTTGGGTACTGTCCAGATTGAGGGCCAGGAGCCAAGGACTGCGTACTTCAGAGCGGACGGAAGTTACATCCGCAACGGCAAGGACCATTACATGGAAGGTGGCGAGCGCAAGGATGCGCTTAGGCTTGTCATCTTCGAGGCTGACACAGAGTTTGCTAGGTCTCTCCCAGCCGTTGAGACTGGCGGCACCCAGGGATACCGCCGTAACTCCCTGAAGCACAACCCGGTCAGAGCTAGAGCTAGCCTGGACACAGCCCAGACTCGGCTGAAGGTTGCTATGCGCGCGGCCCAGCAAGAGCAGCGTGAGTTCGGCAAGGTCTCCAAGGCTAAGGCTAGAGACCTGAAAGTTGCCAAAGGCGCGTGGGCTTTTGCTAGGAAGAACGTGCGGGACCTAGACCCAGCCTTCTTCTCTGAGGGCCGCAAGGCTAAGGTCAACGGCAAGCGGGAGACGAGCCAGAGGTGGTTTGAGAAGCTGAAGGCTATGGAGGTCCGTCGCCAGAACTTTGGTACCGACGAGCAGGCTATCGGAATGATCCAGCATGAGATCGACGTAGAAGAGAACCGAGCTCAGATCAAGGGAACCATGCAGGACATCTTTAAGAAGGCGGCTTCCCTCCTTCCTGAAGAACCTGCCCGCGGCAAGAGGACGTTCACTCAGGACGGCAGCGCTACCGGGCACCCAGGTGGGTTCAGACCATAGGAGAACGGCATGCCTCTGATTAGCAAACAAGACCATGAGGGTATGGTCGGACGGTTCTCTATGGGAATCCTTCAGGAGAAGTCAGCTACCCCGCTGCTACCGCGCAGGCCTGACGAAGCTGGTATCTTCCAGGTTCTGGGCGCCGCGTTCCAGCAGGAGAACCTCCTGGTTTCCTCCGCTAGCTTTGCCATGACTGGCGGCCTTAGCAGTCACGACCCGGAGTTTGGGTACTCCATTTTGAAGGACCCCCAGCTTAAGGGGTTCGACCAGCACCTTGACCACTTCTCTGGTTCGCAGTCACGGGCTGAAACCTCGGACATAAAGTCCCGCCTACAGACGCAACTCAACAGTCGTAGGGTTCTCGAGGAGGCTGGTTGGGGTGGTATCGCCGCTGCTGGGTTTGCGGCAATCCTGTCCCCAGAGAATCTCCTGGTGGTTGGGGCTATCTCAAAGCTGAGCAAGGCGGGCAGGTTGTCTAGCCTGACCAAGACCAGCATCTCTAACGACATACTTCTGGGCACCGCAGTGAACGCGGCCGGTGAGGCGGGGCTGTCCTTCACCCAAGACCTCCGTACTGGCCGTGAGTCCATACTGAACGTGGCTGGTGGGGCTGTCCTTATCGGCGTCCTTGGTAGCACTATCCGTGGGCTTCAGAAGTCTGGGGCTGCCGCCGCTGAGGTGATCGACACCATCGAGCGCAAGAGTCTAGAGACCCAGATTGGCAAAGAGATCGCCGACCTGGAGAACGGTGGGCTAGCAGCCATAGACACCATTGAGATCCGCGGCATGAAGGAAATGCCAGAGGACGGTCTCTCTCCCAGTGTGGGCGCTGCTAGGGTTGAGCCTATCCGGCCAGTAATCGACCCCAAGACCAACGAGGTCACGCTGCGTAGTGACGACCCTGAGGTGCAGGCGTGGATCGATGCTATCCCCGAGGACATGCTCAGGCCGGAGCTCCTACATGAGGGTGGCCAGGCAGCCTTCCGCAAGAACAACCCAGGCGCCGACGTTCCTGAGCTCCCTTGGCTGGGCAAGGTGGCCGCCCAGGCTATCCGTAGTATCGAGACAAAGATGCTGTTCAACCGTGGCTCTGCTGGCGGTGCCATGCGCGCCTTAGCTATGCGTATGGTTGACACTGCGATCTTGTTTAAGGGTGAGCGGCCAAAGGGGCAGTCGGCTGAGGCCTTCATTGCTCGAGGCAAGACCTTTATTGCTGGTCGGCATGCCATGATCAAGGACCACTGGAAGGAGCACAAGACTTCCGGCGGTGAGCACAAGACCCAGCAGGAGTTTGAGAGCGCTATGTTCGGCGTCATCCACCAGGGCGAGGGGTTCAGCTCCTCACCTCAGGTGAGAGCCGCGGCGGCAGAGATGACTGAAATCAAGAACATGGTTTCTGAGTCCGCAGTAGAGCGCGGGTTTATCTCCTCAGAGGACATTGTTGACATGACCCGCATCTGGGACAGGAGCAACGTCCACAAGGATAACCGTGGGTTGGTCAACCTGATCAAGAAGTCCCTCGTTGAGGAGGAACGTGCTGCTAACCGGGCCAAGGCTATTCAGTCCGTCAAGGACGAGCTGGACGACGGCGTAGAGTTTGACCTGTCTGACGCAGCCACCGCAGCAGAGGTCAACAAGAGAGCGCTAGACCTTCCGGTGAGCCCGCAGGATGAGCTTGTTAAACACACGTTCAATATCATTGGGCACATGCAGGGCCTGACGAACGGCAACAGCCTGGCTGGGATCTCTCCTGTCACTAGCCCCTTCCGCAGTAGACGCCTCCCGCTGTCTGACGCGGAGCTCTCGAGCGTTGGGGCTCTGTCTACGAAGCTGGACGACTACACCTCCAAGTACGCCAACGACATGCTGCCCAGGATTGAGTTAGCGCGAGCTGGTGACATGTCCAACATGACCACCAACATGCTCCGTATGCGCCGGGAGATCGACGACCTCAGGGAAGACATCCGACGCGGAAACGAGGTGGACCCTACGGACATTCAGCGCCTCGAGGGTATCCTTCACGACATGCCCTTCGTAAGGGCCCTGTCTAACTCTGCACTGGCCACGCACAGGGAGTCGGCCACTACCCTGCGTAATCTCCTGAGCGTGCGTGAGGACCTCGTTGACGGCCTCCGTAGAGAGGGCCTCGATGAGGAGGCGGCGATCAAGCTCAGGGAGGACCTTGCAACTAACCAGAAGGCTATCGACTTCATCAAGAAGGAAGCGAAATCCCTGGACGGTGCGGAGCCTAGCGGGAACTTCCGGCGAGTCCTGTATGTGGACGAGGAGTCGATGGAGAACGCCGTTGAGCGCCTCCATGTGATCAACTCCAACCTCCTGCGACAGCAAGCCGAGGAATCCTCCAGCCTAGTGCACGTAATTAATGACGTGAAGCACCAGCACTCGGTGAAGCTAGACAAGGCCAAGGCTGAGGGTGACGCGAAGAAGGTCAAGAGCCTAGAGAAGCAGCTGAAGCAGGATCTTAACGACATTGACACGCTGCGGGCTCGCATGCTGGGTCAGATCATGGGTGGAGATCAGCCCCACGAGGAGATGTTTAAGAATATCTCCTGGGGTTTCCGCACCCTGAACTATGTCCGGTTCGGTGGTGGGTTCGTTCTGTCCAGCTTCCCAGACATGGCCATGCATGTGTTCGTTAACGGCCTGCCGCAGACCTGGAGGACGCTCAAGGCCGCTATGTCAGACAAGCGGATCTTTAAGGGTTCCCGCACAGAGCTACAGCGGAACGTCGCCCAACTCGAGCTAGTGACTGGGTCGCGCAGTACCCTCATGGCTGACATGGCAGAGCTACCTGCGACCAACAAGGTTGGTAAGGCGCTGACCTACCTGCGTGACGCAACTGGGGTCGTCTCTCTAATCAACCACTGGAACGCATTCCATAAGGGGTTCGCGTCTATCAACACTGCGGACAAGATCCTGCAGGTGGCGCGCAAGGTGTCAGAGGGTAAGGCCCTAACCAAGTCCGAGAGAAACGCTATCGAGTTAGAGGGCTTCTCCCATGACATGCTCCGTAGGATCCACAAGCAGAATGATCTCCACGGTGAGCGGGTTGTCGAGGGCGGCACCGAGAAGATACTACTGGCTCACTCTGACCGCTGGTTGAAGACAGATCGTGGTGCGGCTGAAGCATTCGAGGCAGCTGTAATCGCTGAGGTGAACCGAACTATCATCACGCCTGGCGCAGGCTCCACTCCTCGCTGGTTCTCGAGTTCCATGGGGGCAATGTTCGGCCAGTTCAAGAGCTTCGCTTGGACCGGCTCCTCGAAGATCCTCTTGTCCGGCATGAGTCGCATGGACCAGAACGTCGCCTCTGGCGCTATCAGTCTCATGTCTATGGGCATTATGACCCAGATCCTGAAGGACAGCTTCAACAACAGAAAGGAGTCCCCCACTGGTACGAAGCTAATCCTTAACGGGATCGACCGTAGCGGTATCGGTGGTATCTTCTCCGAGTTCGTTAACATTGGTCTGAAGGCAGCTGAGCCACTGGGCGTCTCTTCCGCGGAGAGGTTCCGGTCTAGAAACCTAGCCTCCGCTGTGGCTGGCCCGTCCATGGGAACCTTCTTTGATATCAGCCAGGTGTTCGGCGCGCTTACCGGGAAGCTTGCTGGCAAGGAATTTACTGACGCAGACATCAACACGGCCAGAAAGCTCCTGCCGTGGCACACATTGTTCTACCTAAGGAACGTCTTCAACAATGTTGAGAACAGTTTCCGAAACAACCCTGTTGAGAATCCAGCCCTGCTACCATCCATAGAGTTTGAGGACGTTCAATGAGCAGTGGAGAACACAATTCGGACCATGCCCAGTGCTTGACTAAGGCCGACCTCCATAACCTTGAGGTTGCGATCAACGACCTCAACCGTCGCCTGTTCATAGGTAACGGGCAGGAGGCGCTGACAGTGCAGGTCTCTAAGAATACGGAGCAACTGAAGGGGACCCGGTGGTGGCACCGGACCCTGTTCATGCTGATGGTGCCGGTGGTAATCAACACCATCTACCTAGTGGTGAAGGAGTTCAGAGGATGACATTAAGAACGTTCTGGTGGCTGTCTGTCCTGACGGCCCTGCTGTGGGGCACAGTCGGCTGCTCTACGCTCGGAGAGGTGATGACGCAGTACTTCAGCACGCCCAGCGACACGGGCGCTGAGGGCGCTGCTAAGGGGCTTGAGGCGGGTGGTAGGATCTTTAGCTTCTTGGGGGACTGGGCGCCTGCTCCGTTCAACCTGATCTTGGAGGGCGCTGGGTGGGCTGCTACTGCTGGTGCTGGCCTCATGACCGCGAGCTCAGTGAAGAACTCGCCAGAGGGTAAACTTCTGGGTCCTGTTCGTAAGAAGAAGGAAGCCTAAAAACCTGGGGGGTGAGCTGCCAGGCTTGTCCCCCAGTAACAACCGCTCTTTGGACAGGGCCGCTGTTGACTCACTCCACCTTCACCTCCTTCCCTCGTTCCCGATGATGTATCTCACCGGCGTAGTCCATCCACACGTCTATTATCCTGGGCACCCAGGTCTTCCCGTCCACCTTCTTCTTGAGCTTGCGCCACCCGTGGATCTCTAACTGGCGGGAGTCGCCCTCTAGCCAGGGCACAAGGTTCTCGTGGTTCAGGATCTTCTCCAGCCTGGCGCTGACTCCTGAGGCTGTGGCCTGGATGCCGATAGTCTCTGCCCCCTTGATAGCGAGGATGTCTATGTAACCGTAGAGGTCTTGCCGGATCTTCCTGGCTTCGATCCACTTCTCCACTACGGCGCACAGGTACCCTTGGCTACGCATGAGCTTCATCGTTCTGCTACTCGGGCTCTCAGCCATGTATCGAGCTCCCTAAGACCGTCACAACATCCCCCTTCAGTAGCTTCTTAAAGTGAGCGTCCGACCCCCGCTGGTAAGCCAGGCGGTGGAACTTGCTCCCCCGTTGCAGGTGCTTCCACTGGGTGGATGTAGGCAGGCAGTCCCAGTAGGTAACTACCGGCTCGAACCCCTTAAGCTCGTCGGGGTTCATGTTGTGCGCGTCCAGGATGTGAATGGTCTTTGTGTCGGTGGTTGCGCGGAAGACCTCGTTACTTACCGTGCGGCGCTCCACCTCTAGCGTTTCACCTAGCCCGTCAGCGAACTCCTGCAGGTGGTGCCTAACAAACCACTCGACATCCTTCGTGATCCACAGGAACTTGTCCGCCCCTAGCTCTGCCGCCTCTGTGAGTGCGTCGGTCAGGGCGAGTGTGCGTGTTGCCGCCACCCACTCCTTCAGGACGACGATCTTGTGGTTCCCTGCAGCTGCCTCTGCGAATGACTCTTCAGCTGTCTTCATTAGAAAGGGGTCCTCTCTTCCTCACCCGAAATGGGTGGCTTAGGTAGCTTGTCTAGCCCGACGTGTTGGGCAAGCATGTCGAGTAACTCCATTACGTAGTGCAGCTGGTTAGCCTGGTCGCGTATCCGCTTCTTGAGCTCGGCGCTGAGCTGACAGGTCTGAGCCCTACGCTTAGCCCCTTGCTCCTCATGCATGACCCACAGCTCTGTGCACTGCCCGCCGGGGAACTTGTGTCCCAACCTGGTGTCAGGGTCCACCATGATGAGAGTGCCATTCTTCTGGCTGAACTTCTTTATGACCTCCTTCTCGCAGTCCTTGCAGGTGATAGTCTGCTCACCCTCAACCACAGGCCAGCGGTACTTCTGTGGCTCCCTCTTAGCCATCTAGTCCTCCGGGTCGTTGTCGTTGGGCCAGAGCAGGGCTCGGTACAGACCTGGGTTTGTGTACCTGGCGGTGATAGCGATCTCTAGGCCAACGGGGGTTAGGCGACTGAGTCGATACGGCATGACCCCCTGCTTAATGCTGGCCTTGCCCACGGAGTCACGCAGGAACTTGAGCTGTGTTTCGTTGGGTTTCATTTGCCCTCCAGCGCAGACTTCGCAAGTAGACGCGAAAGCGAGACTGTGTTTGCCTCAGCTACCTCTTCGAGGGCGGCGCGGTACTTGTCGCGCTCCTCCTCAACAGCCTTAGTCTTGACGTACCACTTGTCGCCGGAAGCCACCTCGATTCGCACCTGCTCCTCCAGCTTGTCACGCTCCTTCTTGACCTCTCGGAGCTCCACTTCAGAGCAACGGAAGCAGCGGCAGCCGTCAACGTTGGTGGGTCCAAGGCCACAGGTTGGTCGGTCACCCAGCTCGGCGTCGAGGAGGGCCTGGAGTTTTTCCAGCCTCCGCGATTGGTCGAGCGCCACCTCCTTCCACTCGGTGTTCTCTTTGCAGCACCCCCTTAGCTCAGTCCTCAGTTCCTCAATCATCCCAGGGAACTTGTCGAACTTTATGACGTGCCCACCCAGCGCCTGGCATATGTTGTCGAGGTGTTTGCGAAGCCGCTCTCGCCCGGCCTCCGCAAGCTGAAGGTGTGCTTGCAGGCGGTAAGCCCGGTCCTGGCACTTGTCGCTAGCCAGCTCACACGCGCGAGCCTGGGTCTCGTCGAGCTTGGACTTCAAGGAGCACAGGGTCTCTGCTATCCCCTCAGAGTCGATCGAGTTGACCAGCTTGCCGCGCTGGTCGGACACAGTAACCACGGTCCCCTCCACCCTGACGGTCCCGTCTGGTGAAACGAAAACGTACTCCTCGGGGACGGGCTCGAAGAGATCCTCAAAGGAAGCAACGCCCATCATGTGAGTGGCAGTCCCTATTTGAAACTTTCTCCACTCGCCATGTGAACCATGCCTCTCTTGTCTCTCCACCTCCACCCCCGGCTTTGTTCGGTACTTCATTTGCCCTCCTCCTCAATGAACTCGCAGTAATCCATGCCACTCTCCGGCGGGTCTGGGTGGTGCGATACTTTCCTGAACGGTTCCTCCCTGAATGGCACCTCGGGCACGACCTTGTGGATACCCTTGCAGGTGCCGTACTCGTGCTCTTGGGGTTTCGGTATTGTCTTCAGTGCCAGCGCCGCTATGGCCAGCAGGACCGCTAGCGGCAGCAGTAGGTCCGTCTTACTCGTGCGCTTCACAGAATCCACTCTCTCCTCCTTCGTTCCCGCAAGTGGGACAGTACCGCTTAATCCTTGGCTTAGGCTTAGGGCGAACGCCCTTCATGATAGAGGCCCGCACTTTGGTCTTGTGCTCGGCCTCGTGAACAACGAGGTACTTTCCTTGCTCTTGCTTCTCGTACAACCCGACCCGGCCACCGCTCCTGGTGAAGACAGCAGCGTTCCCGTCTGTGTCCATGGTGGAGTCCTCGAGATCCCAGCCGTTCTCCTCGAGGTAGTCCACTAGGCGCGTGTACTGAGTCTCGTCCAACTCCAAGGCGTAGCTTTCCACACCAGCCCCGTGCTTCTTGTGCGTCCAACGAGGTTTGCTCATCCAAACACCTCTCCTAGTGCTCCGATCAAAACTGCCAACCCAAACATTGCTAGCCCGAAACCTGCGAGCAGCATCCCGACGCTAGTTATCGTGTCGCTGGTAGTGGTCATCGAATCCCTCCCCCGGGACCTCTCGTTCTTTCCACGGCTCCAGCCTCTGGCACGTCCCCTTCCAGAGGACTGAGATTTTCCCAGGCAGAGCGCGCCGGCACTTTCGTAGGTAGACATAAGCTTCTTCAGGGTAGTCCTTCTCTTTAAATTCGTCGTAGTAGGGTGGGCGGTGGAGCATGGCCACAATGTTGGCGTCCTGCTCCAGAGCCCCCGACCCCTTAATTTGGTGAAGCCCCGGTGGCCCTGGGTCCTTGTCCTTGCCCTGTGTCTGGGCAGCTCCCCGGTTCACCTGCGCCGCGGCTACCACAATCACCTTGTAGTCGAGGGTGAGTGTCTTCAGCTGGCTGGCGATAGCGGAAATCTTCTCGTAGTCCTGCGCGGTGGGCCTGCCTTTAAGCTCCAGCTTTTGCGCGTAATCTAAGAAGATGACCCTCACGCCCTGCTTATTTATGAGGTGCCTAGCTTGGGACAAAAGGTCCTCTAGTGTCCTGACCTCGTCGTTAATCCACAGCGGAGCCATGGCGACAGCCCCCACGTTGCAGGTGAGCTCGTCGTCCGGGGTGTTGTTGTCCCAGGAGCAGTTGGACTTTGCGACAAGCTCAACCACCTCCTCCTTGAGGATCTCGAGGCTGAAGAACGCAGCCGGGATCTCGCTACGGATGCACACCTCGACAACCATCTGGTACAGGAAGGAACTCTTGCCGATTCCTGTGCGGGCACAAATAAGGAACAGTTCACCATAGGTAAGCCCTCCTCCGAGCTTCCGATCCAGGGATCTGACCCCGGTGGGAACTCTCCCGAACTGGTCCCTCTCTGAGACCATGTCTTGCCACGCCAGGAGCAACTCCTCACCCGTCTTATTTCCCTGCGTTGCCCCTGAGGGGGCTGGCACGTCCCGTAATCGACGCACGCAGTCCTCCACGACTTCCGTGTCGCCTGACTTGCACGCGTCCAACAGGCGCTCTCCTAGGACCCTTGACGTGTGTGCGTAGGCATGCCGCTTCAGTTCCCCCACCCAGATCGGCATCAGAGACGAGCTGAACTGAGCCTCCTCCGCCTTCTTCATGAGGCCCTCGTACTTGTCCCAGAGCCGCATGGAGACAGCCCCGTGCTCCCTGATAGAGTCTCGGACCTCTAGAAACTGGTCCCCCATATGTGGGAAGTCGTCCTCATCCATGAGGTGGAGGTTGCTGGCAGCGTCTAGGCCGGCGCACATAAGTCCACCTAGCACCAGCTCTTCAACGTCTCGGGGCATTGTTAAGCCTCGCTAGTTCCTTCTTCTGGTTGCAGATCTTGAGCTCCAACCGCTTCACCTTCTCCCAGAGGAACTTGTTGGTGGCTCCCACATACCGGTCGCACCCAATGTGCATCGTCACCGCGCTGTGCTGCAGGGCCTTGAGCGCCAGGATCAGCCGGGATACCTCCGCCTCAGCTAGGTCAGCTCGGGCCTCAGCATCCACTAGCCTGCCGCCTCTCGCGCTCTCCTGCGGTTCTCTCGCTGCTGCTCAGCCTTCGCCATCTGGCGGTCCAGGTGAGCCGCTAGCTCCGGGTCCTCCTTCTGCTCGCTGTAGTCGTGCCCGGTAGGCGTAGAGCCTGGCTCGTTGGTGTAGGTGCCCTCAAGGAGCTTTGCTATCTTGGTCGCGCTAGCCTCGCCCTTAGTGAAGAAGCTGTTGAAGTTAAACCACTTCCCGAACTTCCCATCGAAAACCCAGTCCAGTAGTCCGTTAGCGACCAGTGGCGGGAACTGCTCTCGGATGTCCGGAAACTCCTCAAGCTGCTTCTTTAGCCCAGCCAGTTGGATCTTGGAGCAGCGGACCATCTTCCTTATGCGGGGGTCGTGTATAGCGACCTCGTTGTTCCACCAACTCTTAACCTTGTCAGCCGCGGCGGAGCCGGGGGGGCGGCTGACCTTCTCCTCTTTAGGTGGGGTAGTAGTTATCTCTTCTTCTATACTCTCATCTCTTACGGTCTCGTCATGGACCTGGGGGGTGGCTCTGTCATGGACCCGACCGGGCAAGGGGGTGGTCTCATCATGAACCCACCCACCATGCCCGTCTGGATCGTAGCTTGGGCCGAATTCATAGACGTTGGGGGCGTTACTCCCGTCTTCTGATTTAGATCGGCTGACTTTGAGGAACCCCTTTGACTCAAGGGCGGAGATAGCCCTCCGGACACTGCCGTTTGAGACCCCAGTCTCGCGCTTAATGGTGGCGAATGTGGGAAGGACCGGGCGCTTCTGTTGGGTGCACGCCAAAATATGGAGGAAGATTCGAAACTCCATTGTCGTCAAGACCGGAGTCCTGCAGAGGGCTACCGTCACCCCATTCCACCAACCCAAGCCATAGTTCCTCTTCATTGCACCTTGCTTTCCGGCAGTAGTCGAGGGAGCCGGCTGCCGTGGAGGTAGGTCACGGGGGCCCCTAGTGGGGCTCCTGTAGTGCCCTCCTCATCGAGGAAATGGGCTTGCTCGAGGCTGTAGATCAAGCCCTGGACGCGCATCTCCTCTTCCATGCCGGTAGCCCTTGTGATTTGTTTTAGGGTAAGAACAGCCTGCCCCCGCCCAACCTCGTCATCTTCATTTAGATGGGCGTAGATGTAGACCAATACTCGGTACTCGGCGTCCGTTAACTCGCGGCCCTCACCCATGATGAGTTCTCTCGGGAGGAGGTAGAAAAGTTCATTGTCTTCGTGCATTAGGAACTCCTAAATGTGGAACGGTGGATGGTGTTGGAGCCAGGCTCCTGGAATTTCAAATAAATCGGTGGTACCCTGGAGGTTCAGGCATTCACACGCTCCTCTCTGAGCGTTGCTAGCTGCGGTTGAGGCGTTGCGTTGGTACCGCATTGCCTATCAGGGGTTAATTTAACATAACCCCTCTGCGCAGTCAATTGCCTGACCCACACACGGCCTTCCTGGCCTCAGCTCCAGACCCGGAGCACAAGTTGCGACGGGGGAGGTGGTCCTTCCAACCTACCTCCCCCGTATTTTTAGATACCACCCTCGCGGTAGTCGCTCTCCTGACTCCTGTCTGGCTCACTCTGCAGGGTCTTGAGGTCAAACTTCAGGCGCTGTATCTCCATCTCAAAGGCACCCTTCTCCCTTAGCCACGCACTCTCCTGCCGCTTAAAGGCCTCCGCTATGACTTCCAAGCATTCAGCAGTGGTCTCCCGTGCACACTTGAGCTCGTGCTCTAGCCCAGCGCAGGTTGACATGAGCTCCAACTCCAGGGCGGTCGACTTGCCGTGCGAGTTGGGTCCGAAAGTTACGCCGCAGTTGAGGCAGGTCTCGTGCGTCATTCTCCCACCTCCGCCTTAATCTTCTCGAGCTGCCGCTTACCAACAACCGAGCTGTAGTGCTCAACGGTATCGATCCGGTTAATGTTGCCTGCGTCTATCGCAGCCTGAGGCACACCCCACACAACCGAGTAGGGCCAGACCAGCAGGTTGACAATGAACGGGCCCCACTGGTTCAGGTAGATGTTGCCGAACCCAGGGAGGATGTTCAGCGCCGCCGCAAGGGGCACACTCTTAGTACCCTCGCTCTGCTCCTCAATCCCGTAGTGTCTCAACTCCTTCAGCATGATTCGGTCGGAGCTCCGTAGTTGTACGCACCCACTCAGTAGTGCTACCAGTAGTGCCGCTGTGATTAGTCTAGTCATCCTTCTCCTCCTCTTGCCCTGGCCAGTAGTTGGTGGAGCCTACAATCTCACCGTTCTCATTCCACAGGTGGAAGCAGTCGAGCCCGGAGTCTTCTAGCTTGGGCTTGCTTTCACACCTGGGGCACCGCTCGCCGGTAATAACTAGCGACCGCCCGCTCTCCATTCTGAGTCTGGACCGCATAGTCTTGCGCCGGATACCACACTTGTCACACTTGCTGCGCTTTTCCATCACACCCTCCTCTTGCTCACGTACGAGGTGAGTATCTCGGCAAGGTGTTTCCTTAAGAGCTTGTCGTTGGCGAGAGCCTCAGCCTTAAGGAACTCCTTAATCTCAGGCGAGACTGTGAAGTTAAGCTGGACCCCACCTCGACGGGATCGCTTCGGTTTAGCCCTCTGTTTGTACTCCGAGTAGCTCATGGTATCGTCAGTCGTCATACCGCTCTCCTCTGCTAATCAGCCTCCACGTAGTACCTGCCCAGTTCAGCTCCACTACCGTGTCGGGCACCTTCTCGAAGAAGTCGTAGATGTACTCCTTCGTTTCGCTATCCGTGGTCATGTGGCCACCGTCGTCATGACGCAGCCGCACACCTCCAGCGCGGGAGTACTCGTCCCACAGCTTCTGCTCAGACGCCCCGCGGATCACGTCTTTAACCCAAGCGCTTTGCGCGTACCGCTCCGAGCGGGCAAGGCTCTCCTCTGCTGACCGCGGGTGTGGGTCTTGCTTAGCTAGAACGTCCTCAATGAACGCCTCCCTAATGCTGTGGTCAGGGAACGGAGGTGAGAACTTCCCGCACGTCACGCAGTAGTTACCCGGTGGGATTCCTCTGCACTTGAGACAGCTCACAGCGCCTCCTCCTGCCGAGCTTCTTCCAACAACCTCTCTTTGTACTTATCGTCGATAGCGTCGAGCTCGTCCTTGACCAGGCGGACCAGGTTCATGCGGTCAAAGCTATTCATGACCTCGTAGGTAGACCGCACCTTCTTTGAGATCCGCTGCGCCCGGACGAAGTTGTTGATTGTGTTAGCCATTACGTCCCCACATGATCCGGTATTACTTCCCCAGTTGCCGGATCCACTTCGATCTCCGGTTCCTCACTCACCTCTGCAAGCAACGCGTCAGCTCCGAGCTTCACGCTACGCACCACCGGGCCCTTATCGAACTCAGCATTGTCCGACTCGGTGATTGTCTGGATAACCTCAGGGTTGAGGGATAGTTTCTTGAGAGCACGGCGAACAACAGTCTTCTTCGCCATCTCCTCCCAGTGGTCCTTCCACACCTTGCCACCCTTGCTGGCTGTGCGGATCTTCTCGATCTGCTTCACGCTCATGGTCTCGTACTGCTTCGACCCGTTCTTCAGTTCGAGAATACAGTAGGCACCAACAGCCTTGCCCCGGTCGTCCTCGAACGGCTCCCAGCTATGCTCGAGCGCAGTCTCCGAGCGCACGAAGTTATCGTGCTCGTACACCACCTCGACATGTACAGCCGCGAGCTCACCACTATTCTTGGCCAGCTGGATGAGGCCCTGGTAACCGATAATGAGCTTGCACTCTTTACCGTAGGGGATCAGGAAGCAGCTGTTGAACTGGTTCACCTGCAACCCCAGCTGCCCCGCCTGCACTAGCGACTGGAGCAAGGACATAGGGCTACACTTCTGCAGGCCCGGCGTGTTAGCTACACCCATGAGCACACTGACCATGCGCTCTGCGTTCAGGTGCTTGGGGATTCGCTTGAGGATCTCAGCCTTGTTGTCCTCAATGAAACCCTTGACCGTGCTACCCGTTGTTTTCTTCGCAACTTGGTTGTTCATCGTTCTCCTCCTCTGCTGCTTCCTGAAGTCGTTCTGCCGCCACCACAATGAAGTACCTGAGGACCTCATTAGTCATGTTGAACACGTACTGGTCCTGCTCTCCGCCCACCTTCATGACGCCGAACACCATCTGCACCGTGTCGACTGGGTATCCGACGCCCTTGGGCCCCATTATCTGCATGGTCCCGTTCTCGATAGCGAACCCACAGCACAGGTCCGTGTTGCCTTCACTGAACTGGGGCTTCTCCGGATCTATCAACAGTCGCTCCTTCCTCTAGTAGGTTGACTCGCAGGTTGAGCTCATGCGTACGCTCTACCAGCTCCTGCACGATAGCCCGCAAGTGCTCCAGGCTATCCGCAACATGCTTATTCAGGTTTTTCTGTGCTCTCGACATCTAATAGTCCTTTGTACTTGCCCGCCCTTAACACGCGGAACGGTTTGCCCACCTTCTTGCCAACGCCACACTCGGGGCACACGTCCGTCGTGTGGTCCTTGGAGACACCGTAGGAAGACCTGCCCCTCTGCTCTCGGTACGTGTACTGCACCTCACACTCAGGGTTCTGGGCTCCGTCACCGTCCTTCATGGCGTGGATAAGCTTGTTCTGCGTCTGGCTGACTAGCTCCTCTGCTGTACTCAGCGCAGACTTTGCAGCCGCTACGTCCTTAATGAGCTTGTCGTTCACGAGGACCATAGTGCCCTCGTTGCGAGGCATGAGCTTCAGGTACTCAGCGTCAGGCTCACCCTCGGGGGGTGTCTTCGTCATGACGTTGTTCTTCCAGAAGTCCATGCACGTCTCGACCGCGAAGGCGATAAGGCCCAAGTCCTTCTTGACCACGTAATGCTTGAAGTCGAGCCCTGGCAGCAACACCGTGACAATCGCGATGTCTACGTTGGCGCAGTACATTTGCTGCTGCACCTGCCACATAACCTTGTGCGGGATCTCGTCAGTACCCTTCTCCCCCCACTCCTCCCACGCAGTCGTGCTCTTGATCTCAACAACAGCCTTGTCATAGGTGACCCCGTCGATAACCACGCCGGTCATGAGTGCGTCAAGGTTCGCCTCATGCACGCCGTCGTCAGCCGCAACCGTTATGTCCGTGACGCATGTGTCGTGCTCGAACTCGTACTTGGTTGCCTCGAGGATACCCTTCTCCAGCCAGTCGCCGCGCCGGGTAGCGTCGTTACCCTCCCAATCCAGCTCCTGGACCTTCGACAGGTACACCTTGTGCCTGCTGCTGAAGTTGTCGTGCCCTATGATTCCAGCCCAGTCAGAACTACCGATATGGTTCCGGCGCCGGGCTAGCTGTTCGGGTGTGATAGTCATGTGTTCAACCTCACCTTCTTGTTCAGCTCCTCAGACAGCGCTGTCCTGTCACGCAGTAGTCCGCGCACCTGCTCGTTAAGCACCACAATCTCAGCGTCCAGGCTCTGCAATTCAGCCAGGGCCTTGGCTAGCCTGCCTTTGTACTCAACACACGCGGGGCAGTCGGGTGCCTCCTGCCCAGCGAACAGCAGCGTGTTCACCAGTGACTGGTTGGGGATTACGATCACGTTCTGGTCACCACCAACGCCCAACACCCTGAGCGAGTAACTGCCGTACCCGTGATCCCCGTCACACCAGGAGAGGGACACGGCCACGTTAGCCCTGGTCCAGTAGGCTTCAGTTGGCACTAGACTTCCCTTTCTTCACGCTGTTACGGCTAGCGGTCGCCACCTGCGGCTTAGCCTCCTCCTTGGCAACAGGCTCGATGTACTGCCACTGACCCGGCGCCACCACGAACACACCACCCGGCCCGCGCACATGCAGAGAGCCCTCCGCCTCATGAGCTGCCATCTTCTGATGGCCGCCCGGAGTCGCGTGCCCGATCCACCAGTCCGTCCCTGCGATTTGCTTCGGCTGCCCGCTGCCGACGAGTTTTACTAAAAACATCCTTCACCTGTGCTTTCCCTTTGGGGTGTGAGTACAGCCAGTCAGCCCACAGCTGCAGTAGCCTGCCGAGGTCCACCCCCAGCGCGTCAGCTATCCGCATGGTCATATTGACCGGCATTTCTGTTGAGACCCTCAGCTCGAGGTCGTTGATCTTGCTCTTGCTCACTCCCGAAGCCTCCGAGAGCTCTTCTACGCTCAGCTGCTTAGCCTCCCTAAGCAGTAAGAACGGGTTGTCCAACAGCCACAACTGACATCGTGCGTCCTCAACCTTTGCCAGGTAGCCCTGTATCGACTCCTGCGGCCTCCGAGGGTTCGCCCGCCACCACGAGGTCATGCGGATAACGAATCCCTCCACGTCCTCCCTGAAGGCCTCTGCGAGCAACACCACGTTCTTCGTCCAGGTCCGAGGGGACAACTCCTGCCCTGACTCGATAGACGACACGCGTGCATGTGGTAGCCCTGCCCGCTCACCAGCCCTCGCCTGGGTCCACCTCCTGCTCTTCCTCTCCGCCCGCACTGGGCAGATTTCCCTCCAGAAGCGGTAGTTTTCCCGCTCCGCCACGCTTCCTTTCTTCATGCTTTCCTTGTCGTCCTATCAAGGTAGGTTGCTCCGTCCTCAATCCCTGCCTCGGAAATGACAAGGGAAGGGGACCAGCCAGCGCTTAGCACGCGAACCCACTCCTCGTAGGTGCGGATAGGGAATATCGAGGGGTGCTTGTCCGCGTTGAACTCCCGATGTTCGGCGAGGTACTTGGCTAACTCCTCGATCGTTGGGAATGCTGGAGACAGTGGTGAGCCCTCACTGACCGTACTGTAGTACTGAAAGTGGGTCCGCTCTTCTTCGGTCCAATTGGGCCGGTAGTAAGCAGGGTCTGGAGCCGACCCATACCAGTCTTCGTAAGAGCAGTCCGACTTGGGGTTGGTCTTCCACTCCTCCCGGCCTGCGACCCACTCCTCAATTGCGACCTCGTACGCCTCGTCGTATTGCGGGTGGTAATCCTCTCCACTCAAGTACCGCTTCTTTGGAGGAAACCAACCTGGTGGCACTCGCCTCACTTCGCGTCCCATTCAGCTGCACCTTTCGTCTTAAACCTCTGCACTGTCTTCTGGGGCCAGTTCTCCTGGTACCACTCGCCCAGGTCCAGGGTGCTTATCATGGAGTGCAGGGAGGAGCGGCTCAGCCCCAACGCGTAAGCCGCCTTGCTCTTGCACCCCTTCTCCTTCCGCAGCTCGCACTGGATCAGGGCCCGACGCATGAACGTCTCCACCTGCTTCAGCGTGCTGCCCTTGGTAGCCGTCAGCCGTATCTGCCAGTTGCCCATCTTGGCAACCGCGCTGCCCTTAATCACCGCGGCCCCGCTAGAATGTCCGTCAGTTCCTTATGGAAGCTCTCCTCATCCTCGAATACGTCCACAGGTAGCTCAGTCTCCCCGTTAGCCTCAATATGGTTGATGTGGAACGATGTGCTGCCGTCGTCTTCCTGCTCAAAGCTCACGCTGACAACTAGGCGAACGTCCAACACCATCTCAATGTCCGTGTCCTTAATCACGCAGGGTAGAAACCAGTCAAACTCCAGGTCTTCATCGCCGTGCTTACTGCTCATCTTTCAAGAACCTTCCCACCTTCACAGACAGCCAACAGACAGACAGCAACCAGCCAATTACCCACCCTGCAATCATGACTTCACCTCCCATGTCCAGCGGGGAGGCCACCAACGCCACCTCCACCGGCCTATCTCAGCCTCTGTTTGCGTGATAGTCCCCGCGTAGGAACCGAGGTGCCCGCAGAGGGGACAGATCCCGTTGTTGTAGTAAATCGCCTCCTTGCTCAGGTACCCTCGACACTTAACGCAGCGCCTGCGCGCCTCCCAATGCCCGTGTCCTTTCATGACTTGAACCTCGTCTTACTACTGGGGGCAATTCCGTCCACCAGCTGACAGGGATAGACGATCGCATCCAGCGGGCACTCGATTACAGCCCCGATAGGCAACCCCTTGAAGTTACCCTTGATCAGCCCGGCCTTGTTCTTTTCTACCTTCTGCCAGAACTCCTCAGACTGCCGCTTGATCCTGAACTTTTCCCCCTCCTCGAGGTCCTCGAACAGCTTGCCACCTGCCGCGTAAGCCTTCGCCAGGTGGTCCGGGTTCGTCCTGCTCAGGTCTATGGGTCTACCTGCCATCGTCTTAGCCTCCCTCTATCGTCTGCGGAAACACCAGCTGCCCAGGGGAGGACACCTTCCCCCGCTTGCCCGTCGCAACGTCCTTATACCAGCGGTAACCCTGCTCTTTTTGGTAGTGCGAACCGTGCTCTGTGAACTTGAAGAATTCGCCCACGCTAAGGCTCTCAAATACCGCCCCGCCGTTGGCCGCCGCTATCTGGTACTGCCGTTCGGTTGCTCCCATATCAAGCTCCATGCCTGGTTTACTCCTCAAATCGCCCTCTGAGCTCTTGCCACGCTAGCGCCGCGCATTGCGGTACTACTCCGTTGCCGCAAGCCCGCAATCTGTCCACCCGATAGGCCACCCCATCAGCCACTCGACCCACGCTGGGTTCAGCTGCCCACGGTCCACAAAGTCCGTCAGGGTCGTGCCCGAGTGCCTCCCGCTCTCCGTCGAGTACCCCTTTGCTCCGCTCCTCTTCGAGTCCCCCGCTGTCGGTGTTGGAAGCAAGCAGGAAGAGTCGCTTTCTGAGGTGAGGGGCCCCGACCTCGGCCGCGCTGAACACACCCCACTCCGCATCGAACCCGAACTCGGCCAAGTCTTGGAGGACAAGGGCAAGACCTCGCCTGATAAGTCCTGGGACGTTCTCCAAGAAGACGTACTTGGGTCGTACCTCGCGAACGATGCGGGCAACGTGGGGCCACAGCCACCGGGGGTCATCTTGTCCTTCCCCTTTGCCCGCAAGGCTGACTGGCTGGCAGGGGAAACCAGCAGACACGAGATCCACTCTTGAGCCGTAGCTCCAAGCTGGAAAGGTGCTGATGTCGTCCCAGATAGGAGCCTTATCCAGGGCCTTGTCCGCCATCCGCGCCACGATAACGGCCGCTGCAAAGGCTTCCCGCTCGACGTAGCCCACAGTTTTGTATCCTGGGATCGCGGATTGGAGGCCCAATTCGAGCCCTCCAACCCCGGCACATAAAGCCAAGCCACGCATCACCCCTTCGCCTTCATCTCTGCGACTCGCCTTTTGTACTCTTCAGAGTTTGCGTAATCCTCTGGGGACATCTCGTCCCAGCCTTTCATCGCGTCGGGTGGCATGACCGCAGTCACGTCCGCTGACTCCTTTGCCATCTCCTGCGACACGTCCACAAAGTAATCCACGGCGTCCTCCACACAATCGGTCGCGTAGCACCGCGAGATGGCACCGTCGACCCACACGTTCACGGCGTAGCGTTTAACACCGTAGGCTGCGATGGTCGCATCGTGTGACCAGAAGAGGGCTACGAACCGCTCGCCACCGGGGAGCACTTGTCGATCGAACGTCACGCTGGGCGATTCGTCGTTCTTCCAGCTACTGTCGTAAACTGCCGGTGCGTCGTCGGCGAAGTCTCGGCCGAGTAGCGCCTCAATCTCTGCAGGTGGCGGGGTGTCCGCGTGCTCTATTTCCCAGCTCATCAGCTCGTTTCCTTCCCTAGGCGTGTTGTGGAATCACAATTGACTTGGGAGCCTTGCTCTCTGTCCCGTTGCAGAGTCCACACGATGCGCATACGGTTTTCTTCCCGCCCTCTTTGCTGGCTGGACACAACACTTCGCCCAAGCGGATGTCGGTCGTCTCACTCACGCGGAAGTAACGCCAACCCTTCGCTACAGCTTCCTTGGCCTCCACAACGGTGTCAGCAGACGCCATGCAAAGGGCCGCAAGGCTCGGACGGCGTCGCCATTGATGGGTGTATCCAGTCCAGCTTTCCGCAAACTCTGTTAGCTGTCGCCACACGGCCGTCGGAACGGCCCCTGGGTCTCCGTAGGCGCCGAGCCGGATCTTTGCGCCTCGGCCGAGCGCACGTCGATCCTGAGGCGTCGTGGCCGTCTTGTAGCCCGATCCCGTATGTAAACACGCGTAGACCTTTGCAGGGGCCCGCCAAAGCTTCACGTAGCATGTGCGCTTCTTCACCTGCAGCCCGTGTTCGTCGACGCCACGATGGGGGCAATAGCCACAGATACTGATGTCCGCCCCCGTCGCCACAGCTTCATGCGGGTTCATGGTGTCCACAAGGATATGCGTTTGCAGCATGTGGCCCGTTTTGAGGTTCTCGTTCTTGCCGGGCTTCAGGCCGGTCAACACAACCACGATGGGCTTGCCGTCAAGACGGGATGGGCCTCGGTAGATAATCCGGCCGTTGGGGTTGGGCTTCTTCATCGTTTCCTCTTTTCGTCCGCGTAGGCCCATAAGGCCAAGATGGCAAAGGCTGGGATTAGGGTGAGTAGCATTAGGATCCGGTCGGGGTCAGTCATCGGCAAGTCCCCTCAATAGGACCAAGATGGCAAAGGCTAGAATCAGGGTCAGCAGCATCAGGATTCGGTCAGGGTCAGTCACGCTTGATCCTTCCAGAGCTGCTCTAGCCGCCGCCTGTGCTCCAGGTAGTCGTGAGCAAGGTCCAAGCCCTGCAGCTCGCCTAGGTCTGTCAAAGCAACCACCGGGCAATAGTCGTCGTTAGCAGGAACCTCCAGAAGCCCTCCAGCGCCGTCCGTGACGAACGCGAAAGGGCTAAAGCACCCACTGCTGCCATCGTGCCACCCGTGGAACTCCAGCCCAGCCTTGGCCGCCTTCTCGCGCGTCTCGAACCCGCCGTAGTTCACCTCACAGAACGTCGCCAGGACATAGCCCTCTCGCTCGTCCATGCTCTCCTCATGACCCCAGCAGTCAGAGAAGTGGCTCAGGTCAGCCACCTCACGGACATAGATATCCACCGTCACGTACTCACCCACGGCTACCCTCCGACACCCAAGCCTCGCCCACGTTGTTCCCGTTCACGTCCCGGAGCGGCAGCTCAAACCCAGGAACGTGGTAATGATCGATCCTGCTAACCACAGTTAAGAGGATCCTGTTTAACTCCCCCTCCAGGTTGTCCTCGAACGCAGCGCTGTCACAGTTAATGGTCAGGTTGAAGTTCATCGTATCTTCCCTTTCAGAAGAGTGGGTGAGTAGAGGGCCCGCGCTGGCACCCTCTCGGCCGTCTTACTTGCTAGGTGCTCGGAGACACCACTCCGTCTTGCCCCAAGCGCTAGGTGAGTTTCGTACGTCCGTGAATCCTTGCTTCAGAAGCGCTTCGCGGGTTGTCGGCGAGCTTGTCCAAGCCACTCGGCTGGGGTGGTCGTAGGCGCTAGCTATGAATCCGGCGAGGTCGTTCATGGGTCTCCCCTTTCAGGAGGTGGTGAAGTTGGCGCGCGCCGTCAGGTGGTACTCCCGGTCGACGCTCTATCAGGATCGCTCAATACAAGGGTTCTTCAAGCATGAAATGTCCGAAAAACTGTAAG
>Ga0316189_10000410_pt1 | contig 42643 bp, 45 predicted proteins | sample LowCovwburrow_MG_FD_204930 | JGI IMG/M metagenome (GOLD analysis project Ga0316189, IMG submission 204930) | Coastal sediment microbial communities from Maine, United States - Lowes Cove worm burrow | ecosystem: Environmental > Aquatic > Marine > Coastal > Sediment | place: USA: Maine... | reverse complement strand
AAAATTGAGGCGGGTAAACTCGCCATTAGCCATGAACAGTTAGATCTTCATATCCTCGTTAATTCAGTTGTTTCAATACAGTCGACGATTGGTGCTGCTAAAGGGTTATCAGTTGTCTGTACTATGGGCTCGAATGTACCTTTTTTATTAAAAGGTGACGAACAACATTTAAAGCAAGTTTTAGTAAATTTAATCGGTAATGCGATTAAATTTACTGACGAAGGTTCAGTGAAATTACAGGTTAAGAAAATACAACAAAATAATGATCAAGCCATCATTCGTTTTGAAGTCAAAGATACAGGAATAGGTATTGCCCCAGCATTGTTGCCAAAAGTGTTTGATGACTTTACTCAGGTAAGCGGTAAAGCACAATCGACAGTAGGTGGGACAGGCTTAGGTACCACGATTTCGAAAGAGTTGGTGGAATTGATGGGCGGGCAAATTGGTGTCGAAAGCGAGTTGAATACGGGATCGTTATTTTGGTTTGAGTTACCCTTTACAGAAGTTGCCCATGATTCTTTAGATTTTTCAGACAATCATTTATTGTTGATTTTAACCGATGACACTACAAAGACAGTGATCCCCTTACTTGATGGCTGGAAAGTGGCTTTTGACTTGGCACTTTCTCCTATTCATGCTTTGGCTATGTTGCAAAGTGCTTTAGAACAGGACAGACCTTATAAAGTCGTGTTGTTAGAGAGTGCAGCCTTATCCAATACATCACCGATTGAGTTTGCTCAAACTTTGCAGCTCCGTAAGTTATTAGATGAGTTGTCTCTCATTTTATTTGCCCCAGATAAGCAGCTTTTGAATTTACAACAAGTTGATAAATATTTCATTTCGACACTGGCGGATTTAAGGGATAAGCGTTTGCTGTTTAATGCTATTCATGCTGCCCAAAGTATCCATGTCAATAGTCATAAAGTGATTTCAATTGCAGATTATTACACTAATCAGCTGGGTGCCAAGGCATTGAATATTTTAGTTGCCGAGGATAACGCTGTTAATCAGCAAGTTATTGAAGGCATTTTGAAAAGGGCGGGGCATACTGTCACATTAGCTGATGATGGGGAACAAGCACTTGATATTTTGACTGCCGATCTCGAAAAAATAGATCTATTGATTGTCGATAAGAATATGCCTGAACGTTCAGGTGATGAAGTTGTTCAAGCATTACGCTTTCTTGATACGACGAAAGACTTGCCTGTCATCATGTTAACAGCGGATGCGACACCAGAAGCGAAAGAATTGAGTATCGCAATGGGTGTGAATCTATTTTTGACAAAACCGGTAGATTCTCGTGATTTATTGGAAAAAATTGCCGCTTTATCTCGAAACATCCAAACAAAAGATGCCGGTTTAGCTGAATTGAAACCCGTTAGAGAAGCCAGTAGTTTAATGAATTCGGCAGCCAGCATATTGGCCTTAGATGAGACAGATCAGCATGCTGAAAACAGCTGGTACGATGAAGATATGTTCAATGAATTACTTATTCTGGATAGGGATCCTGACTTTATCAGACGTCTAGTGAATGGCTTTATTGCTGATGGTGACAAGCATGTTTCAAGAATCAACGAGGCGGTATCAGATGATTACTTACTATTTAGAGAGTCTCTGCATGCCCTAAAAGGCTCGGCTTCCGAACTGGGTGCTAATAAATTAGTCGATTTGTGCAAGCGAGGAGAAGCATACAAACCTTATGATATAGGGAGTAATCAGCTGATCGTTCTATCCAGTTCTATTGATAAGGTCTACCGACACACTGCTTCGGCATTAGATGAAGCAATATCGAATGGTCGCTTAAAATAAAGTTCATCACCTATTGTTCTAGCATGGCATTATTTCTTTTTTATAATTTAACTCCGTAGTCAAAAAATCACTGTTTATAGGTAGGCATGATTTATGCTTATTTCTTTAGTGAACGAACAACTCAAACGAAATAATCTTGTGAGTATGGCTAAGTAAGGAGTGATAATGAGTGATAATTTAGCAAGAAATAGAATTTACGGGGCTGCATTTAGAGAAGGCGCAGTCAATGAGCAACAATCTCAATTAAAAACATTTTATGATGAAAAGTATAAAATAGGTTGGTTTTTGATGAAGGCCGCGCCTAGGCCTTGTTTCACCTTACAATTATTAAATGAAATTGGTTCATATCACCACCAGATTAAATCTGAAATGGCGATTAGCCAACAAAAATATAATTATTTAGTGGTCGGATCTGATGTGCCGGGTATTTTTAATCTGGGTGGCGACTTAAATTTATTTCAATCATTAATTAAGCAAAAAAACAGAGATATTTTATTGTCTTATGCTTTGCAATGCATTGATATACTTTATCAAAATATGTTTCATTTTAATCTCGATGTTACGACAGTATCTCTCATTCAGGGTGATGCATTAGGAGGAGGGTTGGAAGCTGCTTTATCGAGTAATTTAGTGATTGCTGAACGGGGTGTGAAGTTAGGTTTGCCTGAAGTGCTTTTCAATCTTTTCCCCGGTATGGGCGCTTATACCTTGATTTCTAGAAAGGCAGGTTCTGCGGTTGCAGAAAGAATGATCATGTCTGGCAAACTCTATGAAGCAGAAGAACTCTACGAGCTTGGTTTGATTGATATCCTGGCTGAAAAAGGTGAAGGAGAGTTGGCGCTTTATAAGTATATTAAAGCCGTTAACCGCTCGCCCAATAGTTATAAAGCGATGGCGAAAGTAAAGGATTTAAGTAATAAAACAAGCTATCAAGAATTAGTCGATATTGCCAATATATGGGCTGATACGGCGCTAGAGTTAACACCCAGGGATCTTAAAATGATGGAACGATTAGTCAATCGTCAAAATAACAAAATGCGTTAAAGTGATGTAACAAAGCCCTGTCCGGTCACTTTAAAATGAAGACGGGCAGGGCTTTTTTGTTTCGGAATTGCTTGGTTTACCGAATAAAGAAAGTAAGCCAAGACTATGGGTTGAGATGTTGGGAGGTTTGGGCTGTTATTTTAGTAGTCAGACTCCTGCTTAACTTGATGCCATAGCTGGTCTAATTGTTCTAGATTATACTCTTGAAGACTTCGTCTATCCTTGTCTGCTAGCTGTTCTAGCCTTGTAAAACGGTTGAAGAATTTCTGGTTACCACCCTGTAATGCTTGTTCAGGATCGATGTTTAAGTGTCTGGCTAAATTGGTACAGGCAAAGAGTAGATCACCTATTTCATCTTTGAGCCTAGTTGTATTGTCTGGGGTGTCTATTTCAGCAATGACTTCAAGTAGCTCTTCATTGATTTTATCGATCACACCCTTAATATCCGGCCAATCAAAGCCGACTTGGGCGGCAAGAAGTTGCAGCTCTACAGCATAATTAAGCGAAGGAGCAGTCATATCTGCTTCAGAGAGTAAAGGTTTTTTTGCAGATGGATCTGACATGGCTTACCCACGAGTAAATTTAATAATATGCCGACGTTCGCGTTTATTGGGTTTACTCTGATCATGTCGAAAGCCAAGGGGTTGGCTTTTTATTTCCAACCGCAATTTTTCACGTTTTTCGATACTTTCAGCACTTTCCTGATAGAGGTGTTGAGCTTCAGGAGCAGGTCTTCGATGAGTGGCTAAGCCCAAGACAGTAATAGTATGTTCATAAGGCGACTTAGTAATGGTTAAGATATCATTTTCTTTGATAGTACGGCTAGGCTTAACGCGTTGTTTATTAAGATGGACTTTACCACCATTGACGGCTTCAACAGCCAGGCTTCGGGTTTTATAAAAACGAGCAGCCCAAAGCCATTTATCTATGCGTTGTCCGTTCTCAGGAGAAGACATTTTTTTTGCCACTTTAAACTTTACCCTGAAGCTGAGGCAAAATGGTTTCGTTTTCTAACGTTGATGTATCTTGTGTGATGGCCTCACCTTTGGCTATCGTTCTCAATAACCGCCGCATGATTTTACCTGATCGTGTTTTAGGTAGATTATCGGCATAGCGAATATTATCAGGTTTAGCGATGGGGCCAATTTGCGTAGCGACCCAGTTACGTAATTCATTAGTCAGCTCTTTATCAATGCCGTGTGGTGGTCTATCACCTTTCAATACCACATAGGCAAAGATCGATTCACCTTTGATGTCGTGTGGTTGACCTACAACAGCGGCTTCAGCGACCGCTTTATGTGCAACTAGCGCAGATTCAATTTCCATTGTGCCGAGTCGATGACCCGATACATTTAACACATCATCAATACGACCCATGATCCAGAAATAACCATCCTGATCTCGGCGAGCACTGTCCCCCGCCAGATAATATTGGCCGTCAAAATAAGGCCAGTAGGTATCTTTATAACGTTGGTCGTCTCCCCAAATGGTTTGAATCATCGATGGCCAAGGTTGGCGAATCACTAAAAAGCCACCTTGATCCGCTTGGGTGATTTCATCACCTTGCTGATTAACAACAGCGGCATCAATGCCGGGAAGGGCACGGGTACATGAGCCAGGTTTTGTCATCGTCGCTGCGGGTACCGGTGCAATCATGTGTGCACCGGTTTCTGTTTGCCACCAAGTGTCGACAATCGGACAGCGTTGTTGGCCAATAATGTTGTGATACCACATCCAGGCTTCAGGGTTAATCGGTTCGCCGACTGTGCCAAGCAATCGCAGACTCGTGAGGTCATATTGATTGGGCAGGTCATCACCAATTTTCATCAGTGCCCGAATAGCAGTAGGGGCGGTATAAAAGATCGTGACGTGGTGACGTTGGCAAATATCCCAAAACCGGCCAGCATCAGGGATTGTCGGTACGCCTTCATAAATAACAATCGTGGCGCCTGTGGCAAGGGGACCATAAGCAACATAAGTGTGTCCTGTGATCCAACCGACGTCAGCAGTACACCAAAAGACGTCTGTATCTTGAATATCAAAGACCCAGCGCATACTGGTAATGGCATTGAGCAAATAACCGCCGGTAGAATGTTGAATCCCTTTTGGTTTGCCTGTCGAGCCAGAAGTATAGAGTAAGAATAAAGGGTGATCCGCATTCACCCATTTAGGTTCACACTCTGTGCTTTGACCTTGCTCGGCATCAGACCACCAAATATCACGCTCGGAGTTGAGTGTAATGCCATGGTCAGTCCGTTTAAAAACAATAACGGTGTCGACACTGTCGCAGCCTTTTTCAAGGGCCAGATCTGTAGTGGCTTTAAGTTCAATGATTTTACCGCCTCGATGACCACCATCCGCCGTGATAACCATTTTAGCGCGGGTGTCTTCAATACGGTCTTTTAATGATTCAGCAGAAAAGCCACCAAAGACGACAGAGTGAATAGCGCCAATACGTGCGCAAGCCTGCATAGCGACAACCGCTTCAGCAATCATTGGCATATAGATAATGACGCGGTCACCTTGTTGGATACCTTGATTTTTTAAGGCATTAGCAAAGCGACATACGCGTTGGTGCAATTCGCGATAAGTAATATGCAGGGTATCGCCGGGTTCACCTTCAAAGATAATGGCTGTTTTGTCTGCATTATTAATTAATTGGCGATCGAGGCAGTTGTATGACACATTGAGTTTGCCATCATGAAACCACCGGTAAAAAGGGGGGGTTGAGTCATCTAATGTGCTTGTGAAAGGCTGTTGCCAATCAATTTCTTGGCGAGCTTGTTGTGCCCAAAAAGCTTGATTATCTTGTTCAGCGCTTGCGTAGAGTGCATTTAAGTCATGGGCGGATAAAGCAGCCGTATTGATAAAGTCTTGGCTTGGCGGGAAGGTACGATTCTCGTGTAGGGTCGACTGGATATTATCTTGTGCCATTCTACGTTACCTAAAATTGAAGTTTTTGAGAGTATAACTTGAATTAAGGCTGATCAAAACGAAAATAGTGTTGGAGTGCTGTTGATGAAGCGAAGGGGTTTAGATACAAAAATGCCCCGTCAAAACGAGGCATTTGTCTATTCTGTGAATTAGCAGAATAAAATGTAATATGAGGTTTGAGTTTAAACGCGATTTTTCTCGCGAATTTCTGCCAGTGTCTTACAGTCGATACACAGCGTAGCAGTGGGACGGGCCTCAAGGCGGCGAATGCCGATATCAGTACCACAAGATTCACAATAGCCATAATCACCTTTATCAAGATCTTGTAAAGACTCTTCGATTTTCTTGATGAGTTTACGTTCACGATCACGTGTTCGTAATTCCAGTGTGAATTCTTCTTCCTGCGTTGCACGATCATTCGGATCGGGGAAGTTAGCGGCATCGTCCTGCATATGATGCACAGTACGGTCGACTTCTTCCATAAGCTGCTTACGCCAGTCTTCAAGAATAGTCCGAAAATGACCGACTTGTTCGTCACTCATATAATCTTCACCCGACACCTCATCGTAGGGGGTGAATTTCGCATCCAACTGTGTCGAATCCATTGTGTAAAACCTCATAACATTTCAAATTCAAGGGCGCATCTATACCAGAGGAAACCCTATTGTGCAAAAACTTGCTATTATTTTAGCTCATTTTAAGGTGAAAAAACGAGTGATTTATCAATTAAAAGCGGTGATTTTTGATGTTGATGGTACCTTGGCAGAAACCGAACGAGATGGTCATCGTATCGCTTTTAATCAGGCGTTTTCGGCGGCAGGTTTAGACTGGTTTTGGGATGAGGCACTATACGGCCAATTATTAGCGGTATCAGGTGGTAAGGAGCGTATAAGCTATTATCTGTCTTCTTTTCATACTGACTATGAGTATGACGGCAGTATGGCGCTTTTAATTGATAGCTTATATGCCGCTAAGACACAATTTTATGTGGCCTTATTAGCGACTAAATCTATTGGTTTGCGCCCCGGTATTGCAAGACTGATTAAGGCACTTCGATATGCCAATTTGCGCATCGCAATTGCGACAGCATCAACGACAGAAAATGTCTCTGCTTTAATTTATAGTACTTTAGGCGAGACAGCCGAGGCATGGTTCGATTGTATTGCCGCAGGGGATATTGTGAAAACTAAAAAACCGGCACCGGATATTTTTGATTATTGTTTAGCAGAAATGGATTTATCGGCAACGGAGTGCTTAGTGATCGAAGACTCTGAGAATGGTGTCAAAGCATCACTGGCAGCGGGGATTCCGACGATTGTAACCCTGAATAGCTATACCGAAGAGGATGATTTCTCAGGTGCAATATCGGTACTGAATCATCTAGGTGACGCTGATTTAGCGTGCCAAGTATTAGCGGGTGCTTCGATTATGAGTGATGCTGTCACCGTTGATGATTTAAAAGCGTTTCATGCCAGACAGTAAATTGAAGGTGGCGCGGCGTGCAGAAGCCATTTGTCCCTTTCATGTCATGGATGTGATGGCACAAGCGAAACAGCTTGAAGCGCAAGGTTACGATATTATTCATTTAGAAGTTGGAGAACCCGACTTCAGGACCCCGCAGCCGATCATTGATGCCGGCATTGCAGCATTAAAGGCGGGCAAAACCCAATATACTGCTGCATTAGGGTTAGCTGAATTGCGTCAGGCAATTGGCAATTGGTACCAGCAAACTTATCAGGTTATGATTTCGCCAGAGCGCATTGTCATCACGCCAGGGGCTTCAGGGGCGTTACTGTTATTGATGGGTGCATTACTGGAACAAGGCGGTAATATTTTATTAGCAGATCCTGGCTATCCCTGTAATCGTCATTTTGCTCGCTTTGTTGAAGGGCGCGCAAAAACAATAGCGGTCACAGCAGCGAATAATTATCAACTTACCGTTTCTGATATTGAACAACATTGGGATGATGATACGGTGATGGCTTTATTAGCCTCACCTTCGAACCCAACGGGTAGTGTATTAAGTCGGTCGCAATTAATGACTTTATCAACAGCGATTCGAGCCAAGAGCGGCATTTTTGCCGTTGATGAGATCTATCATGGTTTAGTGTACGACGGTGTTGATGTGGCTACGGCCCTTGCGGTTGATGATCAGGCTTTTGTGATCAATAGCTTTTCCAAGTTTTTTGGCATGACCGGTTGGCGTTTAGGTTGGCTAGTGGTACCAGAAGGCTATACAAGCGTGATGGATAAATTGGCCCAAAACCTCTTCTTAGCGGCACCCACCATGTCACAGTATGCGGCCTTAGCGGCATTTGAAGCACCGACATTAGACATACTAGAACAGCGTCGAGATCTATTTGAACGGCGGCGAAATATTTTATTACCAGCTTTAAAATCATTGGGCCTTAATATCAAGGCAGTGCCAACAGGGGCTTTTTATATTTATGCTGACTGCCAACATTTTCTTAATGAACAGGTTCCTGATAGCATGGCGCTTTCACAATACTGGCTTAGGGCAGCAGGGGTAGCCGTGACGCCTGGTGATGATTTTGGTAGTCATGAAGCCCAACACCATATTCGCTTTGCATATACACAAGATGAAGCTAGGCTATTAGAAGCCGTAGAACGAATTGCACAACTTTATTAATATTAAATACATGTCGCAATGTGCGAAACAGGTTTAAGACTTTAGGAAATAACATGACAAACTCGACCATTATGTATACCAAAACAGATGAAGCACCTGCTTTGGCAACGTATTCGCTATTACCGATTATTCGTGCTTTTACAGCGGCGGCGGATATTGATGTTGAGTTAAGTGATATTTCATTAGCCGGCCGTATTATTGCTCAATTTCCAGATTATCTTAATGATGAACAGCGCATTGAGGATGGTTTGGCGGCATTGGGCCAGCTGGCGTTAAAACCTGAAGCCAATATTATTAAGCTACCCAATATTAGCGCGTCACTTCCTCAACTTAAAGCAGCTATTAAAGAGCTACAAGCAAAGGGCTATGCCTTGCCTGATTATCCAGAAACAGTGGAAACCGACGAGCAAAAAGACATTCAAGGCCGTTATGACAAGGTTAAAGGTAGCGCGGTTAATCCTGTATTACGTGAAGGTAATTCTGATCGGCGTGCGCCTTTAGCGGTGAAGAATTATGTTCGACAGCATCCTCATTCAATGGGGACATGGCAAGCAGAATCTCAAACACATGTGGCTAGCATGTCATCAGGCGATTTTTTCGATAGTGAAAAATCGGTGACATTGTCACAGGACACGGTAGTGAGAATTGAATTAGTTGATCAGCAAGGTAAAACGACTGTTTTAAAAACGGCGGTAAATTTACTGGCAGGTGAAATTATTGATGCGGCTGTGATGAGTAAGCAGGCACTAAGAACTTTTATTGCTGAAGAAATAGTGAACGCAAAACAACAAGGCGTGTTGTTCTCCTTGCATTTGAAAGCAACGATGATGAAGGTGTCAGATCCGATTATTTTTGGCCATGTTGTGAAGGTGTTTTATCAAGCTGTTTTCGAAAAATATCAGGCACTATTCGATCAGTTAGGTGTTGATGTAAATAACGGCTTGGGCGATATCTATAACAAGATCGTAAACTTAGATGAGCAACAACAAGCAGAAATCAGAGCCGATATTGAGGCGGTGTATGCGGACCAGCCTGACATAGCAATGGTAGATTCTGATAAAGGCATTACTAATCTACATGTACCGTCAGATGTGATCGTGGATGCCTCTATGCCCGCGATGATTCGGTCATCAGGTCAAATGTGGAATAAAGATGGCGAGCAACAAGATACCAAAGCGATTATTCCTGATCGTTGTTATGCCGGTATTTATCAAAAGACCATCGATTTTTGTAAACGACATGGTGCTTTTGATCCGACGACGATGGGTAGTGTGCCTAATGTGGGTTTAATGGCGCAAAAAGCAGAAGAATATGGTTCGCATGATAAAACATTCGAAGTGCCGAGTCAGGGCACCATGCGGGTTGTTGATACAGCTGGCAATGTCTTAATTGAGCATGCCGTTGAAGCCGGTGATATTTGGCGGATGTGTCAGGTAAAAGATTTACCGATTCAAGACTGGGTCAAATTAGCCGTTAACCGTTCGCGTTTAAGTGCAACCCCAGCTGTATTTTGGCTTGATGAGCGGCGTGCCCATGATGCTCAGTTAATGACTAAGGTGAAGCATTATTTGGCCGAACATGATACGGCGGGTCTGGATATTCAAATTTTATCGCCTGAAGATGCGGTTACCTTTTCTTTAGAAAGGATTAAGGCGGGTTTGGATACCATTTCTGTGACGGGTAATGTGTTACGTGATTATTTGACCGATTTATTCCCGATTCTTGAGTTGGGTACCAGTGCCAAGATGTTATCGATTGTGCCGCTGATGAATGGCGGCGGTTTATTTGAAACCGGCGCGGGCGGCTCCGCCCCCAAACATGTCCAACAGCTTGAACAACAAAATCACCTTCGTTGGGACTCACTGGGCGAGTTTTTGGCATTGGCGGCATCGCTAGAACACTTGGGCCAAACGACGGATAATCCTAAAGCGAAAGTATTGGCAGAAACATTGGATACAGCGACAGGTACATTCCTAGACAATAATAAATCGCCTTCCAGAAAAGTGGGTGAGTTAGATAATCGCGGCAGTCACTTTTATCTGGCCATGTATTGGGCACAGGCATTGACTGAACAAGTTGAGGATCTTGAATTAAAAGCCTATTTTCAAGCGTTAGCAGCTGGTCTAAGCGAGGACGAAGAAAAAATTGTCACGCAGTTGAATGAAGCGCAAGGTGAGGCGGTTGATTTGGGTGGTTATTATTGTGTTGATACCCGTTTGGTATCGGTCATTATGCGGCCAAGTGATATTTTAAACGAAGCGATTGCGAGCTTTACGCCTTAAGCTGTTCCAAATAGAGTGCTGTGGCGCCAGAGACAGCCGCTGGGATGACGATAAAGTTCACGACGGGGATCATGGTGACGGCTAAGGTGGCAAGACCAAAGCCTAATGTGAGTGAAGGTTGGGTTTTGAGTTTGTCACGTTGTTGTGGAAATTTCAGATGATGGTTGGCCATGGGATAATCATGATATTCCAAGGTGAGCAACCAGCCTGAGAGTAGAAACCAGAGTACTGGGGCGACGATGTTGACCACAGGGATCCATGAAAAGATAAATAAAGGGATAATCCAAAGTAGGAAGTACTGGATCTTTTTTAGTTCATTCCATAACACCGCGGGGGTATCTTTCACAATTTGTTGCCAAGGCAAACTGGTGGCTGCTTGGCCAGTCAATTTTCTTTCGACAGCTTCTGCTAATGGGCCATTAAAAGGCGAGGCCAGAAAGTTGGCGAAAATAGAAAAGCTGAAGAACACGATGATGCTCACGAGGGCGGTAAAGATAGGCATAATGAGCCAGAGCACGGCATTCATTAACCAATCTGGTAGCCAGCTTGGCATTAAGCTATCAAGCCAAGCATCAAATTGGCTATAACCTAACCAGATTGCAATACTAAACAGTAGGATATTAATCGCCATCGGCAAATAAGCGAAACGGCGGATACCCTGTTGGTTCATTAGCTTGAACCCCTTGAGCAGATAGCCAGCGCCTTTAAATAAGTTTTCCATAATCTTTAGTCTTTTCCCATTTTATTTAAGCCAGTTCATTGTTATTTAAGAAGGTGTCGATATGTCCCTGTGCAATAAGGGCGCTACCATAGGCTGCTTCACTGTGGTCGGTAGTCAAAATAGGGACTTTCAATGTCTGTTCACGCAAACCGTATTGTTTGACCCACCACCCACAGTATAGACTGCTGCCACTGGGTTAGTTCCGGCAGCTTCAAGGCATTGATAGGCCATGCGTTCTATATTGGCAAGGCTTTGTAATAGGCTGTGACAAAAAGTGATATCAGACTCGAGTCTTGGTGTTAGCCAAGCTTGTAGTGTTGGATCATTGATAGGGAAACGTTCGCCGGCAGCCAGCAGTGGATAATAGTCCAATGTTGGGGCTTTCAGATCGATTTGTTCACTCAGCTGCTCCAGTGCCTGGTCATTGAAAAAATGCCGCAGTACCGTACTACCGGTATTAGAGGCGCCGCCAACTAACCAGAGATTAGCCAAGCGATGACGATAGAGTCCTTGTTCAGGCACGAAAATAGGCTGCTCGCTGATTAATTTCACAACCAGTGTTGATCCGAGTGATGTCACGGCTTGGCCTATCTTTTTGCCGACAGGGACAACTTCGCGGTAAGTAATTAATATTGGTGACGTGGTTAAACCCTTGCATTGTGTTATCACTTGGCTGAGACCATCTTTCACCGTTTGCCATTGGCATTGAGGATCTTGTTCGGTGCCCGTTTCAGTTATCGCTTGCTGATGACTGGCGATGATCTGGTGGTCTTGATCGATCGCAATGGCCCGACAGCCTGATGTGCCAAGGTCAATGCCGATAGAAATAACGGGTTCTTTATCCATATTTATTCATATTAACTAGTGCGAAATGAATAAAAGTTATGTTTTATAGTGTTATGGCAGTTGCACGAGTTCTGGGGCTACCCAACCGTCTTGACGATATTCCGCGACCACATTGGTATAGACACCACCCCGAACATTGAAAATACCGGTGACGCGCATAAATTTAGGGTTAGTGGCCGCGACCAGATCATCTAAGATCTGATTAGTGACGACTTCATGGAAGGCACCTTGGTCTCGAAAGGTCCACATATAGAGTTTGAATGATTTCAATTCCACGCATGTTAAGCCAGGAACATAGTCGAGTTTGATAGTGGCAAAATCAGGCTGTCCCGTCATTGGACACAAGCAAGTAAATTCAGCAGTCTCGATGTGAATGGTATAATCCCGGTCTGGTCGTGCATTGTCGAAAGTCTCTAGTTCTCTGTTGGGTAAGGTAGACATGGTGTTCTCAATGTAACGTTATAAAAGAACCGTATTATCCCTGAGTTGGAAGATTTAATTAAGTGCTAGAACTGATCATCGTTACAATTATTTTGGTATTAGGTTTTATTGGCGCCGCGTGGTACACGCGATATCGTAGTCAACAGCGCTCGGCGGCGTTTGAAGGCAAAGCGCGGGATGTGGAACTGAATGTTGATAGCCAATATTTAGATGAGCAACTCGAGCGACAAGAAAAACAGCGTCTAGGTGATCTTGGGCCAGCTAAAAATGCTATTGATAACGACTCGAATATTATTTTGTCAGTATCGACTATTAGTGAAGCAGAAAAGCGTGGTGTGGACAATATTGACGATGTTAAAGTCGAACAGAACAGCCCAAATTTCACACAACAAGCAGAATTGGATTTAGCGCCAAGTTCAGAGCCCTTTATTTCACCGGCCGTCACGGCACAGCCTACTGATAAGGTGGCGCGCGTAGATGAGAAAGCTGAGCCAGATCAAGAGCTAGGGTCTGATTCAGCAACGACAAACCAAGCTAAACCAAGCCATCAAGCCAAAGATAAGCAATGGGATATTGTTTTAGCCTTAACGATATTAGCTGGCGAAAACAGACCTTTTGTGGGTGAGGATATTCGAGCCGCACTAGATTTTGCCGATTTAGAGCCGGGGGACATGCAGATTTATCATCGTCATATTGCTGGTCAACAGGGGCAAAGCTTATTTAGTGTGGCCAACTTATTATCGCCTGGTACCTTAAAGCCTGAGACGTTAGCGACATTGAAAACCAAGGGCTTGGTTATTTTTATGCGCTTACCCAACCCTGCTAATGGCCTATTATCATTTGATGCTATGCTAGATGCCGCCGATAAAATGGCGAAGCGCTTGGGTGGCCGGCTATGCGATGAACAACGTCAGACATTGACTGAAGCGACGTTGGAAACGATGCGGGGTCGAATCTTTAACTTTAACGTAACGCAACAAGGTGATAATTAATCAGTTTGAATATGACTATTCCCGTTAAAATTGCCGCTCGTAAAGATGAACTTCATCACTTAATAAACAAGTATAACTATCTTTACTATACCACTGATAATCCAGAAGTTCCTGACTCTGAATATGATCGTTTATTCAGAGAGCTGGAGCAGCTGGAAGCGGATTATCCTGCACTGTTAACACTCGATTCACCAACCCAAAGAGTGGGTGGGCAAGCACTCGATAAGTTCGATCAGGTCACGCATGCGATGCCGATGTTATCGTTAGATAATGTGTTTGATGATGCGGAATTAACCGCTTTTGATCAACGCGTCAAGGACTGGCTAAATACCAGCGGCACCCAGACCTATATTGCCGAACCAAAGCTAGATGGTTTAGCGATTAGTTTGCGTTTTGAACAGGGTGTTTTAGTCCAAGCTGCTACGCGTGGTGATGGGTCAGTGGGTGAAGATGTGACAGTCAACGTGCGTACCATTTCAACGGTTCCTTTAAAATTGAGTGGTGATGGTATTCCTGATGTTATTGAAATTCGCGGCGAGATTTTTATGCCTAAAGCCGGATTTGAAGCACTCAATGCACAGCAAATAGCGAATGATAAAAAGCCTTTTGTAAACCCGCGTAATGCCGCAGCTGGTTCTTTACGGCAACTAGATTCTAAAATCACCGCTAGCAGACCCTTAGAAATTTATTGTTATGGCCTAGGCGAAATTCAAGGTTTAAGCGATAAGCAAATGCCGGAAAGCCATTCAGCAGCGATGGCGATGATCGAGCAATGGGGTTGTCGTATCTCACCTGAGTTAAAGCAAGTATCGGGTGTTGAAGCATGTATTAGCTATATTAAACAGATTGGCGAACGCCGCGATAGCCTACCTTATGATATTGATGGTGTGGTGTTTAAGGTTAATAACTTATCCTTGCAACAACGGTTAGGTTTTGTGTCGCGTGCCCCACGTTGGGCGATTGCTCATAAATTTCCTGCCCAACAAGAAATGACCACCGTAGAAGATATTGAGATCCAAGTCGGTCGTACCGGTGCATTAACGCCCGTTGCTCGGCTGCGTCCTGTATTTGTCGGTGGGGTCACGGTCAGTAATGCGACTTTGCATAATCAAGATGAGATTGATCGTAAAGATGTGCGTGTTGGTGACACGGTGATTGTTAGGCGGGCAGGGGATGTGATTCCTGAAGTGGTGCAGGTGGTGTTATCTAAACGGCCTGAATTCTCTCAACCCTTTAGTTTGCCGACACATTGCCCTATTTGTGATTCAGAAGCTGAACGCGTTGAGGGTGAAGCTGTATTACGCTGTACCGGTGGTCTGTATTGCCCAGCACAGCGTAAAGAGGCGATTAAACACTTTGCGTCACGTAAAGCGATGGATATTGATGGCTTAGGCGATAAAATTGTTGAACAGCTGGTTGATGAGGGGTTGATTGACGATCCGGCTGACTTGTTTAGTTTAACAGTCGTGCAGTTGGCGGCTCTGGAGCGAATAGGCGATAAATCGGCTGAAAATTTAGTCAATGCTTTGCAAGCAGCTAAAGAAACCAAATTTGCCCGTTTTCTCTATTCACTGGGTATTCGTGAAGTAGGGGAAGCCACTGCCAGATCATTGGCAAACCATTTCCTAAGGCTTGATGCCTTAAAAGTGGCCGATGAAGATGCTTTAATTGAAATTGAAGATGTCGGCCCTGTCGTTGCCCATAATATCGTGACCTTTTTTCATCAAGCACATAATCAAGAAGTGATTGATCGTTTGTTAGCTGCTGGCCTGACATGGCCTTTGGAACAACAGCAGTCAGCTGACTCAGCACTCAGTGGTAAAACGGTGGTATTAACCGGCACCTTAGAACAATTGTCGCGTAGCGAAGCCAAAGAAAAGTTATTGGCACTAGGCGCCAAAGTGGCGGGCAGTGTGTCTAAAAAGACCGATTTTGTCGTGGCTGGGCGTGATGCGGGATCTAAACTCACCAAAGCAGAAAATCTAGGTGTTACGGTTGTCAGCGAAGCGACTTTAATTGATTGGATACACTAGTGACAGGAATGATAGGGTGACTGCACTAGCCGAGGCGATTAAGAAAGTCGCAACTGGCCCACATTTGACTAAGGATTTAACGACGCTTGAAGCCGAAGCTGCAATGACTGAAATTTTATCTGGTGAAGCGGATCCGGTTCAGGCGGCTATTTTCTTTATTGCTTTACGTATTAAGCGTGAAACCAATGACGAAAATCTAGGCATTTATAAAGCCTTGCAAGCCTGTACACCGCAGTATCAAACTGATGTTGAACAGTTATTGTTGATTGCCGATCCCTTTAATGGCTATAACCGTCATTGTCCGATTAATGCCTTTTTACCTGCGGTGTTAGCCTCGGCAGGGTTGCCGACGTTATCGCAGGGTGTGAAAGAAATGGGGCCGAAGTTTGGTGTCACCCATTCGCAAGTATTGAGTTTAGCCGATGTGAATGTTGATTTAACGACAGAACAAGCACGTGATCAGATCAATGATCCTGAATTGGGATGGGCGTACCTCGATCAAGCACAAGCGAGTCCACACTTATTTACATTACAAGCCTTACGCACTCGGATGATTAAGCGTCCCAGTTTGGCAACATTAGAAAAATTACTGATGCCGGTTAAAGCGACAGGGAAGACACATTGTCAGATTGGTTTTGTTCATAAAGCTTACCCCGACGTACTGGCATGGATGGCCAATGCCGCAGGCTTTGATTCAGCCCTGATTATTCGTGGGATTGAAGGGGGCATTTTACCGACCTTGCGTGAAACAGCGAATTGCTTTCGATCCGTTTCAGGACAAGCTGAACCATGTGCCGTTGATCCGATTAAGTTTGGGCTATCTCAAACTACCCGAGGTGTGTTGCCCATTATCAATGATAATGTAACAGCATCTGAAACCCTTGAGTTGGGTCTGAAAGCCCTAGCAGGTCAGTCCGGGCCAGCATTTGATAGCTTGGTTTATGGCGGCGCTTTGGGTTTGTGGCATTGTGGTTTGCATGCCTCACAGAGCCAAGCTGCTGAACATGTCCGGCAAGCGATTAAGTCTGGTCGTGCAAAAGCCACATTTCAAAACGTTATTTCTTAGGAGTTTTCACATGGTCTTTCAGCAACAACTGAACTTTCATACTCAGCCACGCAGTACGGCCAACATTAGCACTGGTGTGCAAGACATTGTGGCTAAGTCAGGTATTAAAATCGGCAGTTGTCATGTATTTGTCCAACATACGAGTGCTTCATTAATGTTGTGTGAAAATGCAGATCCCGATGTTCGACGTGATTTAGAAACCTATATGCAACATATTGTGCCTGATGGTGATCCGATGTTTTTGCATCAAGATGAAGGCCCGGATGATATGAGTGCTCATATTCGTACTGTGCTAACCAATCCTGATTTGACAATGCCGGTCAATAATGGGCAATGCGACTTGGGGATTTGGCAAGGCATTTATCTGTGGGAACACCGTACGCAAAGGCATCATCGGAAAGTGATTGTGACGGTGATGGGCGATTAGCTTGTTGTGTCTACATATTCAAAATTTATCACTTACTTCATTCATTCTTGGAGAAGGGCGTATGTTGATTGGCTCGCCCAAATGTTCATGTCTGAAGGTGAGTGCACGAGTGTAAATTTTTTGCCCGAACAAATAAATGCATATATAATACTTGTTTAGATGCCCCAAGAGATTTGAGTCAGGTTTAACGTGTAAAGTCGTTGCCATAATTCTTTAGTTTATCCCTTTTTTTAAAAGTAGAAGTGATCTGGCATGACTGGAAACTTGTTTTTGAATATGCTCTTTCATCCGAGCAAAGTCTTTGAAGATTTATCCGATGAAAATGCGGATACAATGGCTGTTATCCGGCGTTATTCTTTGCTGATAATGCTGCTTCCCCCGATATTTTCTTGGCTGGGTGGTAGTCAACTTGGCTGGCGTTTGGGTGGTTCTGAGCCAGTTTTTTTTGATACTACGGGGAGTATCGTTTTCAGTTTCTTTTATTTTTTTATTCTCTGTGTTGGTTTTCTTGGCACCGTTACTATCAGTAAATGGATGGCGACTACTTATGGTGCAAAAATATCCCTTTCGTTACATCTTTGCCTTTTTACCGTTATTTGCACGCCTTTGGTCACAGCGAGCCTTGCGCATTTGTATCCAGATGTGTTTTTTAATGCATTGGTCTTAGTGCCCGCTTTGATCTGGAGTACCACCTTGCTTTATAAAGGCTTACCCGTTGCGCTTGGCATTTCTCCAGAGCAAGGTCTATTAATGGGATCATCATTGGTCGCTTGGCTATTGGTGGCAGCCGTCAGTTTGTTAGGCCTCTGTGTGAGTTTATGGACTCACGGTGCCGGCACACTTTTAGGCCTCTAAATATTTGAGCCACAGTCTTCCTTGATGGCATACCCAGTTTAAGGACACATTATATGAGTGAAAATCATAAATGAAACAAGATAGTCAGCAATTTTATGATGATGATATTGTCACACGATTAGTTCAATTCTCACTGCTTTGGGCAGTGGTTGCGATGTTCGTCGGCGTCTATTTGTCGGCAGAACTACTTTGGCCCGATCTGGACTTTGGACAGTTCTGGTTATCTTTTGGACGGTTAAGACCGCTGCATACCAATGGCATTATTTTTGGTTTTGGTATATCGGCTCTAATGGCAACAGCATTCTATAGTGTGCAACGCACGAGTCATGCGCCCTTGTTTATGCCTAAGCTGGCGTGGTTTGTTGCGTATGCCTGGCAAGTTGTTGTGTTGCTGGGTGGTTTGTCTTTATTGGCTGGTTGGACTTCTAGCAAAGAATATGCAGAATTAGAATGGCCTTTTGACATTGCGATCACACTGCTTTGGGTGTGTTTTGGTCTGGTGTTTTTTGGCACGATTGCGCGCCGTAAAATAAAACCGATTTATATTTCTAATTGGTTTTATGGCGGCCTGATTATTGTCATCGCTATGTTACATATTGTTAATAATTTAGCGCTTCCGGTGAGTATTGATAAGTCTTACTCTCTTTATGCCGGTGCCCAAGATGCCGTTGTGCAATGGTGGTATGGCCACAATGCGGTAGGGTTTTTATTGACGGGTGGTTTTCTGGGCATGATGTATTACTTTTTGCCTAAGATAACGGGCCAAGCTATATGGAGCTATCGATTGTCGGTAGTAGCATTCTGGGCATTTACTTATAGTTATATTTGGGCAGGGCCACATCATCTACATTTCAACTCTATACCTGATTGGGTACAGTCCTTAGCGATGGTGATGAGTTTGATCTTGTTGGCACCTTCTTGGGCAACGATGATTAACGGTATTATGACTGTCAGTAAATCGTCGGCTAAGTTACACAACAATCCGGCGCTTAAATTTATTGTGTTGTCGTTGGCATTTTACGGCTTGGCGACTTTTGAAGGGCCGATGATGGCTATAAAAAGTGTCAATGTGGTGAGTCACTTCACTGACTGGACGATAGGCCATGTGCACTCGGGAGCATTGGGTTGGAACGCTATGATTACTTATGGCGTTTTTTATTACCTTGTTCCCCGTTTGGCCGGGCGAGAGCTTCATAGTTTGCGTCTTGCGAACATTCACTTTTGGATGGCACTCAGTGGCACACTACTCTATATCCTCTCAATGTGGGCTGCAGGCGTTTCTCAGGGCTTGCTATGGTTGAGTATTGATGGGCTAGGTCAATTGAGTTATAGCTTTAATGATGTCATGGCGAGTATGAAGCCTTATTATGGCCTACGTTTGGTCGCAGGGATGATATTCTTGTCTGGCACACTATTGATGACTTTTAATTTATTGATGACCCTTAAAGGGCAACCATCGGTTAAAGTCAGACCACCAGCTGTGGCAACGTCAAGCGGGGTAACAGTATGAGCAGTATTTCATTACATAAAAAACTGGAAAAACATGCTGGGCTGTTGGTGTTCGGTATTTTGTTTGTGTCATCTATCGGCGGCTTAGTGCAGGTCTTGCCTGTTTTATTTCAGGAATCCCTATCGACAGCGAGCGCCAATACGGTGCCCTATGGGTCTGTTCAATTACAAGGCCGTGATATCTATATACGTGAAGGTTGTCATGTTTGTCACTCACAGCAGGTTAGGCCATTATTGGCTGAGGTGAAACGTTATGGCGCGTATTCTCGTGCTGGTGAGTTTGTTTATGATCGGCCATTTATGTGGGGCTCTAAACGTACTGGACCAGACTTGCATCGCGTAGGCGGTAAATATTCTGATGCCTGGCAGCGAGTACATTTGCTTGATCCACGGAGTGTGGTCAATGATTCTATTATGCCAGCCTATCCGTGGTTAGCAGACAAGCCTGCAAGTGCTATAGGTGATATTCAGAAAAAAATGCGGGTGCTCAAAACACTGGGGCATCCTTATTCCGAACAAGAGATAGCCGCCGCACCCGCCGCACTTGAAGGATTGACAGAGCTTGATGCCTTAGTGGCCTATTTACAAGTGCTAGGCACTGCAGCAGTGGACAGTGAAAATGAGGAGGGGCATCACTGATGGGTTATTTTATTTTTGTTGGTGACATGTTGGTCATGTTGTTTATGATGATTTTGGTCGTTTGGGTGTTTTTCAAAAGCACGGATAAAACGATTGATGATTCTGCCAAAATACCGTTAGAGGATGAAGAAACCCATGGCTGATATGCCTAACGATTTTTGGAGTGGCTGGATTGTTCTGCTTACGTCATTCAGTTTTATTGGACTGGCTTGGGTTGTTTTCAGTGCCTATTTTTCGCCACAGAAAGAAGCCGAAGAGGAAGACCTGGTATGGGACGGTGATGTAAGGGAAGGTAACGACTCGCCCCCACTATGGTGGTTTTGGCTGATTCTGGCTACGATGGTATTTAGTGTTGTGTATTTAATGCTATACCCGGGCCTTGGCTCATTTAGTGGTGCCTTTCGTTGGTCTATGGGCCATGAGTTGCAAGAAAATAAGCGTGATTTTGAGGCTAAATATTTAAGTATTAATGAAGAGATTATCGCTTCTTCACTTGAGACCCTTCAAAGTCGGCCCGACGTGATGAAATCAGCGGGTAATTTGTTTGATGAAAATTGTGCTACCTGTCATGGCTATGAGGCACAGGGACAGGCTTCACTTTTTCCAAGCTTAAGAGATGATGAATGGCAATGGGGGAATTCGCCCGAGCAAATTGAAACATCGATTCGTCATGGACGCAAAGCGGCGATGATGGCGTGGCAGGCGGTATTGAAAGATGAAGGTGTCGCGAACGTCAGTGATTATGTGTTGACGGCTTTGGGAACCAGTGAAGCGGTAGGACATGCTGGACAGGCACAGTACAATCAATTTTGTATGGTTTGTCACGGTGCAGAAGGGCAAGGTAACCCCTTGTTAGGCGCTTCAAATTTAAGCAATGACATTTGGCTGTATGGTGGTTCGAAAGAAGCCGTTGAAGAGAGTATTGCACAGGGTCGGCATGGTGAAATGCCCGCTTACAACGCGCGTCTCGATGATGCCCAGATTAAAATGTTAGTGGCCTGGCTGATAAAATAAACGTACTCATTTTACAAATGAGTAGAACCTATTATAAGGCTTGTTAGGGTGATATAAGGATTAATATGTCAGCAGCATTGAGGTTAACAGAGCAGTATTTTGCCTATTCAAACAAATCCAACCTGGCTCAGGTTGCTCAGTTGTTGAGTGAAAGCAGTAGTTATTACTCTGTGAATTTAGGTTTTTTTGTTGGCAAAAAAGATATTATGGCTATGCAAACTGCTTTTCACAGTCAATACCAGACAGTGCAATGGACGATAGAACAGCTTGCTGAAATTAAGCCGAATGTGGTCGAAATTGAATTTAGTTTTGACGGTAGATTACAAGATGGGACAGAATCAAAACGGCAAGGCAGAGAACATATTTTGATTTATGGGAGTCTGATTCAACATATTACTGTGAGTTAATAGCGAGCGCTAATGTTTTATGACTGAACAATTACAAATATTATGTGATAGGGCGACAGAAGCCCATGAGCGGATTCAGCTCAAGCATGCGGATATTGATCCGATTGTGGGGGTGCATCAAAAGATGCGTGAAGCGGGCTTTGCAGCAGATGTGATGACGATTGACTGTTTAAAGACAGGCAAACGTATTATCTTGATATTGCATGATGATCAGCCTGAAAAGGTGAGTTACCAGTTTTCATTTAAAGAGCAAGATCCCGCCGAGCAGTTTGGGCAACTGGCGTTTAGTGAACTGACAGTCACTACCTTGTATGAATGGATGAGCAATTACTTTGCACGACCTGCGGGTTAAGTATCGTTTAAAAAATGAAAAAAATAGTCGTTATAGTTTACTGGATAGCACTATTTTATAGTGTGGGATGGCTGGGTGTTACCCGTGCAGAACAACTTGAACCACCATCACGATTTATTGATTATGTTGTCGACCCGAGCCAGAAGCAACTGGCTTTTTATTGGCGTGATGAGGATAAGCAACCTTATCGAAGTTTCCAAAACTTAAAAGCGGCTCTACAGAAACAACAAAAGACACTGTTATTTGCCATGAATGGTGGTATTTTTCAGGAAGATTTTAAGCCTTTGGGCTTGTATATTGAAGACGGAGTGGTGCAATATCGTTTAAGCACCCGTCAGCATGGCTTTGGTAATTTTTATATTCAGCCTAATGGCGTGTTTTATCTGACTGAAGCAGGCGAAGGTTTTATTGTCCCGACCTCTCAATTCCATCACGATGCCTCGATTCAATATGCTACCCAATCTGGCCCGATGTTGGTGATCGATGGCGACATTAATCCTAAGTTAAGGCAAGGTTCGTTTAATCTTCGAATTCGTAATGGTGTCGGCGTGTTGCCAAATGGTCAATTACTGTTCGCCATCTCAAAAACGTTTGTCAATTTTTATGATTTTGCGGATTATTTTAAGCAACAAGGGTGTTTGAATGCCTTGTATTTGGATGGCACCGTTTCTCAGGTTTATATCGCTGAAAATAAGCGACACATACCGGGTGGCTTTGTCGGCATCATTATTGCTGATGTGGTGCAAGAACCAGATTAAGCGATTTAATATCGAACTGTTGAATGCTTAATGGTGGTGTAATTGAGTGGCGATCAAAAAAAGGTTTGAAAATAATAATAAATATATGCATTATTCTAAAAACTAGGTTTTAAGGCTGTCTAACCTAATATTATTAATAAGCTTTGAGAGGTTTATTTTTATGAAGAATACAGCACATTCAACAGTCTGGTATGGTGAACTAAGGGCATTAAAAGGAAATATAATTATCATCCGCGATGAGCAGTTACCTGAAGCTGAACACGGTAGAATCTATCTTTATAATACTGAGCGAGATGCTATTGTTCAGTATGATGAAGCCATCGTGGCACCCAAATTATTTCCTCTCGATGCTAAACAAAGAAAAGCTGCTGAGGCGAGGTTTAAGGAGTCTTGGCAAAAAACATCAGATCAATTTATGCGAAGTCATCGTAAATTCGCTGTTGCTGAAACAGCTAAGGTTGGCAAAAAGCTTGAGGAAGGGCTATTTCAAGATGATGACGATGATGTATTGGATGATGAATAAATAACACTTTATTTATCAGCTTGACCTAAGATCATTGACCAGAGCTGAGTAATATTGTTTTGTCTATCTCGACCATTACGGTTATGGGTCCATTTAATATGGTCGCTGGCGTAGGCAGTTGGGTCTAGTTCAATTCCCCACAAACCATCCAGTTTGTTCGGTAACATTGAGTAACGCATGTCGATAATGCGGTTAGGGTTATTGGGGTCGATCGCTAAATGCTGTGCTGAAAACCAGCGAAAACGTTCTATATCGAGTGCTTGCTGACTCGTTTTATTGAGCCACGGTAAATCGCGAGCAATGTCTAATTTAGGCGTTGAATCGCCTTCAATGAAACTGCTTTCAGCTAAAACACGTATGGCATCAACATAATAACGACCTTGATATTCATAAATACTTTTCCAGATAATGAGATTCATAAAACTGGGTTTAACATTGATGTTGATTGCTTGATGACCACGGCTTTGTGCTAAGTGTTGTGCTACTGACATCGCACGGTTTTCTTGGACAAGACCTAAACTAAGATAAAGCAAGCCATAGCCAGCACCGATGATGGCGAGTTTTCGAGAGTGTTGGAACAGGGCAAGTGACACGATAAGCAGCAATGGCAGGGTAAAGAGCGGATCAATGATAGAGACATTATTCCACGCGACACGTTCAGCGCTGAAAGGCCAAAACAGTTGGGTGCCATAACTGGTGCAAGCATCTAATAAGCCATGTGTTGCATAGCCTGTAAAGCTAAACAGATAAGTGCGTGCAAACGTGAGTGTGGTGTTGTTTGAGAAAAGCTTGATGAGTACCCAAAATAGGCAAGCGCAGATTAGGCCGCCAATCGGCATAAAGATGATGGAATGGGTAAATTGGCGATGAAACTCTAAAAAGAGTAGGGGATCATCAGCCGACCGAATGAAGATATCAAGATCGGCAGCCATCCCTGACAAGAAACCCACAAAACTGGCGGCGACCATTTCTTTGCGGGTAGAAACGACTTGTGAGGCGGACATCCCCACGACGCCTTGGCTTAATGGATCCATAAGTCACTCGACAGTTTAGTTATTTGGTGGCGTCAAGCATAGCATTAGTGATTCCAAAAGAAGAAGCCGTTATGATTTCTCATAACGGCTTCTCAACACGACTACTCAGAGGGGAGTATATTTTTGTTTAGCATGATTATTATAAGACGATGAAACTGAATGAAAGCTGAATTGTTATGATTAACTATTACTTTTTTAAACTAGCTTTTAGAAAGATCATTGAGAATAAAGTGGCGGTCATCATTAAGCGGTAAACTATGGTGACTTGGGAGCGTAAATAATCTGGGATTCTACGATGAAATTATTAATATCTTTATGTATAGCCCTGCTGATGACAGTGAGCAATAGCCTAGCTTATAGCGGTGACGAGGACCATCATGCGGTGGCGAAAGCGTATAAATCAACGCAGCTGTCAGAGCATATTTTCATGCTGCAAGGTAAAGGTGGCAATATTGCGTTAATAACGGGCGAACAGGGTTTGGTGCTGATTGATTCGGATTATGCAGAGATGTCCGAAGCGCTCGGGCATGAATTAGCAAAACATGGTGGCATTGAACAGCTCACCTATCTGATTAACACCCATTGGCATGGAGATCATACTCAAGGTAACGCTTTGATAGGACATCATGCGCCAATTGTAGCCCATGACAATGTTCGCAGCCGTTTATTAACCCGCCAAGAAGTAAAGTTATTTGGCATGGTGTCTGAGCCTTATGATGCTCACGCTATTCCGTCGATTACGTATAACAAAACGTTAACGATGTTTATCAACGGTGAAATACTTGAGCTGGTACATTTTGCAAATGGCCATACTGATGGTGATTCTGTTGTGTTTTTAAAACAAGCCAATATTGTTCATATGGGTGATCATTTTTTCTCTGGGTTTTATCCTTTTGTTGATGTGGATGCCGGGGGTAATGTCCGTAATATGGCGGCTAATGTTGAAGCTGTCTTAGCGAGAATTGATGACGACACCATTATTATCCCAGGCCATGGGCCGCTCTCTACTAAAGCGGATCTCGAGGATTTTTATGAGATGCTTGTGGGGACAACGGATGAAGTGGAAGCCATGTTGGCTCAAGGCATGACAGTGGAGCAAATCCAAGCCGAAGGTTTGTCGCTTGAATGGGAAGACTGGGCGGTTGGTTTTTTATCGACTGATGTCTGGATAGGGATTATTGCTGCAAGCTTAAGTAGCGATACACCCTGATAGCTAAGAATTACACGAGACAGTGCTTAGAACGCTTGTTTTACAAAAGGTAACAATGACATGGATGCGGCATTTTGGCATCAGAAATGGCAAAATAATGAGATTGGCTTTCATCGAGATAAGGTGAATCCATTTTTGGTGGATTATGTTGATAGACTATTATTAAAGCCTGGTGATAGGCTGTTTTTACCTTTGTGCGGTAAGAGTTTAGATGTCGGCTGGTTATTATCTAAAGGCTATGATGTGGTCGGGGTGGAGCTGCATGAACCTGCAGTGAAAGCACTTTTTGATGATTTAGCGGTCAAGCCCGAGATCACGCTATGTCATCAGCTAAAGAGCTATCATTATGATCGGATCTGTATTTTTGTAGGGGATTTATTTGATTTAACAGCTGAGGATCTCGGTCATATTGATGCAGTCTATGATCGTGCAGCAATTGTGGCTTTACCTGAAACAGTACGCGTTCGCTATGCTCAGCATATCATCATGCTTTCGGATGCGGCACCACAGCTTTTAATCAATTATGAATATGAGCAGTCGGTGATGAATGGCCCTCCTTTTTCTGTTAGCAACGATGAACTGAAAATCCATTATAATTCGCACTACGATATGACCTTGTTGGAGCATTGCGATGTCGAAGGCGGCCTGAAAGGGCGATGTCCTGCTACGGAAAATGTTTGGCTTTTGCAGCGAAATTTAAAAACTTTGTGAGTGTCTTTTGGCGCTGAATCTACATTAAATAGAGATCTTGATGAATATAATTGAAGAGTTTATAGAAAAAGAATCCTCGAGCGGTATATTGCTCATTTTTGCGACTATTTTTGCACTGTTTTTAAGTAATTCTTTTTTATCACCCTTATATGAATCCTTTCTTCATATTCCGGTAGAGATCCGTATTGGTGCTTTACACCTTGATAAATCACTTTATCTTTGGGTGAATGATGGTTTGATGGCAATTTTCTTTTTATTGATTGGTTTAGAAGTCAAAAGAGAGTTATTAGAAGGGCATTTATCTTCAGTGAAACAAGCTGTATTGCCGGGCATTGCGGCGATTGGGGGCATGATTGTCCCTGCTTTAGTCTATGTTGGATTTAATTATGATGATGGTAATGCAATGGCTATGCGGGGTTGGGCTATTCCGACCGCGACTGATATCGCGTTTGCTTTAGGTATTTTATCGATGTTGGGCAGCCGAGTCCCGACCTCATTAAAATTGTTTTTGATGGCTTTGGCGATCATTGATGATTTGGGTGCGATTGTCATTATTGCTTTGTTTTTCACTTCCGAATTATCGACTTTATCGATTACAGTTGCTTTTGCCTCATTAGGCGTTTTAATTGTAATGAATATGTTGGGTGTGACCAAAAAAGCGGCCTATTTTATGGTGGGTTGGGTGCTCTGGGTGAGTGTCTTGAAATCAGGTGTGCATGCAACATTAGCCGGTGTGGCATTGGCCTTTACTATTCCACTTAACGCTACTAGGGATGGCATGCATGTTTCAGTGTTAAAAGAACTTGAGCATGATTTACATTTCTGGGTGGCATTTCTAATTTTGCCCTTATTCGCATTTGTAAATGCGGGGGTCAACGTCACAGAAATATCACTGTCACAAATGTCGGGGTCTGTACCGCTTGGCATTATGATGGGGCTATTCATCGGTAAGCAATTAGGCGTGTTCGGGTTTAGTCTTATTGCGATCAAGCTCAGACTGGCTGAATTACCAAAGGAAAGTAATTGGCTTCAACTTTATGGTGTATCCGTATTAACCGGTATCGGCTTCACAATGAGTTTGTTTATTGCGTCATTGGCTTTTGATGATGCTCAGGCATTTCAATATACCGATAAATTGGCTATTTTGATGGGCTCTTTTGCAGCAGGTATTCTAGGTTATAGTTTATTGAGAATGGGTAAGAAGTCAGAGTCCGTTTAGATCTTAAATTAATAAAATGGTTGGAGTTAGATGGATATAGAATCGTTTGTAAAAAGTCCTTTTTTAGTGCCTTTTGACGGCCAATTTAATATTGTGCAAACCAGTACTTCTGCTGAAGATTATGGCGAAGTGCCGAGTAAAAAAGACTGTAAAAAGCAATTAAAGAAAGTGGTGGCTGAAATCGATGTATTACAGCAAATGATGTATGCCCATGATCACCATTCTATTTTACTGGTCTTTCAAGCCATGGATGCCGGGGGTAAAGACAGTACCATTCGTGCGGTAACGAAAGGACTTAACCCAGCAGGTTGCCAGGTACACTCTTTTAAAAAACCAAGTACCGCTGAGCTGGATCATGACTTTTTATGGCGTACTAATAAAGCTTTGCCTGAGCGTGGTCGAATCGGGATTTTTAATCGTAGCCATTATGAAGAAGTGCTAGTCGCCCGCGTTCATCCCGATATTATTACGTCACAACGTTTGCCTAATGTTGATCCTGAGACGATTTGGCAGGCGCGTTATGACTCCATTAATGATATGGAAAAACATATCGCAAACAATGGCACGGTCGTGATCAAGTTCTGGTTAAATGTTTCTAAAGAAGAGCAAAAAAACCGTTTTATGTCTCGACTCGATGAGCCAGAAAAGCATTGGAAGTTTTCAGAATCAGATATAGACCAACGCGAACATTGGGATAGTTATAGGGATGTATTTGATATTGCACTTCGGGAGACTTCTCGTCCTTGGGCGCCTTGGTATGCCATCCCAGCTGACAATAAACCTTATATGCGTTTGCAGGTGGCAGAGATTATTTTAAAGACGATGCAGTCTCTTGACCTACGCTATCCGGTGGTGGATCAGGAAGAAATATCGCGTTTCGATGCTTATCGACAACGCTTGAATAATGAGCGTTAATTAGCTTAAACTACTAGTAATTAGTACTAAATGGTCGAAATAAATGGCATCGGTGGCGTGTTGAAACTGACTTTTAATATGGGTAATAGGTGAGTGTTGCAACAACCTAGTACGGAATAAATACTAACAATAATTTGGAGAGAACCAATGACGATGGAATTAATGTATCTAACTTGGGTGGCTTTATTTACGGCGGTGATGTGGATGCCTTATGCACTAAACCGTATTGCAATGGGTGGCTTGATGGATACGGTGGGTTACCCTGTCGATCCTATCCGACTATCTGGCTGGGCAGGTCGAATGAAAAAGGCGCACAGTAATGCGGTTGAGAATTTGGTTGTCTTTGCTGCCTTGGTGTTAGTGGTTCATTTAACCGGAACAAGTAATGAAATGACAGCGATGGCCTGTATGGTCTATTTCTGGGCACGGGTAGGACACTTTGTTCTTTATACTCTGGCTATTCCCTTATTGCGGACATTGGCTTTTGCAGTGGCTTTTGCTTGTCAGATCGTATTAGGTCTAACTGCACTGGGCATGATGTAATCGCGATAGAATGATGTCTTGCTTTTCGATGGTCATCGGCTAGGAAGTATCCAATAAGGAGAAGCTGTCGTGTCAGAACAGTATGAGTGCCTGAATAATAAACAGATTAATTTTATTCAAAAGCAATCACTATTTTTTGTCGCGACGGCTGATCGTGAAGGTCTGGTAAATGTATCTCCTAAAGGCATGGATAGCCTACGTATCATTGATAAGCACCAGCTAATTTGGCTTAATTTAACCGGTAGCGGTAATGAAACGGCAGCACATATCTTGGCGCATGACCGGATGACATTAATGTGGTGTTCCTTCGATAAGCAACCTTTGATTCTAAGAACGTATGGTCATGCACGTGTCATTCGGCCGGATGATGTCGATTGGTCAGCATTACGAAGCCTGTTTCCTGGCTATCAGGGTGCTCGTCAATTATTTAGTATGGCGATAGATTTGGTTCAAACATCTTGTGGCTTTGCTATGCCTTTGTATGATTTTGTCAGTGAACGTACTACCCTAAATGATTGGGCTAAACATCGTGGGCAATCAGGTATTGAACAATATTGGCAGGATAAAAACCGTGTGAGTCTTGATGGTAAAAAGACTGGAACCTCATAGTTTACGGTTGTACGATGCCTTGTCACGCTATAATGACGACAGGTGATAATTAGCTATTAGGGTTAATTAGATGTGAGCGGAGAACTATCATGATAAAAGCGTATGCGGCCTTTGAGCCCAAGGGTGAATTGAAACCCTTTGAATATGATCCTGGTCAGTTACAGGCACAGCAAGTTGAAATTGACGTGCTTTATGCTGGTATTTGTCATAGTGATCTCAGCATGATCGATAATGAGTGGGGGATGACACAATACCCGCTTGTACCTGGCCACGAAATCGTTGGGAAAGTGCTTCAGGTAGGTCAAGATGTCAGGCATTTGGCTGTTGGTCAGACGGTGGGGTTAGGCTGGCACTCAAGCTACTGCAATGATTGCCAATATTGCAAGTGTAATGACCATAATCTATGCGCTTCTGCCCAGCCTACCATTGTGGGCCGTCATGGCGGCTTTGCCGATAAGGTACGCGCTGATGCTAACAGTGTGGTCGTTATTCCTGATGATATTGATTTAGCTTCAGCGGGTCCTTTATTTTGTGCCGGTATTACGGTGTTTAACCCACTGGTACAATTCAATATTAAGCCGACAGATAAAGTTGCAGTAATAGGGATTGGTGGGCTGGGCCATTTGGCACTACAATTTTTAAATGCATGGGGCTGTGAAGTGACGGCTTTTACGTCTAGTGAACAAAAACAAAAAGAAGCTTTACAGTTAGGTGCTCATCATACTTTAAATTCACGAGATGAAGCTGAGATTGCTGAAGCCGCCGGTCAATTTGATTTGATTATTTCGACGGTGAATGTGAAGTTGGATTGGAATTTATATTTAACTACTTTAAGTGCCCGTGGACGCCTACATTTTGTCGGCGCGACACTTGAGCCGCTAGATATCAATGTGTTTACTTTGTTAATGGGCCAACGATCGGTTTCTGGTTCACCCGTGGGTAGCCCAGCCGTCATCGCCGAGATGTTGAATTTTGTAAAGCTGCATGATATTAAGCCTACAGTAGAAATATTCCCTTTTGGTGATATTAATGCAGCGATCAGTCGTTTGAGATCGGGCGATGCACATTATAGGATTGTATTAGCACATTATTAGGGTGCTATTTGAAATGAGGTTGAAACAGTCTAAAAATCTGGCCATATTAATTGTTTCACTATTGATGATCGCGTGTTCGCCAAGCGATAACGATACGAGCATATACGATGAGATTGTTTTGGTCGAACAGCAGTTTATGGCCGCGTTTGAACACGGTGATGCGTCGGGTTTAGCCAAGTTATATGACAGAGATGCCCAACTGTTGCCCGCAAACCGTGATTTTGTTTCAGGCCAATCTGATATTAAGGCTTTTTGGCGTGGTCTGATGCGGTTGGGGATTGCTGCGGTTAAACTCGAAACGCTTGAGGTCGAAGGGAAGGATAGTTCAGCTTATGAAGTGGGCCGCTACACTATCCATGCGGCTGATGGTGAGATGGTCGATTTTGGTAAATATATTGTGACTTGGCGTAAGACTGAAGGCCAATGGTCGCTTTATCGTCATATTTGGACAACGAGTATGATTAAGGCAAATGAGACACATATTTGATTTGTTTTCTCTTGTGTTGTTGTTAGGACACAGTTGATATTTATATGGGATATGGACAGTCGGCAGTGAAGCAGAAAACAGCAGATAGTGAGTAAGATTCAAGTACAGAAATGACTAGGTAATGCAAGATTGTCTGGCTATTTTGACTGGTTTTTTGCTGTATACTAGCTCGCCTGATTTTATTACTAAAGTAAAGGCCAATCTGCACGCCTCATGCGGGGCTTTTACAACAAACATTTTGATAGATATTCAATTAGGTTCACAAGGAACTCAACACTATGCTGCTATCAGCTAAGCAAGATTGGCTAGGTAATGTACGTAACGATATTTTAGCTGGGATTGTGGTGGCATTGGCCTTAGTGCCTGAAGCGATTGCATTTTCAATTATTGCTGGGGTTGATCCTAAAGTGGGTTTGTACGCGTCATTTGCCATCGCAGTGATTATTGCAATTGTCGGAGGGCGTGCCGGCATGATTTCGGCTGCAACGGCGGCGACCGCATTGCTGATGGTTACTTTGGTTAAGGATCATGGTCTGCAATACTTATTAGTCGCGACTATTTTGGCCGGCGTCTTACAAATTGTGGCCGGTTATCTCAACCTGCATAAATTTATGAGCTTCATCTCGAAGTCAGTGATGACCGGTTTCCTTAACGCGCTGGCGATCCTCATCTTTATGGCACAACTGCCTGAGTTAACGAATGTAACGTGGCATGTCTATGCCTTGACTGCGACGGGTTTAGGCATTATTTATTTGTTTCCTTATGTGCCTAAAATAGGGCAGTTACTGCCTTCGCCATTAGTGAATATTGTTGTACTCACATTGATTGTTTATGTGTTTGATATTCAAGTTCGTACGATTGGAGATATGGGTGATCTACCTGATACTTTACCTATTTTCTTGTGGCCAGATGTGCCTTTTAATTTTGAAACCTTAAGTATTATTTTTCCTTATTCGATTTCTATCGCGATTGTTGGTTTATTAGAATCTTTAATGACGGCGAATGTTATTGACGAATTAACCGATACCGAAAGCGATAAAAAACGGGAATGTAAGGGCCAAGGTATTGCTAATATTGGTTCAGGCTTGATTGGCGGGATGGCGGGTTGTGCCATGATTGGTCAATCTATTATTAATGTGAAATCGGGTGGTCGTGGTCGCTTATCAACTATGACGGCGGGTATTTTGCTGCTTATTCTGGTGGTATTTTTAAGCGATATTTTGTCCATTGTACCTATGGCTGCTTTAGTGGCAGTCATGATTATGGTGTCTATTGGTACCTTTAATTGGCTATCTATTAAAGAGCTAAAAACGAACCCTGTCAGTGCCTCTAGTGTGATGGTCGCAACTGTCATTGTTGTGGTTTGGACGCATAATCTAGCCTTTGGCGTGTTTACGGGTATCCTGATTGGCTCATTATTTATGGCGCAACGATTGAGCCAGTATTTATTGGTTGAAAGTGCGTATGAAGAGAACACTGATACCCGAACTTACCACGTTATCGGTCAGGTCTTTTTTAATTCATCTGATAGATTTATCGGCTTTTTTGATTTTAAAGAAGCGGTCGATAAGATTGTTATTGATGTCCATCGTGCCCATTTTTGGGATATCACGGGTGTTGCCGCTTTAGATAAAGTGGTTATTAAATTACGACGTGAAGGTGCGGATGTCAGTATTATTGGTTTAAATGAAGCAAGTGAAACTTTATTAGATAAGTTTGCAGTCCATGATAAGCCAGATGAGGTTGAAAAAATGATGGGAGAACATTGAGCATGTCGATGACTAAAAACGGGTTTATTCTAGCTGGGGTTGATGGATCAGAGTTAGGCGATGCTGTGATTGACTATGCTATTTGGTTATCTAAAAAAGGACCTGCGCCGCTCAACTTATTGCACACCATTGAGCATTCTCATCATAGTGAACAAGTTCATCATGAAGGTAATTTAACACCTAATATAAAAGAACATTTATTGGATGAGCTTTCTGATGAAGAACGGATGGAAAGCAAGCAGTTAATTGCCGAGGGTAAACACATTCTCAATCAAGCCAAGCAAAAGGCCGAGGATGCAGGTGTGGTTGATCTAATTGCAAAGCAGCGACATGGTACTTTACCTGAGGCTTTGATTGATTTGCAGTCAGAGTTGGCGATGGTGGTTATTGGCTCAAAAGGTCAAGATCATAGCGGTGAGGCAAAAGGGTTAGGGACACAATTAGAAGCCGCTATTCGTGTTGTGAGTAAACCTATCTTTATTGTGAAATATGGCTTCACGGAACCTAAGAAACTGATGTTTGCCTATAATGGCAGTCCAACCTCACTTAAAGCGTTAAATTTATTGAAACGTGAGGCATTATTCCATGACGGATTAGAAGTCCATGTGGTGAGTGTGTCGAAAAACTTGCGTGAAGCTGAGAATCTAGTTGAAGATGCTAAAGCCACGTTAAAGGAAGCGAATATTGATGTAATTGGCCAAGCTTTGACGGGAGATTCATTATCCTTTTTGACACAATATCAGCAAGATAATGCTATTGATATTACGATGATGGGCGCCTTCAGCCACGGTAAGTTGCATGGCTTTATTTTTGGTAGTTTTACAACGCAGATGTTATTGGAAAGCAAGACGCAGTTTTTATTAGTACGATAAACTGTACTTTCACTGATTTCTTAAAGCCTCTGGATGTTAATTCACTAGAGGCTTTTTTGTTTTAGTGGCTGTACAGGCGTAAATTAATTCTGACAGTTTTGTATCATTTACTTATTTCATACGTCAAATATTAACGAGCTATAAAGAGACTATCAATGTCACGAGAAACAGAATATGACCTGTGTATTATCGGCGGTGGTGCTGCGGGTTTAGTGACGGCTGCGGGTGCAGCTGCCTTGGGTGCAAATGTTATTTTGATTGAAAAAAATAAGCTGGGTGGTGACTGCCTCTATACCGGTTGTGTCCCTAGCAAAGCATTGGTTCATTCGGCTAATGTTGCCTATGGCGTTAAAACGGCTAAACAGGCGGGGTTATCAGCGCGGTTAACAGCGGTCAAACAAAGCAAAGTAATGCAACGGGTAGCCGATGTGATCAAACGTATTGAACCCAATGATAGTCCAGAGCGATTTCGTGCAATGGGTGTTGAGATTGTGTTTTCAGAAGCAGCGTTTATAGATGGTGAAACGTTATCCGCCGGCGAGCGCACGATCACAGCACGACATTTTGTCTTAGCAACAGGTTCAAGGCAAGCAATACCCGATATTGTTGGTTTAGAGACAATTGATTATTTCACCCATGAAACGATTTTTAATATTAAAGAAAATATAGCGCATTTAATCATATTAGGTGGCGGCCCTATAGCCTGTGAGTTAGGGCAGAGTTTCTCACGATTAGGCTCAACCGTTTCTATTATCGCTCGCTCTGGTATTTTGCCAAGAGAAGATAATGATATGAGTACAGTGGTGCAACAGCAATTTGAAGCTGAAGGCATCGCGCTGTATTCAAATACTGATGTTAGCCAAGTCATTAAAACAGAGCAGGGCTTGGCGGTGCAATTGAATGACGCTGAAATGACCACGATTGAAGGTAGTCATTTATTAATTGCGACAGGACGTAAGGCTAATGTGGAAGGCTTAGGGTTAGCTCAAGCGGGTGTTGTGATTGAAGACGGTCGCTTAAAGCTAGATGGTCGATTGAGAACAACGAACCGCCATATTTTTGCTTGTGGTGATGTGGCGGGGCCTTATTTATTTACGCATATGGCTGAGCATCAAGCAGGGATAGTATTGAGAAATACCTTGTTTAGGTTGCCAGTTAAATCACAAACAAAGGGCATACCTTGGTGTACTTTTACTTCGCCAGAGTTAGCACGTGTTGGTTTGTCCGAACAAGAAGCACGAACACAAGGCATACGGCATCATGTTTATAGCTTTCCATTTGATGAAATAGATCGTGCTATTACCGATGATCAAACGGCGGGGATGGCGAAAATAATTATTAGCCCACGCGGTAAAATACTAGGTGCTTGTATTGTTGGGCCTCGGGCGGGAGAGTTAATAGCAGAATATGCCTTGGCAATGTCGGCAGGTTTAAAGCTGTCGGCATTGAGCAAAACGATTCATGTCTATCCGACTTTGGCACAGTTAAACCGCCGGGTAGCAGATCAACGCTTGAAAGCGGGACTGACACCGAGCCGAAAAAAGTGGATGAAACGCTTATTTGGCTTAAGAGGTCAAAGTTGAGATGTCGATTAAGCTTATCGTTCTGCTTGTCTTAGCGGCTTTAATGGCTGCTTTTTTTATCTTTGGGGGACCTGATTACTTAACGATAACTGCTTTGCAGGCCAATAAAACAATCTTACTTGACACTGTTGAACAGCATTATGCGATGTCGATTATGATCGCGATGCTGATTTATATTGGCGTTGTCGCCTTGAGTTTGCCGGGTGCTTCTGTTTTATCGTTGGCGGTAGGTTTTGTTTTTGGCCGTTGGCTAGGTTGGTCGTTATTATTAGTTTCAGCGACGATCGGTGCAGTATTGGTATTCTGGTTAGTGCGTTATTTATTCTATGATTGGGCGAAAGCCAAGCTTGATAACATCGAGGTGACACAGAAGATCATTGGAGAATTTGAACAACATTCTTTAAATTATTTGTTGTTTTTGCGTTTAGTGCCTTTGTTTCCATTTTGGCTGGTCAATTTGACAATGGCTTTTACCAGTATCAAAACAGCTCAGTATGCTTTGGGGACATTTTTAGGGATTATGCCCGGCAGTTTTGTGTTTGCAAATTTAGGTCAATCTTTGGCCGACATTGAGTCACTTGATCAACTATTTTCACCACAGCTATTGATGGCTTTTGTTTTATTGGGTGTCTTGATGTTATTACCCGTTATTATTAGTCGCCGTAAGCGTTCAATGGATAGGAAGTAAGCGCCTTATGTTAGATTCAAAACCGTTATTGCAACACAGTGATTTCCCATCGCTAGTGCGGACAAATTTGACGACAATACAGGTTAACTTAGGCTATTTATGTAATTTAAGTTGCGTGCATTGTCATGTTAATGCGGGCCCTAAACGCACCGAATTGATGTCGAAACAGACCATCGACCAAATATTGGCCTTTGCAGATAAAACCGGGGTAACAATCCTTGATTTGACTGGTGGTGCACCAGAAATGAACCCGCATTTTAAGTATTTTGTGATTCAGGCACGTGCGAAGGGTTTACGTGTGATTGACCGTTGTAATCTAGTGATATTACAAGAGCCGGGTTATGAGGACTTGGCAGACTTCCTAGCCGAACAGGGCGTTGATATTAGCGCTTCTTTGCCTTGCTATATTGAAGATAATGTTGATAAGCAGCGTGGCAATGGGGTGTTTCAGCAGAGTCTGACTGCCTTAAAGCAATTGAATGGCTTGGGCTATGGTCAAACGGATACTGGTCTTAAACTGGATTTAGTGTTTAATCCACAAGGCATTAATTTGCCGCCGGCACAACAAGCATTAGAAGCCAGTTATAAGACCCATTTGGCGGCACAGTATGATGTGGTGTTTAATCAGCTTTTTACTATCGTTAATATGCCGATCCAGCGTTTTGGCAGTACGCTGATGAGTAAAGGCTTATTTGATGAATATATGGCTTTATTAGTGGCCAGTTATAACGCGAATACGCTTGATGAGGTGATGTGCCGCGAGTTGATTAGTATAGATTGGCAAGGTTATGTTTATGACTGTGATTTTAATCAGATGCTTGACTTGCCCTTGGCTGATCGGACTAAAATCCACATTTCAACACTCAATGAAAAAATGCTTCTGGGACAAAACATTGCGACTCGACAACATTGCTATGGCTGCACGGCAGGACAGGGTAGTAGTTGTGGCGGTGCTTTGTCATGAACAGATACTTATTTAGGAATAAAAAATGGCCTTAGAACATAGTGTATTAGATCGTTATTCAGAAGGGGCTGAAGCCCGTCAGCCTGATTTATGTTGTCCGGTCGATTATGACACCGCATTATTAGCATTATTACCACAAGAAATTATCGATAAAGACTATGGCTGTGGCGATCCTTCGCGTTATGTTCGTGAAGGTGATGTTGTACTCGACTTAGGTGCTGGTTCTGGCAAGATCTGCTATATGGCGGCACAATTGGTCGGTGAAGCTGGCCGGGTTATAGGCATTGATATGAATGATGATATGTTGGCTTTGGCGCGAAAATATCAAGATGAGATGGCGAATAAGTTAGGCAGTAATCGCGTTGAATTTGTCAAAGGATTGATTGAGGATCTAACCGTTGATTTAGCAGCGGTTGATCAACATTTAGATCAGCAACCTGTGACGGATACTGCCTCATTATTACGTTTACAAACTTGGCAACAACAGCAATCACAACGAGCGCCTTTGATTCAAGATAATTCGATCGATTTAGTGGTGTCTAATTGTGTACTCAATCTAGTACAAGATAGCGATAAAACGAAGATGGTTGATGAGATATTTCGGGTGGTGAAACCCGGTGGTAGGGTAGCTATCTCAGATATTGTCAGTGATGAATTTGTACCGCCACATCTCAAAGCCGACCCAACATTATGGAGCGGCTGTATCTCTGGTGCATTGCAAGAACAAGAAATGTTAGATGCTTTTGTGAAAGCAGGCTTTGTCGCAGTAGCCTATGACAAATGGGAAAGTGAACCGTGGCAAGTGGTCGAGGATATTGAATTTCGTTCTGTCACGATTACTGCAATTAAACCCAAAGATGAGCCTTGTTTAGATGTGGGTCATGCTGTGATTTATCGTGGTCCTTATTCAGAAGTGTACGATGACGAGGGCCATGTCTATCCTCGTGGGCAACGTATCGCGACTTGTGCGCGTTCTTATGATTTATTAACGCAAGGTGTATACCGCGATGATTTCATCGGTATTCCGCCTAAAACATTAAAACCGGCAGTAAATTGGTGCGCACCAGCAGGGACTTTGCGTCCAGCTTCTGAAACCAAAGGGGCGAAGCATACTGGGTCTGAATCAGATGGTGTTTGTTGTTAGGCAGCAATGATGGCTGAGCTAAGCATCATCATCCCTTGTTTGAATGAACAAAAAGGCATTCATTTTTTCTTGAGTCGATTACAAAAACTACGCTCCCAATGCGAGCTTATTTTGGTTGATGGGGGCAGTGAGGATAATACTGTACAGATTGCAGAACCCTTGGTTGATCAACTTATCCAGACTTCTGTTGGCCGTGCAAGGCAAATGAATGCGGGTGCTGACATCGCTGCTAGTCCAATCTTGTTATTTTTACATGCTGATACTTTTTTACCAGATGATGCCGTGAGTCAAATTCAGTACGCTTTAGTGCATGGTTATCGCTGGGGCCGCTTTGATATACACTTGATGGGTCAACACTGGGCATTGCCTGTAATCAGTTATTTTATGAATGTACGATCTGCAATAACGGGGATAGCGACTGGAGATCAGGCGATATTTGTTGAGAAAGCCTTGTTTGATCAAGTGGGTACTTATCCCAATATTGCCATTATGGAAGATATTGCTTTATCCAAAAGCTTAAAAAGGCGAGAACAGGCATATCGCGTTTTAAGTCGGGTCGACAGTTCTGCACGGCGTTGGATTCAGTTCGGTATTTATAAAACTATTTTATTAATGTGGTGGTTACGATTGCAATACTTTTTAGGTGTTGAGCCGACACAGTTGGCGCTGCAATATCAAAGAGGCCAGTTTTGGAAGTCATAATTCGTTTGTCAGCGTTTGTTGGTATTTTGTGTTTGATGATACTTTGGGAAGTCCGCGCCCCGCGACGTCCATTGCGTTATCGCCGTAGTCAGCGTTGGCCTATTAATTTTGGTTTATCAATATTAGGCATGGTATTGCTTCGTTTTACTGTCGGCGGTGTGGCCTACCTTACGGCAATATCCGCAATGGACAATCAGCTAGGCCTACTGAACTCATTTTCAATGCCATTATGGCCATCGGTCTTAGCGACGTTATTGATCTTGGATCTTGCGATTTACGGTCAGCATATTGCGTCACATCGCTGGCAATGGTTATGGCGCTTTCATAAAGTGCATCATACTGACTTAGATTTTGATGTCACTACCGGCATCCGGTTTCATCCAGTAGAGATAATTATATCAATGTGTTACAAGGTATTTGTTATCTATATTATAGGCTGTAACCCCGCGGCAGTGATCGCCTTTGAAATCATTTTAAGTAGCACCGCGTTATTTAATCATGGCAATGTTTTTATCCCGCTTAAAATGGATCGCTGGCTAAGATTAGGGATTGTGACGCCTGACATGCATCGTGTTCATCATTCTACTGTTAAAGAAGAAACAGACAGTAATTTTGGCTTTTCAATCAGTATTTGGGATCGACTATTTGGTACTTATATTGATCAGCCGCAATTAGGTCACGATAATATGGTCATTGGTTTAGAACAGTATCGTTACAGTCCAGATGTTGGGATAAAACAATTATTATTGATGCCTTTTAGTCGTCGATAATGGCTTATCGATACCCACAAGCACGTATTATTGTTTTTTGTAAGGCGCCGATAGCCGGCAAAGTGAAAACCCGTTTAATGCCTGAAATGACGGCACAGCAAGCAGCGGATACGCATGTCTTATTAACACGGCGCTTATTAACTTGGCTTGATAGGGCGCGACTTTGCCCGATCTCACTTTGGTGTAGTCCTCATTCCGATCAGCCCTTTTTTCAAACTTGTGCTGCAGAGTTCAGTTTGTCATTGCATGAACAAAAGGGTGCTGATTTGGGTGAAAAAATGCATCATGCGATTGAGGCCAGTTTGGCTGATTCGAACCCTGTCTTGTTATTGGGGTGTGATTCGCCATCGTTAACGGCAGCTGATTTGTCTGAAGCAATTGAACGATTAATGTCAGGAGATGATGTTGTCTTAGGGCCAGCTGAAGATGGGGGTTATGTCATGATAGGGTGCTCTGACACGCATCCTACGCTTTTTTCAGCTATACCGTGGGGGACTGAAACTGTCTTCAAGGAAACAATACAACGGGCTGACGAAGCCAATATTAAGGTATCTAGCCTACGTACGCAGTGGGATGTCGATAGCTTTAGTGATTGGCAACGCTTTTGTACGCTGGAATAACGTAAAATAGTGGCCAAAACCTTAATTGATAGTGCAACGCAGTGAGTGGATGAAGATAATGGCTGAATTTGAAGACGATTATGACGAAGTTGAAGAAAAAAGTAAGTCACAGGTTAAGCGTGAGTTACAGGCCTTAAAGGACCTAGGCAAATCTTTGATTGACTTGCCGCTTAAAGATTTGACTAAGCTGGCTTTATCTGAAAAGTTATTTGATGCGGTTATTAAGGCGCAGGCACTGTCACATGGAGCTTTCAAGCGTGAAGTAGGCTATATAGGCCGTATCCTTTCCGATGAAGATTTTGATGCGATTGCATTAGGATTGGATAAGTTAAAACAAGTTCATCACGGTGAGGTGAAGCAATTTCATCAACTTGAACAATGGCGAGATGCTTTATTGGCCGGTGATAATGCCATAATGACAGTCTTACACCAACAGTTTAGTCATTTTGATGGGCAATATGTTCGTCAGTTAGTCAGAAATGCTAAAAAGGAAGCGGTGCTAACTAAGCCTACAAAGTCTGCTAGATTATTATTTAAATATCTTCAGCAGTGTCAAGCTGGGAACGGTGATAGCTAACGCTGAGGTAAGGTGATAACGAAGCAGGCACCCCCGAGTTGAGTTTGCCCTAAACCGATAGTGCCTTGATAGGCATCGACAATATCGCTGGCAATAGCTAAGCCTAAGCCTTGTCCTTCTGTTTGGGTATCCAAACGTTTTCCACGTTGTAAAATATCTATTTGTGCATGGGCGGGGATACCTTTGCCATCGTCATCAATAGTGATTGTGATGATGTCATCATGAGCGGCGATGGTCATGATGATTTGGCTTTGACAATATTTGTAAGCATTTTCTAATAGATTGCCTAGTAGTTCGTACATATCGTCTTCATTGGCACTTATCAGGAGATTAGGCTCAATGCGACTGGTGTATTGAACTTGCTTTGATTGATACACTTTATTTAGCGATGCCACAATTTTAGTGATAATAGTCTCAATCACTATCTGTGCTTGAAGGGCTGTAGGGCCTTCTGTCGCGGCTCTTTGAAGCTGATAGTCAATTAAATTCGTGACTTGCTCAAGCTGGGTGCGACTTTGTGATTTTAAATAGGATAATTCAGTATCCATTTCGAGTTCATTTCGTAACACAGCCAGGGGTGTTTTAATGCTATGGGCAAGATCGGCCAAGGCATTTTTATAACGCTGTTGTCGACTTTTTTCTTGATCGAGTAGTGTATTAATATTACGAGTCAATTGACTTAGTTCGGTTGGATAGTCTTTGGAGAGTCTATTTTCTGTACCGTTTTCTATAGCACTGAGATCTTCGGCTACATTTGATAGCGGCTTTAGGCCCCAACGAAGGATCAATGCTTGAATAATGAAGAGTGCGAGGCCTGTTCCTCCTAGCCAGTACCATAAGCTACGACGAAACATGGCTTTTTCTTGTAAGCTGGCACTAAGATCTTCAGTCACATTAAAGGTGTATTCAAACTCCTGACCTGCACTATTTTCCCACACGATGCCATAGGCAAAGTTAATGAGATCACTGTTTAAATGCTTGATGGTCATAAATTTTTCTTCGGAAGGTTTGATGTCGGTTGGTAATTTTAGACTTAAACCAAGTAATGATTTTGACTGCCAAACCGTATTTTGCTCGTTAATAATTTTGGCATATAAGCCAGAACCGGGGGTGGCAAAAGCAGGCTCTGCAAGTGATGAAGGCATAATGATTTCACCAGATTCAGCAAAGTCTGCAGCCGTTAATAACATATAGATATAGTTTCTCATTTGCTTTTTTTGGGCGACATCACTGCTCGCACGAAAAGCCTTATCTAAACTTAAAGCCGAAAAGCCAAGAAAGATCGTCAGAACAAGGCTGACGGTAAACAGTAGGCGGTTACTGAGGGAGAGACGTTTCACTATCGTTTGGCAAGTTGAGTCGATAACCTCGACCCCGTAACGTTTCGATAGGGTTGAGCGTTTTATCAGGATCGAGCTTGCCACGGAGCCTTTTGATAAACACTTCAATGACATTGCTATCTCGATCGTGGTCTTGTTCGTAGATATGATCTGTCAGCGTTGTCTTTGAGACGACTTCACCGGCATGCAACATCAGAAAGTGTAATAAGCGATACTCATAGGCGGTAAGTTCAACGTTTCGGTTATTTTTAGTGACTTTTTGGCTTGAGGGGTCAAGTATAATCTCGCCACAGATTAAAGTAGGACTAGACCAGCCTGAGGCGCGTCTTGCTAAGGCATGGATCCGAGCGGATAACTCTTCAATATGAAAAGGTTTAACGAGGTAGTCATCCGCACCAGATTCTAAGCCTTCAACTTTATCTTGCCAACGCCCACGCGCAGTCAGTATAAGGATGGGAAAGGCTTTATTGGCAGCCCTTAAACGTTGAAT